>Ga0070694_100001281_pt1 | contig 14588 bp, 7 predicted proteins | sample KBSK1251metaG_FD_65470 | JGI IMG/M metagenome (GOLD analysis project Ga0070694, IMG submission 65470) | Corn, switchgrass and miscanthus rhizosphere microbial communities from Kellogg Biological Station, Michigan, USA - KBS K1-25-1 metaG | ecosystem: Host-associated > Plants > Roots >... | reverse complement strand
GGGATGAGCATCGTTGCCATGACTGCGTTGCAGGCGCGACCAAACTCCGCGTATGTGTCGAGACGGCGGTCATGAAACCGTGTTTTGTCTTCGTGCTCAAGTTGGCGCGCTTGAATTTTCCACGTAACCCATGCACCTAGAGCCGCGCCCAGAAGGGTGCCAGCAATCCCCGCGATAGCGACAACGTCAACGCCCGTCGGTGCGCCCGTCATGTAGAAAAACCTACTACCGATAACGCCATAACGACAAAGGCCCGGGGCGAAAATGCCCCGGGGCCCCGATCCGCGCCGCGCTATCCTCGGACCGTCGTGTATCGGCGCGCAGAATGCGACGTCCGAGGTTGATCTGCGTCACGGAGTCGACGTCAGCGCCGGGTCTACATTGGCGCCAAAGCACGCTGCTCAGAGCAAAGCCGCCGAAAGGCGGTGACGCAGAGCCACGGGGCTACGGCGGTCTTCCGCCACGCTCGCCGGGCCGCCAGCGAATCGACGCGGGTCGAGACTGGCGGCCCGTTCGCTTTTCATGTGGAGGCGTGCTATGCCGTTCGGACACAAGCCGCACCGTCAGGCTGTGCTGTTCGCCCTGGCCCTCGCCTTCATCATGAGCTGTCAGGTCCTCCTCAATGCACCAGACAAGAGCGCTGTCGTGCTCGTGGTCTATCCAACCGCAGCCACGCTCCAACCCGATCAGGTCCAGGATTTCACGGCCGTGGGCCTCACCGTCGCGGGGGACACGGCGTCGATCGCCGTGACGTGGAGCGCCACGGGTGGCACGGTGGACACCAACTCCGTGGGCGGGCGTCATTACGGGCATTACCACAACGCGAGCTGCGGGCAGTATACCGTCACGGCCACGAGCGAGCCCGGCACCCTGACAGCATCCGCCAGCGTCACGATCGCTTGCGCGATCCCGGTTGCCACAGTGACCGTCAGCCCGGCGTCGGTCAGCCTACAGATGGGGCAGTCGTCGCAGCTCACGGCGACACCGAAGGACGCGAACGGCAATCCGTTGACAGGGCGGGCGATCACCTGGTCGTCGAGTAACACTGCGATCGCTACCGTGAGCGGCACCGGGCTCGTCACAGGTGTCGCCGGGGGTGGTCCAGTGACGATCACCGCCACGAGCGAGGGTCAGAGCGGCAGCGCGAGCGTCACGGTGACCACGGTACCGGTTGCCTCGGTGACGGTCACACCGCCCAGCGCGAGTGTGCAGGTGGGTCAGACGGTACAGCTGACGGCGACCCTCAAGGACGCCAACGGCAACATCCTCACCGGCCGCACGGTGACATGGTCGTCCAACCAGACGACCGTCGCCACCGTGAACGCCACCGGGCGCGTGACGGCGAGGGCGGCGGGCTCCGCAACGATCACCGCGACGAGCGAAGGGCAGAGCGGCACGTCGTCCATTACCGTGACCCCGGTACCGGTTGCCTCGGTGACGGTTACGCCGGCCTCGGCGAGTGTTGCGGTTGGCGCGACAGTCCAGCTCACGGCGACGCCGAAGGATGCGAACGGCAATCCGTTGACAGGGCGGGTGATCACCTGGTCGTCGAGTAACACGGCGATCGCTACAGTGAGCGGCAGCGGGCTCGTCACGGGTGTCGCCGCCGGTGGCCCGGTGACGATCACCGCCACGAGCGAAGGGCGGAGCGGCTCAGCGGCGGTCACGGTGACGACGGCGTCGGCCGGACGCTTTGGTCACGTGATCATCGTCGCGGAAGAGAATCACGACTATAGCAGCGTGATCGGTAACGCGGCGATGCCGTACCTGAACGGCCTGAGTACGCAGTACGGGCTGGCCACCAACTACTACGCGAACGCCCACCCGTCGATCGGCAACTATTTCGAGTTGACCGTGGGCGACACGATCATCAACGACGACAACTTCACCGGCACCGTCAGCAACGACAACATCATCCGCGAGCTCGTGAACGCCGGTAGGACGTGGAAGGCATACATCGAGGGGTATCCGTCATACGACGCGAACCATGTGCCGATGAGCTATTTCTCGGACATCCGCAATAACCCGGCGCAGGCGGCAAACATGGTGCCCTTTACGCGATTCGCTACCGATCTGGCCAATGGGACGCTGCCGGACTTCTCCTTCATCACGCCGAATATCTGTAACGACGCCCACGACTGTTCCCTGGGCACCGCCGATTCATGGCTGCAGACCAATATCGATCCGTTGATCCAGAGTGCGCGGTTCCAGCAAGACGGGCTCCTCGTCATTTGGTGGGACGAGTCCGCCAGCAGCAGCGCCAACGGGGGTGGGAAGGTCGCGTGGACCGTTGTGAGTCCCTTTGCCAAGCGTGGCTACAAGTCCACCACGTTCTACCAGCACCAGAGCACGTTGCGTCTGATGCTGCGGGCGTTGGGCGTCTCCACGTATCCCGGCGATGCCGCAAGCGCGCCCGACATGAGCGAGTTTTTCACGACTGGGTTTCCGACGAATCGAGGTTTCACCACACACCCGCAGCGCTAGCTGCGCCTGGTCCACACTTCGATGACGCCGGCAGTATGCCCCTGACCATATCGCGCCGCGGCGTCTGGTCCTCTGAGGTGTTGCAGCCGTTGTACGTCGAGCACGGGAATCATGTGGAGGGAGTTCAAGCCTCCAAATAGTGTGCCGTCGACGTAGACCTTGATCTCAGACGCCGTCGGGTCGCGGAGGCTGTTGGGCCCGCGGACATTCAGCCAGTTCGGTCGAAACTCCCGCACCAGTCCGTACGCATCCGTGGCCGTCGATCGCTGAAACTCCTCGCGCTGCAGCTGCTCAAAGTCCCGCATCGGCTTGCTCTGGGGACTCTCGATTTCTTGCAAGGCTGGAGTGGTCGAGGGCGGGGGCGGGGGCGGAGGAACCGGTACGGGTGCCGAAGCAACGGACGGGGTGGGCGGCTCCGTCTGCTGGGTTGCCGTTGCAATCGTGTACACGACCGTTCCAGTCTCCGTCTTGATCTGCGCGGCGCTCCCGCCCGCTTCGCGGAATGCGACGACGCGCGGCACCGCGCTCTGGTACGCGCCCGATACCATGCGAGCGATCGGCATGCGAATCACCCAGTCGCTGATGATCCACGCACCGTTGGGAACCCGCATGAACTCCATGCGTCCCCCGGCCTTCGGTGCGTTCAAGCGTTCAGGCAGGTGCACGTAGTTGAATTCCATAAAGCGAAGCTGGGCGTTCTCGCGATCGACCCAGAGGGTCCCTTTCACGTCCGGGAGATTGCGCCCGCGCGCCGGACTGAACGCGAGTCCCACCAACCCCTGTTCCGCTTTCGTCTCGAAACAGTGGGTCTTCAGGAATGGCTCGGAGAGCAGCACGTCGGCATCCGGTCCGTAGTACGTCCACTCCTCCGGTGCGACGACGACGTAGCCCTGGAGCGCGAGCACCACCGCCGGCGCGCTGCGGAACGGCACCTGATGGTAGGCGACTTCACGCCAGCTGGAATCCCGACCCTGACGCTTTCCGCCCGCGGTGAGATCGCGCTCGAAATGCGTGATCTCATACCAGTAGCCGCCACCGCGCGAGGTCCACGCGACGGCCGCAAGCGCCTCGCGGATCTCTTCCCAGAGCGCGGCGACCGAGGCCCCGGCTTCCACGTCGCATTGTTGCTCGCCCGCGACTACGACTTCCTTCAGCGGCACGGGAATCGGATCGATGGCGGCGTTGTACGTGGTGGTCTCACCCTCGGGCAGCGACAGTGCAGGGGAGACGTACGGTTTGAATCCGATGCGTTTGGAGCGGAGCCGGTACGAGCCCGGCGCGGGCGCGAGCACGGTAAACCTGCCCTCGCCGTCCGTGATCGCGCGCGCGCGCTCGACGCCTTGCGCGTCGATCAACGTGAGAAATGCGCCGTTGAGCGGCGCGCGGCTGATGCTATCGACCAGTTGGCCGCGGACTGTCTGCGCCCCCCCCTCGAGTGTGCGGGTGCACACGAGCGCCAGGACGAGCCAGAGTAGTCTCATGTGCCGCTAGGGCTGCTGGTGCTCCCACCAACGGCGGCGTTGTGGCTCGAGCTTCGCCAGCTTGTACAGGTTGCGGGCGATGCGGCCCACAAACAACGCCACCATGCCCGCGAGCAGCAGCGTCAGCGTCCAGTTGGCGACGTTGGCGACGATGCTGTGCGGGCGCGGGAACAGGAGCAGCAGGGTGTTGAGCAGAATCAGCAACAGGCGCACCTCGGTCGGACCAATGTGGCCGTAGGAGATTTTGAACACGCCGAACACGCTCGACTCGAGGTACACATTGATCGAGAGCGCCAGATAGACGATGACAAGGCCGAGGGCGATCGCGAGATCGACGTAGGGTGAGAGCCCGATGCCGAGGCCGATCACCACCGTAGAAAAGGCATCGATGACGTGATCGAGGTAGTAGCCGTACTTGGGCCGCTGCGTGTTGCGCACCCGTGCGAGCGTGCCATCCAGGCTGTCGCCCAGCCAATTGACGATCAGCATCGCGCTCGCAGCCCACAGCCAGCGGGCATCATAGCGCGTCAGCGCGTACGCGAGTCCCGCACCTGCCGCGCCGATCGTGCCCAGCGCGGTGAGGTGGTTCGAGCGGATCCGGCGCGGCACGCGGGCGGCCAGCCAGAGCAGCACCGGCCGCTCGAAGCGGGCGAGCAGGAACGTCAGCTCGCGTTTGGACGTGGCCGCGCTAGCGCTCGTCAATCCCACCCCTCCGTCTTCACTTCGGCCAAGACAGACTCGAACGGATTAAACTCGATCGATTTCGGGCGCGCCGGAAGACGCAAGGTAGCCTCTGTGGACGGCCCGCGCACCAGCACGCGGACGAGCGATTCCCCCTCGTCGAACTTGATCAGCATGGGTACGTACATCCCGAAACCCGGCGGGACGTCCGTCTGCCGAATCCGAATGCGTGTGGGAAACCCCGCGCTGTCCTGGTCCGCTTTCCACGAGAATGTGTACGTCGGCATGTCGGTGCCGTTCACCCACTGGTCGAAGAACCAGTCCATGGGCTGGCCCACGTGCTTTTCCACGACGCGCTGAAAGTCGAGCGTCGAGGCGCGTTTGCCGCGGTAGGTCTCGTAGTAATCGCGCATCATCGCCTGGAAGCGCGCCTCGCTCATGTTGCGGCTGTCGATCATCAGGTTGCGCAGCATGTGCAGCACCCAGGCGCCTTTCTCGTAGGTGGTCAGGCCGTAGGCGCCCTTCCAGCTCTCCATGGCCCGATAGCCCAGGCCCAGCGGCATCGACTTGCCGCGCTGGCGATGGATCTCTTCGCGCGCCTCGCGCAGCATTTTGAAGTACTTCTCGTTGTCGCGCAGGATCAGCTGCATGTACCACATCCCGGCGAACTCCGAAAACCCCTCCGAGAGCCACGCGTCGCGCTCCCCGGCCGGCTCGACTCCGATCCCGAACCACTGATGCGCCATCTCATGCGCGCGAAAGCTCTCGTCTTCGCCTTTCGACGACATCCCGAGGAACGTGTACCACGAGAGATGAATCATGCCGGGGAACGCCTGGCCGTGAAAGTACGGAATCTCCGTCGCATAGTATGAATGAAAGAGCGGCTGGCCAAAGACGTTCGAAAAGAAGGCGAGACTGTTCACGACGTCGACGCTCACATCCTGCGAGGCGCTGCGCGAGGCCGGGATGTAGCGGCTGATGAGGCGATGCGCCTCGGAATTGATCTGGACCGTCACGGGCGGGATGCGTGGATCGCTGACGGCAATCTCTTCGAAATCGCCGATGTTGAACGACACCTGATTCGTCGGCATTTCGCTCACCCATTTGCTCACGATGGTGTTGCCCTGCGTGTCCGCCTGCACGCGCCTCCCGATCGTCGCAAATTTGAGGTTTTTCGGCGTGTGGAAGGTCAGGGTCACGTCATACTGCTGGTTGTCGCCATAGCGTGGGTACCACGTCTCCGTGTCCTTGATGTACGCCCAGGCGTCGAGCACGGTCTTGAAGTCCCCGCGCTCTCGGTCAAAGACCTCGGGCAGCGCGGAACCGAATCCGATGAGACTGCCGTGATAGGCGACTTTCACCGCGTGCGGCGTTCCGGGCGTGAGTGGCTGCGCGAAACGAACCCACAACGGGGACCAGGTGTCACGGCGGAAGAAAGTCAGCGACGCCCCCGTCTCATCGAGGACGGAGTCGACATCCAGCTCGTGGTAGAGAATGAAGGGCACCCACTGCTGCTGCGGCGCCCGTGCGACCAGTTTCGCCGTCGTCGTCGCGGAGAATCTGTAGTTGCCGTCGATCCGGGCATCGATGTCGTACGACTGCACGGTCAGGATCTCGGGGTGTTTCGCCGTTATCGACATACCGTCGCGCAGATCCTCGGCGCGCTGGAACTGACAAATCGTTTCGGTCCGCTGACCCAGCATCTTGCCGCGGCGGAACAGTGCGACTTCCTCGCTGCGGGTGGGGTCATATTGAATCATCACGCTCTCGCCCTGCTTGCGCTGCAGGAGCGCGGCGAAGTAGGCGTTGCTCGTGCCGTTGAGAATGCTGGACAGCAGTGTGGGGTCGCCGCTCCGGCTGCGGCCGTCCATGAGATAATCGACGGCGGCACCGACCGCCGACGCCGCGGCACCCGCGCCGCTGCTGCGTTCGTTCGTCTCGAAAGCCAGCTTGCGACGCAGTTCCTCGGCGGTCGAGTCGACGAAGAAGAACACGGCCGCGCTGATCTCGTCATCGAGCACCGAATCACCGAGGACGCGATTGAGATTGAACCGCTCGACTTCGAGCGGCGGGGCGAACGAGACCAATCCTTTGCCCACGAACGCAATCCCGACCGTCCGACCGCGAATCGGCGTCAGCAGATAGGCCTGGCCGGAATCGAGCTGCAGCTCCATGATGTCGCGATGCAGCGTGATGTTACGGACGGTCGCGACGGACGTTGTGGGTTTGAGGTTTTTGAGCTGGTCGAAGACGGTGTCATACGCGGTCTGCATGGGCGAGACGACGGCAGCGGCGACGGCGACGGCGGCGGCGATCATGAGATCCTCCCGCAAGGAGGGTTAAGTCAACGGAGGGCACAGGATTCGAACCTGTAAGGGCTTGCGCCCGCCGGTTTTCAAGACCGGTGCCTTAGCCATTCGGCCAGCCCTCCCCCCACCGTTCCTAACCTAGCGCCGCCGCTCAGTGGGTTGAAGCGCGACGTATGACTTTTGGGGCATCTCCCTTGCGACCGCCCGCACTTCGGTATACGTTCGGGGCCCATTTTCCGTGACACAACCGAGACCGACGATGTCGATTTCCCGGTTTCTTTTTCGACGTACCTGTGATGGCGCGGTGGAACTAGCGCGTCGAACGGCCCGTTACGTTCAGGGTTGTTGGGTCGATTCCCATTCTCCGGAAGACTCTCGCACATGAAACTCTCGGAAACATCCATTCGCCGCCCAGTCCTCGCGAGCATGCTGTCGGCCGCGCTGGTGCTGTTCGGGGTCATCGGCTACACGCGTCTCGCCGTGCGCGAGCTACCCGACATCGATCCCCCGATCATTTCGGTGACGACCGTGCTCCCGGGTGCCAACGCCCAGGTCGTCGAGACGGCCGTCACCGACGTGCTCGAAGAAGAGCTGTCCACGATCCAGGGCATCCGGACGCTCAGCAGCACGTCGTCGGAGGAGACCAGCAACATCGGGCTCGAGTTCACGCTGGACCGGCCAGTGGACGTGGCGGCGCAGGACGTGCGCGACAAGGTGTCGCGCGTGCGGGGGCGGCTCCCGGTCGATGTGCTCGAGCCGGTGATCGCGAAGCAGTCGGCCGATGCGCAGCCGTTCTACTGGCTCGCGCTCTCCAGCGACAACTACGATCTGATGCAGCTGTCCGACGTGGCGGACCGGCTCGTGAAGGCGCGGTTACAGAGCCTGCCGGGCGTCGGCAGCGCCGCCATTTTCGGCGAGCGGCGCTACTCGATGCGCGTGTGGGTCGACCCCCAGGCGCTCTCGGCGCGCGGGCTCACCGTCCAGGACGTGGAAGGCGCGATCGTCTCGCGTAACGTCGAGATTCCCGCGGGGCGGATCGAGTCGACGCGGCGTGAGTTCTCGGTGCGCTCCCTCGGCGAGCTGAAGACGCCACAGGAGTTCGGGGAGCTGGTCGTCGCGAGCCAGGGTACCCAGCTGGTCAAGCTGAAGGACGTCGCGCGTGTCGAGCTCGGCCCCGAAGACGATCGCTCCATCTTCCGTTGGAAGGGGACGCCCTCCGTCGCCATCGGCGTCGTGCGGCAGTCCAAGGCGAACCTGATCGACGTCGCGAAGCGCATCCGCGCGGAGCTGCCCGCGATCCAGCAGACGCTGCCGACGGGTGTGAAGCTCGAAAGCGCGTTCGACGGCTCGCAGTTCGTCACGCACTCGATCAACGATGCGCGCCTCACGTTGCTCATCGCGGCGATTCTGGTGGTGCTGATCATCTTCGTGTTCTTGCGTAACGTGACCGCCACGATCATCCCCGGGCTCGCGATCCCGGCGTCGATTATCGCGACGTTCGCGATCATGTACTTCCTGGGCTTTTCGATCAACAACTTTACGTTGCTCGCCTTGACGATCGCGATCGGCATCGTGGTGGACGACGCGATCATCGTGCTCGAGAACGCCTTCCGTCACCAGGAAGAGCTGCATGAGTCACCGGAGGAAGCGGCGGTAAAAGGCACTAATGAGATCGGGTTCGCCGTCATCGCGACCACAATCGCGCTGGTGGCGGTGTTTTCGCCGCTCGCGTTCCTGACAGGCACTGCGGGCCGGTTGCTCAGCGAGTTCGGGGTCGCCGTCGCAGGCGCGGTCGTGATCTCGGGTTTCGTCGCGCTGACGCTCACGCCCATGCTCTGCGCCAAGATCCTGCGGATGCAGCACCAGCATGGCGCGATCTTCCAAGTCTTCGAGCGCGGCTTCAATGCGCTCGCGGAGCGCTACGCCAGCCTGCTTCGGAAGGCCCTCGATCATCGCCACTGGGTCTTCTGGGGCACGATCGGCGCCGTGGCCGCTACGGTGCTCCTCTTCTTCGTCTATCCACCGACTCGGCTACAACGAGAGCTGATACCGGAAGACGATCGCGGCTTCTTCCTTGTGGTTGTGCGCGGCCCGGAAGGCGCGTCGCTGCCGTACACCGACGGCTACGTGCGAAAGGTGGAACAAATCATCGGCCACACGCCCGACGTGAACGGGTACTTCACGATCGTCGGCGGATTCGCGGGCGGCGTCAACAGCGCCTTTATCGGCGTGATCCTGAAGGATTGGGGCGAGCGCCACACGAGAGTGGACCAAATGATCGGCGGGCTGTTCCCGCAGCTCATGGGTATCGCCGGAGTCTTCGCATTCCCCTACGCGCCCGGGGCGATCGGCTTCTCGCAGCCCATTCAGTACGTCGTCCAGAATCCCGATTTCGCGAAGCTGACCGCTCTCATGGGACCGTTCGTCGGTCGCGTGTCCCAAATCAAGGGTCTGGCGAACGTGCAAACCGATCTGTTCGTGAACAAGCCGGAGCTGCGGGTGACGTTCGACCGGGACCGGGCTGAGGATTTGGGCGTGCCGGTCCGCGACGTCGCCTCGGCGCTACAGACGTTCCTCGGCGGCCGCCGAGTCAGTACGTTCACACGCAACGACAAGCTGTACTACGTGATGGTGCGGCTCGATCCCAAGGATCGCGCGACGCCGAGCGACATGCGCGGGATCTACCTGCGCGGTAAGAACGGGCAGCTCGTGCAGCTCGATGCGCTGGCGAACGTGAAGGAAGGGGTCGGCGCGCGTCAGATCAACCACTTCAACCGCGTCCCGTCGTTCACGCTGTCGGCGTCGCTGATGCCGGGGCTCGCGCAGGGCGAGGCGCTCGATTCGATCGACGCGGTCGCGAAGCAAATATTGCCGCCCGGGACCACGACCGCGCTCGCCGGAGAATCGCGCGAGTACAAGGAGAGCGGGAGCGCCATCTACTTCGCGTTTGTGATCGCGCTGATCGTGGTGTTCATGGTGCTCGCCTCGCAGTTCGAGTCGCTGCTGCACCCCGTGACGGTCTTGACTGCGGTGCCGCTCGCGGTCGCCGGTGCGCTGGTGACGCTGAAGTTCGCGGCGATCATCCACCGGTCGGGGGCGACACTCAACTTGTACAGTCAGATCGGAATGATTCTCCTGATCGGACTGGTCGCGAAGAACTCGATTCTGCTGGTCGAGTACGCGAACCAGCTGCGGGAAAAGGGGCTGGACACCGTCGCCGCCCTTCTCGAGGCGGGGCGCATCCGGTTCCGACCGATTCTCATGACCTCAGTTGCCACGATCATGGGTGCGGTGCCGGTCGCCTGGGGCATTGGCGCCGGTTCGGCGGCGCGCAAGCCGCTCGGTTACGCAATCGTCGGAGGCGTCTTCTTTTCGACGGCGCTCACGCTGTTCGTCGTCCCGGCCGCGTACCTGGTATTCGACGGGTTGCGCGGGAGGGTGCGCGCGCGGCGCGCCGTGCTCGTGCCGCTCCCCAAAGAGTCGGAGGGCGACTGATGCTGGCGCTGCTCCTCGTCCTGCAGGCACCGCTGGCGCAGGCACCCGACCAGGCCGATACCGTTCCGCGTATCACCCTGACGGATGCATTGCGGCGCGCCGCTCGGCTCGACCCGAATTACGTATCGTCGCTGGGGCAGATCGACAACGCCCAGTGGGCGCGGCGCAACGCATTCGCCGTCTTCGTGCTGCCGTCGGTGTCGATCGGGGCGATCGGGCAGCGCACGAACCCGCCACAGTTCTTCTTCACCAACACACTGCAGCGGGTCCCGACAACCTGGTCGGCGCAGCTCGTCGCACGCTACGACCTGTTCCTGGGCGGGCAAAAATTCGCCGAGCTGTCCCGGTCGGGTGCCGCGCTCGAGGGCGCCCACGCGGACGAGCTGCGCCAGCGCTTTGCCACCGCGCAACAGACCGAGTCCACCTATTACGCCGTGCTGGCGAACGCGGAGCTGGATCGCGTGGCCCGGGACCGGCTGCGGCGCGCGCAGGAGCAGCTCGGCGTGGCGCGCGCGCGCGTCGTGTCCGGCGCGGCGGTGTCTACGGATTCGCTCAACCTGCGACTCGAGTTGGCACGCGCGCAGGTGGGGCAGCTGCAGCAGGCATCGGCATTGCGGGTGTCGCGTCTCGAGCTGGGCCGCCGCGTGGGCGAGGCGGGACCGGTGGACGCAATAGCGCTCGATTCGGCGCCCGCGCCGGAGCTGCCCGTCACGTTGGCCGACGCCGTCTCCGAGGCCGCGCGGCAGGGGCCGGAGTATCGCGTCGCCGCCGCGAATGAGCGCGCGGCGAGCGCAGCATATCGGTCGGAGCTGGGCAACTACCTGCCGCACGCGACGCTGACGTTCAACGCGTTCTCGAGCGACACCGCGTTTTACCCGAAGCTCTTCAAACAGACGAGCTTTATTCTCGGTATCACCTTCCCGATCTGGAACAACGGCCTGCGCGAGCTCAACCTGTCGCGGGCCCGTGTGAACAAGAACGTGGCGCGCGCGACGCGAGAAGACATGGATCGGGGCGTGCTGCGCGACGTGACCGCCGCGTATGACGCGTATGAGACTGCGCGCGCGACCGCCGAGGTCGCGCGAAACGCGGTGGTCGTGGCGCGCGAGGGTTTTCGCGTGCAACAGACCCGCTACTCCGCTGGCGCAACGACGATTCTCGACCTGATCACGTCACAGGTCGCGCTGTCCGAAGCCGAGGCTGCGCACGTACAGGCCGACTACTCCACTCGGCTCGCACTCGCAGGGCTCGAAACGATTTTGGGCCGCAGACTCTTTAGCGATAAGGGAAATCCGTAATGTCGCCTCGCTCTCTCGTAGTCCTGGCCGTCCTCCTGGCGGCGTGCAACAAAGCCAAATCCGCGGGGCCCGGCGGCGCCGGAGGGATGCCGCCGATGCCCGTCGAGGTTGCCCTGGCCATCCGCGACACGGTCGTCGACGCGATTCAGGCCACGGGCCAGATCGAACCCATCCAGTCCACCCAGCTGCGGCCCGAGGTCCAGGGCCGCATCACCGAGATTCTGGTGCGCGAGGGGCAGTCGGTCGGGGTCGGCGCGCCGTTGTTCAAGGTGGACGACGCGGAGCTCAAGTCGCAGGTCGCCCAGGCGCTGGCCGAGCGCGACGTGGCGCAGCAGGCGCTGACGCGCACCAAACAGCTGATTGCGCAGAACGCCGCGTCGCAGGCCGATCTCGAGAACGCGGATGCCATCGCGCGGTCCAAGGCCGCGTCGTACGACCTGCTGCGCACCCGGCTCGACCGCACCGTCATCCGGGCGCCGTTCGGCGGCGTCGTGGGGCGGCGCCTCGTGAGCATCGGCGATTACGTGTCGTCGCAGACGCCGGTGATCTCGCTCCAAACCGTGAACCCGCAGCACGCCGCGTTCCAGGTGCCGGAGCGGTACGCCGACCGGTTGCGCCGCGGCCAGCTCGTGAGCTTCCAGGTCAGCGCGCTGCCGGGCAAGAACTTCTCCGGTGAAGTCGTGTTCGTCGATCCCGTCGTCGAGCTCCCGGGGCGCACCATCCTGATCAAGGCGAACGTTCCCAATCCGGAGCGTCAACTGCAGGCGGGCATGTTCATCGAGGCGCGGCTGGCGACGAACATCCGCCCGAACGCCGTGGTTGTCCCCGAAGACGCGATCGTGCCGCTCGAGGGTTCGACGTACCTGTGGGTCATCAAGGACGGAAAGGCCGACCGCCGGCAGGTCTCCCTCGGTGTGCGCACCGCGGGGTGGGCTGAAATCATCGGCGGTGGTGTGGATGCCGGCGACCAGGTCGTCGTGGGCGGAGCGGAACGGATGTTCCCTGGCGCTCAAGTGATGGCGCAGGTCGTGGAGCGCCGGCGTGGCCAGCCGGCGGGCGGAGAGTCCGCCGCCGCGAATGCGGCGGACCCGCCACCGGCAAAGCCCTAGGGTCGGAGCGGCTGCGGCTGCTCCGGCAACGGCCGCAGCGGTGTTTCGGTATTGCGGAAGACGCCCTGGGCGATCTCCTGCATCCGCGCCGCGGCGGCCGTGTTCGTTCCCTGGACCACCTGCGCCATCGTGTAGTACGTCAGCCCGTACAGCGAGAGAATGCCTTCCGACGGCTTGTCGATCCAGCCGCGCGGCCGCGGCCGCGCGGCGGCGTCGGCATGATACACCTCGAGCAGGAGCCGCGTCGTGTGCGGGATGTTGATGTAACCGAATTGCTGCACGGGCTTGATGCTATCCGAGGGCACGAGCTCGTGTTCGCGCAGCACGCGCGTGAATCCCTGGCTCTCCAGCCGGGACGTGAAGCTGAGCTGATCTCCGAGAAACCCCGTGGTCCGTGAAAAATTGATCGGCCGCTTGCCGATCTGATCCTTGATCACTTGTAGGACGATCACCTCGGCCTTCTCGAGGTACGGCCGGCCGAGCATCTGCGGATCGAGGATGGCCGGCACGGGGCCGAGCTGCGCGGCACGTTTCTCCTCCAGCACGTAGTACGGCTCCATCGCGTCCAGCTGCGCCTCGCTGAAGCTCATCAACTTTCCGGTGGGCTTTGGCCAGTGCCGGCCCCGATAAATCGCGGGAGCGGTCGCGGAATCGAACTCGAACACCGGGCGGCGCTGCAGCTGGCGCACGTACCAGTCCGTATTCGCCAGCGACATGTTGAGGACCGTGACGTCCTTCCGGATGCCCTCCACTTCCTGCGCGTACCACAGCGGAAAGGTGTCGTTGTCGCCGGCGGTGACGAGCACGCCGTACGGCTCCACCGATTGCAGCAAGTCGTAAGCAAAGTCACGCGCCAGCGTTTCGCCCTTGCGCGACGCCGTGCGGTGATTGCTGACCAGCGGGATCAGCGCCAGCACCACAATCAGCGGCGTCGCGTACCACCAGCGCCTCGTATCGTACGGATCGGCCGGGGTGAACAGCTCGGCGGTCCACTCCATGATCGCGCCGAATCCCAGCGCCACCCAGATGCCCCACAGCGCGAACGAGCAGATGAAGAAGTAATCGCGCTCGCGCACCTCATGGGCGCCGACGGGCTGCTCGGCGTGCTGTGAGAAGCCGTACCGGAAGTTGAGGTAGAAGACCAGCGCGAAGGTGAATGAGGCGACCAGGAGCGTCATGCCGAGCGCGCTGCGTCGATCCGCGCGCCAGTGGCGATAGGCGCCCATGCCTCCGAGGACCACGAAGAGCGCGGCGAGCAGCCGCTGCCACAGCTCCGACCAGTCGCGCCCGTACTGCCAGCTCAAATACTGCCCGTAATTGACCAGCTGTGCCCAGTACAGCTGCAGCGTGTGTCCGGTATTGGCGGACCCCGGTGCCTGCGTGGGATTGTCCCAGATCGACGGCTTACCGTACTGCTGGCGCGAGAGGACGTCCCACAGCGCGCGCCACGTGGTGGGCTCGCCCTCGTTGATGGGCGGATAGAAGTGCGCGCGAATCGGCAGATACGCATAGACCGACAGGCCGATGATCATGGCGACCAGCGCGGCGATCGCGAAGGACGTGTTCCTCGTGAGGATCGCATAGGCAATCGCCGCCATGCACACGATGCCGACGACGATGATGATGCTCACTTTCTCCATGCCGAGGGCGATGAGCAGTAGCCAGAAGCCGGTCACCACGAAGAACTGCGACCATTCGATGCGCCGCTCTTCCTCCGACACCGGCCGCACG
>Ga0070694_100001280_pt1 | contig 14593 bp, 10 predicted proteins | sample KBSK1251metaG_FD_65470 | JGI IMG/M metagenome (GOLD analysis project Ga0070694, IMG submission 65470) | Corn, switchgrass and miscanthus rhizosphere microbial communities from Kellogg Biological Station, Michigan, USA - KBS K1-25-1 metaG | ecosystem: Host-associated > Plants > Roots >... | reverse complement strand
CAGAAACCAAAGCCGCAATCAAGGCCTGCGGATCGTGAAGGCCCACGCTCGCCGCGAATGATGGCATTTGACGAGAAGGTGAAGTGCAGTTCGTGCGGGGCGCAGGCTGCGACCACCATCAACCTGGCCAGCACCTGTTCCAACTGCAATGCCGATCTGCACACCTGCCGTCAATGCACCTATTTCGATCCCGGCGCCCGCTTCGAATGCAGTAAACCGATCACCGTAAAAATCGTGAACAAGAACGCGCGCAACACCTGCGAACTGTTCTCGCCACGAACCGTAGTCGAACGCCAAACATCGTCAGGCGCTCCGACGGATGCACGTCAGGCGTTCGCGAAGTTGTTCAAAAAGTGAATGGTTCGGACAACTTGATATAAGTATGAGCAAGATTCTTGCGACGATTGTTTTCGGCGCCCTGGTTTTTGCTATTACCTCATGTCACATCGCCAGGTTCATCGACGATCAAAAACTGAAGAAGGTTGGCGATTTGTGGAGCGATGTTCCTCGTATGGAGGGGCTCGCGCCGTCAGAAGCGGAAATGCCGGCTTTCGTCAAGATTTTGATGCGCACGGCTCTCAATAACTTGTGGCGCCTTAACAAAAAAGACGAAGACCGCACGCCGAGCAGCGGCGATTGGGTTGCTTTCGCGACTACCAAATCACCCGACGATGTAAAGGGTTTTTATACTAACGAACGGATGACGAGTTTCGGCAGTTGGGAGGCCAGCAAGAATTCCACTTGCTTGAACGGCAGCGAACATGGTTTCTCCGGCGTTGGCTGCGTCTTCAAGAAAATTGTGAACAACCGCGGGATCGGGCTACTGATCGTTGCCGCGCCAGACAATGAAAAGAAACAGACCCACGTTTTCTTTGTGCGCGTGGAGACGGATGAAACACGTGCTGCCACACCAGCAGCCAACACACAGAAGGGCGAAATCAAGGCGTTGAACGGAACGGCGCCGTACGGGATCGAAAAACGCCCCAAACCGGCTGGTCTTAATCTCGATGAGCTGTTGCCAAAACAGGTCGGGCCCTACACCCGAACGTTACTCGAAAAATCGGATCAACGCGGCGTGACACCTTCGTCAATCGAGATTGAGGGCAATTCGGTATATGCGACATATCGCGCAGGTTCCAAAGAGATCTTTGTCGAGTTTGCGATAGCTGCAAGCGCAGAAAACGCGCAAGCCACACTGGATAATGCAGCAAGCGAAACCAGCGCCGATTTTCCCACTGACCCACGCGTCGGATCGATCCGCACAGAACCGAGTTATTTAAAGCGCAACCACGAGTCGGGACCGTTCTACGCCTGGACGCGCGGCAACTATTATTTTTCGGCGAGTGCTGCAAGCGAAGCAGATTTAGACGCATTCATGAGATCGTTTCCGTATTAGCCTACGCTCCGTACCGCGTCGTCCTGAGTATTCTGTTCAGCCTTCTCTAACACGAGCGGCACAAGCAGCTTTTGTATTTGCCTCGCAGCGCTTCCAACGTTGACGCACTCAGTTTCACCTCGCGACACCAACACCCCTGCAATCGGCCTTATTTCTCTACGATATCTTTCTTTAGAGTCGTGACGAATGCGAGGAGCTCACCTTTCTCTTTCTCAGGCACTTTGAACTTATCGAGCGAGTCGGAGAGATGTTTGGCCGCTGCGTCCCACTGGGCGCCGGTGATCCCCAGCCCCGCATGTGTCGTTTTCATGTCACGTCCAGTGTAAACGCATGGTCCACCAGTGGCCGCACAAAACTGATCGAGAATGTGCTGCCTAATCCGCTTCTTTGAATCAATACTGTGGCCGCTGAAGAATTTCTCAAACTGTTTGTCGCTAATAAGCCGCACAATAAAATCGTCGACCACGGCGGCGAGTGCGTTGTAACCCCCAACACGCTCGTAGAGCGACTTTTCCTGGGCGCGGCTCGGCATCGAACCGCCAATCGTCAACAACAGGGAAAGGACCACTCCCAAAAACGTGGACCGCTGAAAACGTGAGTTGCTTTGCATGTCTAAATCTCCTCTTCTGGTAAGGCTGTTTAGAAACCGGGTAAAGTACGGTGCCAACAGAGTAATTGGATTTACGGGCGATCGGCAATGAGATCTAGTGTAACCATCGATGACGTGCGCGTGAGAAATGATTTCAGACCGCTGCGGACTCGTGAAGGGGCCTTGGATACTTAGATAAATTTAGCCACGGATTTCACAGATGATCCGGATTAAATCCGTGAAATCCGCGGCAACAAATAAGTGAAGCACCGGGCGTCATCACATCTCATGCCGCTTTTGGCAAGCCACTGAAAGAACAGCGCTACGAACTGATTGTTTGTTCAACGGTATAGGCGAATGAGAGTAGGCTTGCTTCACCGAAGTGTGGACCGGAGATCTGCAAACCGATCGGCAGCCCTGCGCTAGTAAAGCCACACGGGATCGAGATCGTTGGCAAGCCATACGCATTGAAAGGTCGAGTATTTCTTAACCATAACTCACCCGCTGGTTCAGGCGACATTTCCATTGCTTCTCTTAACGTAATTGGCGGCACGGGCGTCGTCGGCGTGACCAGGAAATCGACCTTCGTAAACACATCTGCCACCGAACGTCTCACTCGATCGAGTTCCTGGCGCGCTTGAATGTAAGTTACGACGTCTATAGCTGCTGCTTGTCGCAGTCGTTCACGCATCCATGGTCCATAGAGCTCCGGAGACGTGGTGAAGTATTTGGAATGCAAGGCGAGGACTTCCGGTGCTTGAACGGCACTCGGCGTGGCGGGCAGATCAATCTCGAGAATATCGGAAGAAAGATCGCCAATCTGTTTCAACGCTTCATTTATCGCGTTCTCGATCTCCGGATCCAGATCGTCGAAGTACGGGCGGCGCACAATTCCCATGCGGGGTTTAGTGTTCGCCGTCACCGTGTCTGTATAAGACTCGACGGGCCAATCAACGCTTGTCGTATCCAGTTTGTCGTAGCCCGCAATTGCCTGAAGCAACAGCGCGGTATCGATCACGTTGCGACAAAGCGGTCCGACGTGGTCCAGCGATGGAGACAGCGGAAACACTCCGCGAGTACTCACGCGGCCATACGTCGGTTTCAGCCCGACAATACCGCAGAATGCCGCAGGCTCGCGGACCGAACCACCGGTGTCAGTTCCAAGCGCACCAAAGCACATGCCCGTCGCGACAGCCGCGGCAGAACCGCCTGAAGAGCCGCCGGCTATTCGTTCGTTGTCCCACGGATTGTGAACGGCGCCAAAGTAGCTCGATGCAGAAGTGCCGCCCCAGGCAAACTCCTGCATGTTTTGTTTGCCGATCAGCACAGCGCCCGCATCTTTCAAGCGACGCACGACTTCTGCGTCTTCAGTGGGAACGCGCTCGGCGAAGAGAGCACTGGCGCAGGTTGTCTTCACGCCCGCCGTGTCAATCAGATCCTTCAGACCAATCGGAATACCATGCAGTGGCCCACGCCACTTGCCCGCGCGAATTTTATTCTCTGCTTCGCGCGCCTGGGCCAACGCGCTGTCGCGCATGACGGTGATGAAGGCGTTGATAGTTGGATTAAGTTCCTCGATGCGGTTGAGACAGGACGTTGTGAGCTCCACCGGCGAGATCTTTTTCCGGCGCAGCAAATCGGAAGCTTCCGCGATACTGATGTTAGTCATCGTCCATCCACATCGAACATTGACCCGGCGCTACCACGCTCCTAAATCATCGAGCAGGGCTTTCGCTTCACGCAGGTCTAACGTGTCGAAGCCTTCGGTGAACTGATCGTAGATTTGCCGGAGGAGAAGTCGCGCTACTTCGTGTTTGCCACGATCGCGATAGAAGCGCGCCAGGCTCATCGATGCACGCAGCTCCCATGACTTCGCTTTCTGATGTTGCGCAACACTAATAGCTTGAAGAAAACACTCTTCGTCGTGCGTGAGTTCGCCTTTGAGACGATAAAGCTCAGCAAGATACCGCTTTTCGTCCCTCGCATGGACCAACTCCAGCGCCTCGTCCAACACACGCAGCGCCTCGTCGGTTTGCCGCGCATTTATCAGCGCCTCCGCCAAAAGAGTCAGAAACTGAGGTCGCGCGAGTCTTGCGCCCGTTCTTTCGTAGAGAGCCAGCCCATCGCGTAACTGCCTCATTGCCTCATCCTCCCGCCCTTGTTGTACCAGTGCACAGCCTCGAGCAATCATCGCAAACGCCTGATAGATCACCAGTCCATGTTCGCCGGCAACGGCGTAGGCGCTTTCCGCGAGTTCCTGCGCCAGCTTGTCTTCACGACGAAGGATATGAACCATCGCAGCGAAGTAGGAAGCGTGCGCCACGCCATGCGGTTCGGATAACTCGCGCGCCAGCCTTAACGCTTTCTGGATCTGTACCACCGCCTGATCGACTTGGCCCACGAACCAAAGTGTCCACGCTGCATGGCTTCGCATCGCAACTTCCGGGTTTTGTGAATAAAGAAATGCATCGTCGCGATGTTGCTCAGGATCGTAAAGCGCGATGCCTTTCTCAAAATGCTCGAGGGCCAAAGCAAACTGGCCCATGTGCACCAATGTGACCTCCATCGCTTCGTGGCCTCGCATCGCGAGCCCTGGATATCTCAGGCGCTCCGCCAGTCGGAGAAACTCCTCCGCGATCTCGCGCGCGGTGTCTAACTCCGCTCTGACGATGTGGAATGCCCAGAGTCCCCAGAGAACTTCAGAAACATCCGGTGTGTCGCCTAACCGCTGACACAGCTCTCGTGCTTTCGTGTAAGCGTCTCCGACACTCGACGCCGCATAACCCTCCGTCGCAATCAAAGGCACGCCGAGAGTGAGTTGCAGACACAGTTCCTGTTCCGCACGTTCCAAACTCTCCGGCAGTGTTTCGAGTAACTCCAATCCTCTTCGCGCCAGCGCGACGGCTCCTCGATACGCAAACCGGCGAATCGCGTTGTCGGCCGCTCTTTGCAGATACTTTGCCGCGCGCTTGTAGTCACGGCCGCGCTCAAAGTGCATCGCCAGCTCCGCCGCAATTTCGTCGGCGCGCTCGCCATAGACTTCCTCACCGCGCTCTCCGATTCTTCGATGAAGCTGAACGCGCCGCGACGGCGACACGCGATCGTAAAGCACGTCCTGATACAAAGCATGAATGAAGCCGTAACGACCTACTGTTTCGCCGTTGGGTAAAACCTGAACACCGCAGTTCTCGATGAAGTGTCGTCGTCGAGCCAGTTCATCGCAACGCGCTTCAACAGCAGTCCGATCTTCTTCCAATCCTGCAACGACTGCGAGCGTTGAAAACTCCGCTCCCGCAAGACTTGCTACCTCGAGCGTTCGCTGCGCGCCAGAATCGAGATCGTCGATCTGCTTCTCGATCATTTGCTTGATACTGTCAGGCACCCCGACCTCAACCTTTTCGATTCCCACTGTTAACTCCCAATGCCCTTCGCGCTTCTCAATCAACGCCTGGTTAATGAAGTAATCAACAGCATTCACCATGAACAGCGGGTGTCCCTCTGTTCGTTCGTGTATCAACGCCGCAAGCCCGCCGGGAAAACGATGGCCCGGAAATCTGACTGACAAATACTTCGCAATCGCATCTTCGCTGAGATACGCAAGCGGCAACTCCTCACATTGATGTTTGGCAAGCAACTCCTGCTTGACTGCCTTCAGTGGATGCCCGCTCACGACCAAATCAACGGTACGGTAGGTTCCAATCAGCATGAGTTGCGCAGGCCAGCGTTGCGTTGCGAGATAGGAAATCAGGCCGAGTGTCGATGAGTCGCTCCAATGGAGATCCTCGAGGACCAGCACAAGTGGCTGGTCCGAGGAAAGCACCTCCAGTGCGTCACCCATCTCTCGCAACATTCGCTCACGTGTTGCGCCCGACACCTCGCGGTTCAATCGCGCGCGATCCGAAGGGCTCAACAGCGAAGGCATTTGCAGCAGCCACATGGGCGCGTGAGTGTGCAGCACTTCAACCACACGTTCATCATCGCGACACAAACGACCGATGGCTTCGAGGATCGGAAGGTAAGCTTCACTCGTACCGTACTGTTCCAGACATTGTCCATTCCCGATCCGAATGCTTCGATCAAAACCGATGTAGCGCGCGAAGGTGTCGACCAGGGCCGTCTTGCCGATACCGGCTTCTCCGGTCACAAACACGATCTGTCGCTCTCCTCCGAGCATCTTCTCGAACCAGCTTCGCATTCGCGATAACGCGTCATCGCGTCCGACAAACCCGAGTGGTAGATGAACCTCACGGTCGCGTAAAGGCTCAGCGATCCGGCCGATAAAGCGATAGCCACGACGATGCGCGGTCTCGATGAAAGCAGGAGCCTTCGCATCGTCGGCGAGCGCATCGCGCAACTGTCGAATTGCGACCTTAAGAACTGCATCACCGACAAAAGTGTCTGGCCACACGGCGGCGAGCAGCTCCTCTTTTGTGACGAGCTGACCGGAACGGCCGACGAGTTGATTAAGCACCGCGTAAGCTTTGGGTCTGAGCTTGATTACTTGTGAACCTCTCCACAGACACTCGTTGGAGCGATCAAGGCAGAAGGGCTCGAAGACTATGCGGGATTCGTTGCCCAAGGTAATTACCAGCAAAACCGAACTTTAGCGCATGATTATGACCGGGAACGCACGCTGGGCCAAGTCATGGTAGTGCCCTAATTTCATCTCTGCGTATCTCTGCGTTCCTCTGCGCCTCTGCGGTTACTGCTTTTTACGGATATATTTACCGCAGAGACGCAGAGGAACGCAGAGATACGCAGAGATGATTTCAAAGTAGGTCACTACTGTGGGTTTTGTGTTTGCCGCGCATTACCAAAACATTACCGCACATTTACAAGAAGTTTATGACTTCCCAAAACATGTTCTGTATCCTCTCGCTCAAGGAGAATGAACAATGAGTCAAAGGTCTAATGCTCTTGCCGAGCGCCTCGAACGCGGCGCTCGTGCGCTTGAAGACTTCGCGAGTGGTCTGACGGATGCGCAGTGGCAGATGCGATTACCACACGACGGCCGGAAGTTCGGCGTGATCGTGCATCACGTGGCAAGTGTTTACCCGCTGGAGATCAAGTTGGCGTTAACAGTTGCTGAAGGACAAGCGATAACTGGCGTGACTTCGAAGAACGTCGACGAGATGAATGCGGAGCACGCCACAAAACAGGACGGCGTCACGAAAGAGGAAGCACTGGAACTACTGCGGCGCAACAGTGCTGCTGCGGCCGCTGCGATACGAGGTCTCGATGACGAAGACCTTGATAACGCCGCGCCGGTTTCGCTCTATTCCGATGCGCCGCTGACGTGTCAATTCGTTCTCGAGGATCACGCTGTGCGTCACAGTTATCATCACCTGGCGCGTTTGCGTGCGGGAGTCTCGACGTGAAATTCGCGAAGTGGGTTTACCTGGTGGCAGGTCTTTATGGCCTGCTCGTACTGGTTCCGCAATATTTTTTGGAATCCAGGAACGGCATCGACTTTCCGCCGCCCATCAATCATCCGGAGTATTATTACGGATTCATTGGCGTGGCCGTCGCATGGCAGATCGCGTTCTTGATCATCTCGCGAGACCCGCAGCGATATCGGCCATTGATGATCGCGACGGTGGTAGAAAAATACACCTACGGCATCGCGGTTCTGCTCCTGTTTGGGCAGGGCCGCGTTGCTGTTGCGGTTCTTGTCACAGCATTAATCGATCTCGTCCTCGGAACACTCTTCATCGTCGCATTCAAAAAAACTAACTGAACAGCTTTTTGTGCCTGCCGTGGCTCAAAGTTTATACTTCGCGGCTGATGAAGAAGCCGGCGCAGCAGATTCGCTACGTGCGTACTACCGACGGAGTCCAGCTCGCCTGGGCCGAAGCGGGGGCGGGACCGGTGATGATCAAGGCTGCGAACTGGTTGACGCATCTCGAGTACGAATTGCAGAGCCCGGTCTGGCGGCATTGGATCCGCTTCTTCACCGATAACTTTCGCTTCGTGCGTTACGACGAGCGCGGTTGCGGGATGACCGACCGGAACGTCGGCGACCTTTCTCTCGAACGGTGGGTCGAGGATGTGGAGGACGTGGTTGCAGCGGCCGGTCTGCATGAGCCATTTTCGATGCTGGGCATTTCTCAAGGCGCCGCGATTTGCGTGGCGTATGCTGTTAAGCATCCGGAGCGCGTCTCGAAACTCGTGCTCTATGGTGCTTACGCACGTGGACCATTTCGCCGCCTCGACCGCGACCAGGCAAGCTTCTACCAGGCGATGATTGATATGGTTCGTCTGCAATGGGGCAGCGATAATCCAACCTTCCGCCAGGTCTTCACCTCGCGTTTCATTCCTGACGGCACTGACGAACAGCTCGACTGGTACAACGATCTCTGCCGGAAGACATTGACGGCAGAGATTGCAGCGAAGCTACTTGAATCACGAGCCATGATCGACGTCACGTCGTTGCTCGGGGAAGTGCGTGCGCCAACTCTAGTGCTGCACGCGCGCGGAGACGCCGTCGTGCCGATTGCAGAAGGGCACATCCTCGCGGCTGGAATCCCGGGCGCGCGGTTTGTCGAACTCGACTCGAAGAACCACATCCTCCTCGAGCACGAGCCGGCGTGGGAACGCTTCTGCGATGAGGTGCTGGAGTTCGTCGGGATGAAGGAGTCGGTGGGTGATGAGGACACCGCGTTTGCTTCGCTCTCACCGCGCGAGCGAGAGATCCTGAGACTGATCGCAGAAGGACTTGGTAACGCACAGATCGCTGACCGATTGTCCATCAGCGAAAAGACAGTGAGGAATCACGTGTCCAATGTTTTCGACAAGCTCGGCGTCTGGACGCGCGCACAAGCGATCGTCTTCGCGATCGAACGTGGTTTCAAAGGTAACTGAAGGTTTTGCCTCACACCGGGCTAAAGCCCGGTGCGAATGAGAGAGTGTTGAAAAGTTGAGTGAAACTACTTCGCGCGGTTCTTGTAAACAATACCGCCTTTCATCACAAACACCACACGTCGCACCGCCGTAATGTCTGTGAGCGGGTTCCCGTCGAGAGCGATGATGTCAGCTTGAAGGCCGGGAGCTATCGAACCTATCTGATCCGCCATTCCGAGTGCTTGCGCACCGAGTGAGTTCGCGGAGACCATTGCCGCGAGAGGGTCGACACCGGCGTCCCGCACGCGATCGATAAACTCTTCTGCGTTTCGACCGTGCGAGCCCGCTAGCGCATCTGACCCAAACACAATCTTTAAGCCCGGAATCTTCACGGCGTGTTTCATGAAGTCGTGATACTGCGGGATGATCTCCTTGATCATCGGAAACACTTCCTCCGGAAAGCCCGGCGTGCCCACAAAGTTGTCCTTGTGAAGCAGGTAGTTTTCGAAGACCAAACCCGCCTGTGGATCCAACCACGTTCCTTTCTGGACCAACACCTTGAGATCGTCGTCGGTAGCAAGTGTGCCGTGCTCAACTTGCGTGCAGCCGGCAATAGCAGCGGCGCGAACTGCATCTTTGTAAGCATGGACCAGCGTGCGCATGCCCAACTTTTTTGCTTCGTCACACGCAGCGTTCAGTTGTTCCTGTGAAAGCGTCATATCCGGACGACGAACACTCGCGGAGGCGAAGATCTTGATGATGTCAGCGCCTGCTTCCTTCTGCTTTCTGACGTAGGCGCGAATTTCGTCCGGTGTGCCCGACTGTTCACCTCGACCGATCAATGGTTCGGCGGACGTGAGAAGTCGTGGACCAGGAAGTTCGCCTTTCGCGATCGCGTCGCGCAACGGAATGTCCGCAGGATTGCCGACGCTTTGGACAGTCGTGAAGCCTGCCATCAGCGTGGCCCGCGCATTCGTCGCAGCCTGGAGCGCGGCTTCAGGCGTGGTCACGGCGGCGCCCGCGTTTTTGCCGTTCTTATCGAAGCTCCAGGTGATGTGGACGTGTCCGTCGATCCAGCCGGGCAACACCGTCAGCCCACTAAGGTCGTAATCGACCGGACCAGCCTTCGGATCGATCGCGACGATCTTCGAGCCTTCAATAACGATGCGCGTGTTCTTCAGTACCTGGCCTTTGCCGTCGAGCAAAGTGCTCGCAGCGATCACAATGCGTCGTTGTTGGCCCAGAGTCGCGGAGAAGGCGAGAACAAGCAGGACAGTGACGTTCGCAATTCGCATGGCTTTGCCTCAAGAGTCAGGAATCGAACTTGGATCGATGTCAGTACCACCTGCGGTAGCGGGTGGGTCAAACGTAGAATTCAAAATTCATTAGCAATATCGCATGCTCATCGTCGACCCACCCGCTACCGCAGGTGGTACTGACATCGATCCAAGTTCGATTCCGGACTCTTGAGGCAAAGCTAGTTCGCATCAGTTTGGTCATTGGAACGAAATATAACAGACGAGCTTTGCCTCAAGAATCGTTATTGTTTGGCCCTCCTCACCATCCTTTTGCGCGTTACCTTTCGGAGCCTCTACAACCGAAGGGACGTTCCATGTCAAACACGTTCCGCGCAATATCTCTACTGATCCTGAATCTAAGCCTCGTCATTTCTGCGTTTGCACAGTCAAACTCGCTAACTGCAACGCCAGTACGCCCTTCAGCCGCGGAAGAGGAGAGTTTGCGGGCGATGACCGCCCAGTACGGCCGCGCACTCGTCGCGGGCGACCTCGAAGCGGTGCGGAAGTTCTGGAATCCGCAATCACCCAACCTCCCAACACAGTTGCGCTCTTACAAGAACGTCTTCGCACAGGCCCGGCTCGAATTCAACAATCCTGAAGTGACGCAGCTCGAGATCACCGGCGACAGGGCCGTCTCGCAGTTAACCGTTGACGAGCGTCGCCTGGACAAGAAAACAAACGCGGTCCTGCTAACTTTCGATCCGCTTCGTGGCGCGTGCCGTTCATTCGAATGGATCAAGACGAGTGCCGGCTGGCAGATCGAACGAGAGTTTCTGGTGCAGGATGAACTTGCCGAACGGCTGGACGCCACGCGTTCCGATCGGGCGCGTGACGAGATCCTCGAAAAAGAGAAGCGCTTTGTTAACAACACCCTGCTTGGCTCCTTGGGTTCGAAAGCTATTCGTCATTCCACGCGCGCGGAGTACGACACGGCGTTGCACTATGTCGACTTGCAGCGAGTCGTGGCCGAACGGATTGGCGATCGAGTCGGAGTTGCCGGAGCCTGGTTGAACACCGCCATCGTGAGAAAGACGCAGGACGAACAGGAGCTGGCTTTGGAGGCAGGGCACAAGGCGCTCGCATTGTATGAATCTCTCGGACTGAAACGCGGCATCGCGATCACGCAGGAAAATCTAAGCGATGTCTATCGCGCGCTGGGAAATTACAGGCGTGCTTTCGACTTCGCGCAAAAATCACTTGGTGTCTCAGAGGAAGGGCACTGCCGCAGAGGAATAATGATCGCACTACACGATCTCGCGATCATTTACGGCCACCAAAACAATGCCGAACAAGCGTTTGCCCACCTCGAGCGCGCCCTCTCGCTGGCGCAGGAGCTTGGCGACGCCGTCATGATCGGCATGGTGCGTCATGACATGGCGCTTCAGTACGAGCGTTTCGGCAATTACCAGCGCGCGCTCGAAATTTACCAGCAGCTTCTGAAACAGACCCAAACTTTCGGCGACAAGGGCGGCGCCGCGATGGTCCGCGATCAGATCGGCCAGATCTTCACCGAACAAGGTCGATATGAAGAAGCGTTGGCTTATCATCGCGAGGCGCTGGCCGGACTCGAAGCAGCTAACAAGAAGGGCGCTACTGTTATCACGCTCAACAACATGAGCGCTGTTTATCTGCTTCAGCAAAACTACGCGGAAGCGTTGTCGGTATCGCAACGATCGCTCCCGTTGGCGCGTGAGACCGGAAGAAATATCGACATCTTTGTCGCGCTCACCAATCTCGGCTATTCACAGTTCGGACTAAATCGTCTCGCGGAGGCCCAACAGTCGTTTAGCGAAGCAGCGTCAATCATCGAAAGCTTACGCACGCAGGTAGCCGGTGGCGCCGAGGAACGGCAACGTTATTTTGAAGACGGAATGAGAGCGCACCAGGGGTTGCTCAGCGTGTTGGTCCAACAGAACCAGCCGCAACAAGCGCTCATGTTCGCCGAACGAGCGAAAGCGCGCGCACTACTCGACATGTTGCAACAAGGACGAGTCAGAGTTGGCAAGACGATGACGGCCAAAGAGCAGGAAGAAGAGCAGCGTTTGAAGACACAACTGACGCAGCTCAACAGACAACTGGCGCGTCTCACACCTTCAGACACTGCTCGCGTTGCCGAAGTTGAAACTCAACTCGAGAAAGCGCGTCTCGATTACGAAGCCTTTCAGAATGTGCTGTACGCGGCTCATCCGGAGTTGAAGACGCAGCGCGGCGAAGCGCCAATCATCAACGCGCAGGAACTCGCCGAGTTACTGCCGGATGCTTCGTCGGTCTTGCTCGAATATGTCGTCACGGATGATAAGACGTACTTGTTCGCCATCACGAAGCCCAAAGCCGAAGCAGAAATCCAGGTTTACACGCTGCCGATCAAACGCGCCGAGCTCGCGAAACTGATCGAATCTTTCCGGCAACAGCTCGCGACTCGCGATCTGGCTTTCCGAGCCTCAGCGCTCAAACTCTACGACTTGCTTCTCAAGCCGGCACAGGTTCAACTGCGCAGCAAGACCAACGTCGTGATCGCCCCTGACAGCAACCTTTGGGACTTGCCGTTTCAGACACTCGTTAACAGCGCTGGACGTTTTATGATCGAAGACGCTTCGATCAGTTACTCGCCGTCGTTCACCGTGCTGCGCGAGATGAACAAACGACGGATGGACCAGGCTGCGACTCACGCGCCCGCGAGCTTTTTGGCGCTCGGGAATCCCGTTTCGGGTCCGGAGACAGCTAACCGAGCAGGAATGACATTGCGTGCCGGCAATCTCGATCCGTTACCTGAGGCGGGCGAAGAAGTTAAGGCATTGGCCCGTCTGTACGGTGCGGCACGCAGCAAAGTTTATGTCGGTTCTGAGGCGCGTGAGGATCGCATCAAGAGTGAAGCTGGACGCGCCAGTGTTCTTCATTTCACGACGCACGGCGCACTGAACAATGCTTCGCCGATGTATTCACACCTGACTCTCGCCGAAGGTGGACCAAACGAGGACGGCTTGCTGGAAGCGTGGGAGTTGATGCAACTCGATTTGAAAGCCGAGCTGGCCGTGTTATCTGCATGTGAGACGGCGCGTGGGCGCATCGGCGCGGGTGAAGGCGTCATCGGCTTTTCGTGGGCCATGTTCATCGCGGGTGTTCCGTCTATTGTCGTCAGTCAATGGAAGGTGGAATCTGCATCCACACGCGACCTGATGGTCAACTTCCATCGCGGCCTAATCTCACCTGCAGGAACAAAGCAGACCAGGCTGACGAAGAAAGACGCGTTGCGACAAGCGGCGTTGAAGTTGATGCGCAACCCCGCGACGAGTCATCCATTCTACTGGGCAGGATTCGTGTTGGTCGGCGACGGCGGCTGAAGCACAAAAAGGCACAAAAACCAGTTCATTATTGCTCGTGAGTAAGTCATTATAATAGGACCATCAATGACTATTCACCTCGGACATATTCATCAACTCGTGCGGTATCCGGTCAAATCGATGGCTGGTGTCGCAACGGACTCTGCCTTTCTTGGTTGGCATGGGTTGCAGGGGGATCGGCGCTTTGCGTTTCGTCGACTCAACGACAAGAGCGGCTTTCCATGGCTGAGTGCAAGCCGGCTTCCCGAACTTCTTTTGTATCAGCCAATAGGACTCGATGAGAACGCGGAAGAACCAACGCCGACTCATGTGCGCACACCAGAGGGAATAAACCTCGCGCTCGGAAGCGCGGAGTTGCAAAACAGTGTCGCAGAGAAGTTTGGAAGCGCGGTTGAGTTGATGAAACTCAAACATGGAATTTTTGATGAGGCGAGTGTGTCGGTGATCAACCTGGCGACGATCTCCGCAATCGGCCGCGAAGCCGGAGATGAACTGGACATTCGACGATTCCGCGCAAACATTGTAATTGCGACAGATGCAACAGAAGCATTTCAGGAGGACGGTTGGATTGGCAGCAGGTTAGTATTCGGCAATAACGATGTCGGTCCAATGATCAATGTGACGATGCGCGATCCGAGATGCGTGATGATCAATCTGGATCCTGACACGGCCAGGCAAGATCCACGCATCATGAAAGCAGCCGTGCGTCTAAATAACAACGACGCTGGAGTTTATGCAAACGTTGCGCGCACGGGCCAACTCACTGTGGGCCAAGCAGTAAGTTTGATTACCTGAACACAAACAGTGTGACGTGCATCACCATGAAAAACTTTCCTATTGACAGCCGAAAGTCATGAGCGTAGAGTCCGCGCTGTTCTGAATTTTCCTTCGTTGCGTTAGCGAGTTCCCCGACACTCACACGTCGACGATTTCGACTCCCACTACAAATGTCGAGCCCAGTGTGCTGAGCGGCACAGATCTGTTCAGGGGCCTCACAAGACGTTGTCTCTCGAAAATTGGTAAGGGGAACTGTCGACCTTAAATAACTACGCTCTTCATTACGATGAGCAAGGAGGAAGTCTATGCCACGCTCGGGTTGGAAAGCTGTATTTGTTTTCGCCCTGCTCTT
>Ga0070694_100001275_pt1 | contig 14622 bp, 11 predicted proteins | sample KBSK1251metaG_FD_65470 | JGI IMG/M metagenome (GOLD analysis project Ga0070694, IMG submission 65470) | Corn, switchgrass and miscanthus rhizosphere microbial communities from Kellogg Biological Station, Michigan, USA - KBS K1-25-1 metaG | ecosystem: Host-associated > Plants > Roots >... | reverse complement strand
CGCGAAGCCATCGGCACGATGCAGCCGATCGCGAAAAAGAAACGAATCCGCCTGGTAGAGCAGGCGAACGGCACGATTCCTCCCGTAGCCGCCGACAAGAGTTTGATTACGGACGCGCTGATGAGGTTCCTGGACAACGCGATCCGCTATAGCCCTGAACGCACCACAGTCACGGTATCGACTGTTCTCGAAGCCGAAGCAGTGCGCGTGATTGTTGAAGATCGCGGCTACGGCGTGCCCCCCGAATCAATCGATCGCATCTGGGAAAAGTTCTATCGGGTGGCGCGCGACGGCCAGGAAAAAGACGAAGAATCGACCGGATTAGGTTTGGCTTTTGTGAAAGAAGTCGTCGAGCAGCACGGTGGTTCAGTTGCAGTCGAATCTGAAGTCGGCAAGGGCTCGAAATTTAGTTTTGCGTTGCCGAGGTTGTGAGTGTCCAAAACCGAAAGCACGGAATTACCGTCCACACTGAGAGCCGAGCACTCGATCTCAGCAGTTTTCGAAACCTTTCTCCAATCCTCCAAACTTGTCACATCTGCACTCTCATCGCATACTTGATTCGCTTTTGTAATTATTCAAGCAGGCAAGCAAGAGACGCTGGCGTTTTGGTTAGAGCGTTTGGAGTTCCGCCTTCAGGCGGCCGCCTAAAGGCGGAACTCCGAACCATGACGCGCTGAAGCGCGGAATCTCGCTTGCCTTTATGCAGACTTAGTGACCGATAACGAAACAGAAAAGCCGAAGCGGTCGGATTATGAGTTGGCCCAAGCCGCCGCCGAAGGCGACATGGCTTCCTTCGAGGAGCTTTACCAGCGGCACAATCGGCGAGTATATTCGCTCTGCTTGCGAATGACCGGGAATGTCGTCGAGGCCGAAGACCTGGCGCAGGAAGTCTTCATTCAGCTGTTTCGCAAAATTGGAAGTTTCCGGGGAGAATCAGCATTCACGACCTGGTTGCACCGTTTGACTGTGAACCAGGTTTTGATGCATTTTCGCAAGCGCGGCGTGCGTCTCGAGCAGACGACCGAAGACGGCGAGGCGCCGATTCAAATCGTCAAGGGCACCGAGAACCCCAATGCCATGCCGGTGGTCGACCGGATTGCCCTGGATAAAGCAATCGCCCAGCTGCCGCCGGGTTATCGGACAGTTTTCACTTTGCACGACATCGAAGGCCACGAGCACGAAGAGATCGCCCGGATGCTGGGGTGCTCGGTCGGGACGTCAAAGTCGCAATTACATAAGGCCAGAATGAAATTACGCGGTTTGCTCAGGCAACAGAACAAGCCGAAGGAGCAACCAAAGAGCGGCCCCAAATAAGGGGCTGGCTTCGGTGCTCCCAGAGCGGGCCAGTTTGACATTCTAGCGAGCGAAAAAGCCGCTACTTTCGAACAAGACGACGCAGTCTCCCCTTTATTGTTTAGAGACCGCGACAGTTGCGCGTCAAAGCTCTTGAAGTTGCGCGACCGCAGAGGTTGTAAGAAATGAACTGCGAGAAGTATCAAGATTTGCTCAGCGACCTGGTTGACGGGCTGGCCTCCTCCGAGGACCGCGCCAGTGTCGAAGCGCACGTTAACGGATGTGTGGTTTGCGCTGAGGTCCGCGACGATTTCGTCGCGATTGTCGCCTTTTGTCAGGATCACCGCGGCGAGTACGACGCCGTCCCTAACGAGCGCGCGCTTTGGCTGCGAATCAGTAACACGATTGAAGCCGAAGACTCAGGCGCCCGGACGAAAGTTAATGTGCCGAGCGGCGCGGGTTGGTGGTTTCGCCTGATGAACAGCAGTTGGCAGCTTTCGTTTCCGAAGGTCGCTGCTGCCGCTGTCATGATTGCGGTGTTCGCTTCGCTGGGAACCATGTTCATCGGAAAAATGTCGCCGCAGGGTGGGGGTGTTGCGACGCAGGGTTTTGGGCCAGTTATGAACGGCCTATCCGTCGACGATCGTTATCGCCAACAGCAGCAGGCGGTTGCTTATTGGAACCAGCGTGTTGAATTGAATAAAGCTCGTTGGAACCAACAAATGCGCGAAACATTCGATCGGAACATGAGTGTCATCGATGCGGCGGTCAACGACTCCATGACCCAGCTGCGTCAGAATCCGCACGATCCGGTTTCGGAAGACATTCTGAATGACGCGCTGAATGATAAAGTAGCTTTGCTAAAAGAATTCTCTGAGCTGTAAACCGACCAAGATGAAATTGTATTCGCCAGCCTCCGGAAAAGGATTAAGAAAGTTTTTATTGTTTTCGATCATCCTCACTTCTATCAGTAGTAGTGTCTTTGCTCAATCCCAACAGCGCCTGTCGCGCAATTTTCCCGCCGGCAAGAACGTCCGTCTGGAACTTCGGAATATTTCAGGCACCATCACCGTCGAGACGTGGGCTAAAGATGAGATCCGCATTACCGCAGAGATGGACACTCGGAAAGCGACCTTCAATCCGAGGCAAACTGAGTCCGGACTCGTCATCGATATTGTTGGGGATAATCGCGGGAAAGATGTCGGCGATATGAATTTCAAGATTCAGCTGCCGGCGCGATCGTCGGTCGATCTAGAAACGCGCAGTGGTCAAATCAGCGTCAACAATATTCAGGGTGAACTGGTGCGCGCGCACATCTGGACCTCCGGTGATATCGTTCTGTCAGGAATCAACGCCGCACGCGTGTTTGCTACGAACACGATTGGCGATATTTTTTTCGACGGCGAGTTTGCTTCGGGCGGAACTTACGAATTCAAGTCAGGTAAGGGAAACATCACCCTGCGCCTGCCGGCGAATTGCGGCTTTCGTCTGGTAGCTACTGCTCCCACGAAAGAAATCAAGATGGGTCCTTTCTGGCATCCCGGCATGAAATTGATGGGCGAAGGCCGCCGCATAATCGGCGACGTGGGCGATGGCCGGGCCTCAGTAACCGTCACCGACTACCAGGGCAACATTAATTTTCTCCGCCGTTAGGCTAGACAAGCCTTTCAATCTCACGCACAATCAGCCCAAGGTGAAACGGACCAGGAATCGGTACGCATGCCTCTGGCATGCAGGTGCTGGCACGCCGGGCACGCGCGAATAACTTTAGACAGCACGCCGGAGGCATGCGTACCAAATGAAAAGTTCAGTCCTAATTGTGCTCTTCAGCCTGGTCCTGATTACTCTCTTTTCTTCGCCAGTCGTCGCACAAAAAGACAAAGACAAAAAGGAAGTCGTCACAGGCCCGCTGTTGACGCGCACCATTACGCGTCACGAAAACGCGAAACTGATGTATGGCGGGACTCTGACCGTTTCGGGTGCTCCCGCTGGTTCGATCACGATTGAAGGTTGGAGTCGAAGCGAGCTCGACGTTGAAGCCTCGATTGAACTGCAGGCACCGACCGCTGCCGACCTCGATCTGCTGGCGAGGGTCAATACCTTTATCATTGATGCGGATGTCGATCACATGCGGATCCTTACCGGTGGGACGCATGATCGCGACTTCATGAAGAAAACGTTCAAGAATTTTCCGAAGGCGCTGATCGGCCTGCCCTGGAAAATCGATTATCACATCAAGGTCCCGATGATGACTGATTTGGACATTGATGCCGGTAACGGTCCGATCAGTCTTTTCGGAGTGGAAGGTGCGCTACACCTGAACGCGCTGAATAGCGACGCAAATCTTTCGCTGACCGGCGGTCTGGTCTCAGTCCTGGTGCAAACGGGAACGGTAAATCTTAGAATTCCGGCGCGTGGCTGGCACGGGCTCGGCGCCGAATTTAAAGTCGCTGCCGGAAAACTCAACGTGGAATTGATGCCTGGCTTCAGCGCCGATCTTAATGCCGTTGTCCTGCGCTTCGGCACCATCGCGGTCACTGCTCCGGACGTGAAGCCGCGGGAGCGCGACAGCATTTCGGCGCGCTCGATGCGAGCGCGGGCCGGTAGCGGCGGGGCCACGCTCGAGTTCACAGTTGGCGACGGCACGATCGAGATAAAACAAATTGCCGAAGGTGTAAAGCCTTGAAGTCCAACCTTAATATCAATGTCCGATAACATTCAACTCGATGTGCTGGCGATCTTCTCGCATCCTGACGATGCTGAGTTGACGATGGCGGGCACGTTGCTCAAGTTGAAGTCGTTAGGTTATCGCATCGGAATTGCTGACATGACGCGGGGCGAGATGGGGACGCGCGGAACACCTGAGATTCGCGCGAAGGAAGCGCTTGATGCCGCCCGGGTGATGAGACTTGATGCGCGCGTAAATCTCGGTTTGCCCGACGGACACCTCGCTTTGAATGAAGAGCACCGGCGGACAGTGGTGCGAGTGCTAAGGACGTATCAGCCGAAAGTTGTCTTCACGGCTCATGCAGACGATCCGCATCCCGACCACGCCGCAACGGCCCACATCGTGCGCGAGGCCGCGCGGCTGGCCACCATGAAGCGTTACGACAAAGATACCGGGATGAATGCGATCAAGATGCCGGCCATCGCGCACGCGGTCTACTCGCGTCTGGTGGTGCCTTCATTTGTTGTCGACGTCTCGGAGTTTGCCGAAAAGAAGATGGAAGCAATTCGGGCCTACGCCTCGCAGTTCTACCTGGCAGACTCAAAAGAGCCCGAGACGCGCATCGCGCAAAAAGGGTTCTTACGACAGATCGAAGATCGCGCCCGGTACTACGGTTCGCTGATCGGAGTAGATGACGGCGAGCCCTTCTATGTGCGTGAGGCCCTGAACGTGGACGATCCGTTGGCGCTGCTCACGCGGCCGATGAATATCTATTCCTAGTGACTACTGACTACTAACAACTGACAATCCTATTTCTTCTTCTCTTCGAAGATTGAGCGCGCGATCGCTATCGTCGCACTGGCCCGCGGAGCTTCGCGTTGAAACCCTCGAGCAAGTTCGACCGCGCGATCGTAGTCTTCGTTGGCTAATTCAGCGAAGATTCCCGCCACGTTGAATTCAGCAACCGTCGAACTTCTAATCGTAGACATTTGCTTTGTCTGAAACGCGAGTCTGATTAGACCATCTTCGCCCGTGAACCCTTCGGCCGAATTTGCCGCTTTAATTGCTTCATAAACCATGTCCCAGGCTTTAGCGCGATCGATCGCGAGCAGGGCATTGGCGACGTTCAGGATTGCCCGTGGACGATCCGGATCGAGTTCCTCGATGCGGCGGGCCTCGTCAAGTCCATCTACAATTACTAACACTGCCTTATCACGGTCAGTCTTAGTCAGGAACTTGGCTGCCTGAATCAGGCCCCATGACTTCTGCGGATGAGTCAATTCACCCGTTTTCACCAACTCCAGAATCATGTCCGCATCTTTTTTGCTGACTGCGCCCAGTACCAGGGTCGCGTCAATAAAGGCGCGGGCTTTGTTTCGCAATTCGGTCTCTTCAATCTTCGCGACAAAGTCTCGAGCTTTTAGATCTCCGTTTTCCACATACAGCCGCGCCAGTTGGATGTAGAGCGCGTCCCGCTCATCAGCAGTCTTCGCTCGATCGAGACGATCGAGCAGGGCCTTCTCGCGATCCGCGCTGCTTTGTGGCGGGCGAATTCCTTCGCGCACGGTGTCGTCATCGTCCCGGCGTCGTGCGTCTTCAGGTACGGCCTGGGCCAGCGCTTCAGCTTGCGCGCGAATCGCTTCGGCCAATTCTCGCGGCGCGTATTGATCGAACAACGGCCCGAGCCGCTTCAACATTAAGTACTTGCCCTGAATTCCCGCGGTTGTTTGATCTTGTCCGGGCGGGGCTAACGGCCGCAAAAGGATATCGCCGGCGGCGCGCAGGAATGCCGTGCGCAATTCGGCCGGCACGTCCGGAGGAGTCGAGTTGTTGGATGATTGCGACGTCGAGTGGCCACTACCAGTGAAAGTCACGAAGATATGCGGAGTGAAAATATACGACGAGAGGATGGAAACGGTGTTCGCATCGGATTGCAATTCGCCCGCGGCCCTTCCCAAAAGAACTGCGTAGCGCCGGTCGGCTGCCGCGGCGTCTTTCTCTCGCAGGTAGGAAAGAAAATCTATGGCGTCCCGGGTGATACTGGTTAAGACCGGATCCGCAAACTGAATAGCCCGCTCAACGTCGGTGCTCAGCAGTTGCCGCGCTAAATTCAAACGCTGAGTTGCCGCCTCCGGGGCGTTGAGGGGATCTGATTTAGTCCTGTCCGCGGCCTCGGTCGCTTCGCGCTCTTTTTCAACCTTTAGCCTGGCAAGTAATTCTTCGCCCAGCGCTCGATCACGACGCGCAGCCAGCCGCAGCACCTCTCCCCGAATGTTCGGCGGACCGGAAACTGAGATGTTCCCGCCGTTGCTGGCGGCTTGCCTGGCGATATCTTCCTGGAGTTTCCGCTGTCCCTCCTGATCGACTATTTCAGCGGACTCCCAGGCCTTCCGAAACAATGCCCGGGCCCGATCCGGATCAGCGGCCCAGAGCACATCAGCAATGCGCGCCTGCGTCCGGGCTCGCAGGGTTTGATCGTTGAACCGTCCGGCGTCTGAAGCCAGCGTCATTAACATCGATTGGGCATTCGCGCGCCGCTCGCGGAGAATTCGCTCAGCTTCGGGATCCTTTTCAGCCTTATTGTTGGCCGCGACATTTTTTGCGGGCGCGGTCTTAGTTGATTCGGCGGGCTGGGCAGCCAGGAACGATGAAAGACAAAGCAGGCAGACGATAACGAGCAAAGGTCGATAATTCATTTTCGAAACCTCCGGGGACGGCTTGACGATGAATACACTACGCTGGTGGCAAAACGCTTCTGCAAACCCTCAGGTTCCAGAATATTGGCTGACTATCTTTTCTTTTCGGCCAGGATTGTCCGCGCAATCGCGATCGTGGCGACGGCGCGCGGCGCCTCTCGAGTGAGACCCTGCGCTAACTCGACGGCTTTATCGTAGTCATAATCGGCGAGCCTGGCGAATATTCCGTCTAAGTCAAACTCAGGCACATTTTCAGTTTGCGACCATGACATTCCTTTGAAGGTCATTTTGAAACTGAGTTGGCCGTCCTCGGCGCCAAAATTCTCCGCCGAGTTTGCAGTTTTGACAGCCTCGCTCATTGTCTCCCAGACGGCCGCGCGATTAACGACCAACGTTACATTCGCTATCGCAAAGAATGCGCGCGGACTGTCCGGATCCAGACTGCCAATGCGTCGCGCTTCAGCGGTCGCGAGATCGATCAGAGTTAAGGCCTGACCGGGCTCGGACTTCGCCAACAAACTTGCGCCGTTAGTGAGGAGACGGACCTTTTGAAGGTGAGCGAATTGGCCAGTGCGGATCAGTTCCATGATTCGTGGGACGTCTTTCTTGTAGACCGCACTCGTCGCCAGTCTGGTGTCGATGTAACTCCTGGAAATATTCCGCGTCTCCATGTCGTCGATCTTGTCCACGTAGTCGCGGGCGCGCAGTTCGCCTTTTCCCGCGTAAAACTCTGCGAGTTGAAAATGGATCTGGTCTCGTTCAGCGGAATTCGTGGCATGATCCAATTGATCGAGCAGAGACTGTTCCCAGTGCTCCATCCTCTGGTCCGGGCGGATTCCTTCGCGAACCAGATCATCATCATCGCGATCGCGTGTGGCCTTAGTAGTCAGAGCTGACAAAACGTCGAGCCGCGCCCGCAAGGCGTCGGTCAGCTCCACCGGCGCCCGCTGGTCGAACAAAGGCATCAAGCGTTTCATCACCAGATAATGACCGTCATGACCTGCCGAGTTTTGTTCCTGTCCCGGCGGCGCCAGGGGTCTTAACAAAATGCCAGCCGCCGCGCGAAAGAAAGCCAGCTGCAAGGCGGGGGTGACTGCCGGCACTGTGCGGTTCCCCTCGAGGTTGCTGGTTATGGTGCCCCTGGTTTCGAATTCGTAAAATGAATGCGGAGTGAACAGATAAGATGACAGAAGCGAGACGGTGTTGGCGTCGGACTTAGGATTAGCGGTCGCGAGGCGCAGCATCGCGGCGTAGCGCTCGTCGGCAGCAACCGCGTTCTTTTCGCGAAGAGACGAAAGAAAGTCGATCGTCACTGTGCTAATGATACCGAGCACGGGGTCGGCGAATTGCAGCGCCTGTTCGGTCTGGTTGGCGTCCAGCAATTGTCGAGCGACATCCACTCTCTGTCTGATCAGGAAATCCGGGTTGTCATCCGAACCCTTTGCTGATTCATCACGCTCTTTCAGTTGAATCTTGAGGAATTCTTCACCCAGGCTTCGATCTCGTTTGGTCGCGAGCCGCAAAACCTCCCGTCGCACTCGTGGAAGTGATGGAACAGAACTGAACCCCGTGGTGGTTTCTCTCTGCTGATACTTTTCATAGCGCTCGTTGACTTCCTTCTCAGCGATTCCGGCGGCGTCCCACGAGGCGCGGAAGAGAGAGCGCGCGCGTTCCTGATCGCTCTCCCACAATTGATCGGCAACTCGCGCCAGCGTCCGTGCTCGGATGGTCGAATCAGTAAACTTGACCGCGTCTGCGGCCAGGGTTACCAGCATCGACTGGGCGTTAGCTCTTCGCTCGAGCCGAAGTCTCTCGGCTTTGGGGTCTCTTGATGGTTGCGTCTGGCCGGTAGTGGCCGGTTGGGTTCCGGCGCGCCTGGGCGCCTCACTCTGAGGGTTTGTGTTTTGTTGAGCGTGTATCGAACATGAGGCAGCCAGGAAAAAGAGAAGCGCGCAGGAGGGTTGGAAGCGCATCATGGTAAACCCGGAGGTTGGTTAAACTGCTATGACTTCAAGATCCGGATCTATTTCCTGTTTCAGCATGCCTTCGATTGCCATCAAGGTTCCACTGAGCGAACTCGGACAACTTCCGCAGGCGCCCTGATAGCGAATCTTCAAAGTTTGATCAGTAAGGTCGATAATTTCGAGATATCCACCATCGCCCATCAGGGCCGGCCGGACTTTCTCGTCGAGGATTTCGTTGATCCGCAACAAGCGCGGGTCATCACTGGTGACTGCGGCAATCGCGCCGCCGACTGCGGATGCGCCGTTGGTTGATGTGCCTGAAGCTGATTGCGCCGCGCGAATCGGGACGGCCAGAGTCGGCAGCAGTTCATCCCAATCCGCCGCGTCTTCCTTCTCAACCGTGATCATATTGTCCATGTAGAAAACGGACACGACACTGCCAACATCGAAAAGCGACTTGGCGAGAGTATCGGTCTGCGCTTGATCGACGGAAGCAAACTGCTGGGCGACCCCGTGCGAGACCGGTTCGCGCAAGATGAACTTCACGGCATTGGGATTCGGTGTTTCCTGGATGTCACTAATCTTTGGCATGTTTGGTTTGCGCGAACTCAATCGTGATGTACGCCCGCGCTGCTTTCCTGTCTCTTGAGTGCATTATAGACCTTGGTGACGCGCTTTTCTAACCGGGTTTGACTCCCGCTATCTTTCGATGAGGGCTTAGTACGGCAAGCTCGGAATAATTTCACCGGTTTTAGCCCGTTATCGCGACGAGTTGCCAGTCCATTCTTCAACCCGGCCGATGCTGCGAAGAATTCCTGACGGATTACGGGCTGAAGCCCTTAGGCGAGGTTGTGGTTGCAGTTTGTGCTCAGGCCCTTACGCCAACTCTCTCCCAAAGCGACAGAGCGTTAACCGGTTCTGCTATCGCGCTCAGTTGCAAAAATACTTGCAAGAACCGGTAACGAGTCATATACTCCCCAGCCTCACTTGCCCCTTTTCTCATAAAGCGCGACAAGTAGAGACAGGGCGGGCGATTTGCGAGGGTCGCCCGCCTTCTTTTTTACGCTCCTCACTTACGGTACAAATCTCTCGCGGTATTCAATCGAAGTAATGAAGGCCTTAACCATCTCGGCGTTGATGTAGTTGCCGTTGAATTGGTTCAACTTCGTGAGCCAAAAGTCAAAGCCGGTGTGGTCTGAGTCCTGTGGATCATTGGGGTTGCGGCGCAGGTAGCCGAAGTACTGCATCAACACAAACGCCCGATTTGACTCGGCGGTGTTCAAGTCTGAATCTTCGGCCACGGCCCTCAATACCTGTGCTCGCGTCTTCGCATTCGTGGTCAAATCATTCACCAGTTGATTGCGTTCTGCGATTGAGAGCGGGTTGCCGGCATTCGCGTTCAGAGTGTCGACAAATTGCGCTGCCGCGAGCGCGGTTGGGAATGCATTTGTGAAACGTGACCGGAGGACAAACGCGGCCGTGAAAGCCTGTTTGTTGTTCTCGAGTTGCTGCTGCCAATTACCCTGGCCCACGATCACGCCTTGCCCAATCTCCTGCGTGTCAGCGAGAAATTCATTCAGACGATCAAGAGCTACCTTCCGCGGCTATGCCGCCGCACATGGCGGTAAGCCTCCGGCTTACCGGATCGCCTCAATCTCATCCGCGGCTGCGCCGCCATCCGAGGCGGAGCCTCGGAAGATTTAACTACCTATTCCGGAAAGGCAGAGCCTTTCCGCCATGTGCTGCGGCATAGCCGCTTTGCCGATTACTAAATCTTCGTTCATCACCTCAAGGCTTTTTACCTTTACCCTTGCCGCCACCGCCGCCCTTAGGTTGCGACTGGCCTGGCGGTTGTTTGTTCTCGTGCTTCGCCGCACCTCGAGGCGGTCCGCCCTGAACCTGCGGTTGCGAAGCTTCCTTGACCTTCGGCGGCTTGAGCTTTACCGGGTTTCCGACTTGTTCTCCCTGAGTTCGTGGGAAACCCTTCTGCTCCACCTTCTGCTGTGCGCGTTGTTCCTTTTGATAGTCCTTCCGTTGCTGCTGCTCGAGCTGGCGAGCTTCCTTGCGCGCATCCTTGTTCTCGCGAGCAGCTTCTTTACCCACATCGATCTGCCGCTTGCCGTCGCCTTCGACCTGGGCGGCGCCAATGTTCCGACCATCCTTGACCTTAAACTTTTGGTCCTTGATTTTGTCGTTTACCGGCTCGACGCGCAGCGCCCTGGCGAGGTCCTTCTTAAAAGGTGGCGCCACCGGCGCACTGCCGACTACTACCGGCCTCTCGTAAAGTTTCTTTGCAATGCCCGGTGGCAGGTCAATCTTGCCTCGTCCCCAGGCGGAATGCAGCACCGCGTTGCGAAGCGGAGTCAGTGTCAGCGGCTCCAGCGTCGGCCGCATCTGGGCGACTGCCTGCGGATTGACTCTCATCACCATGCCCGGATTGATCGGTCGCCCAAAGGCATCAACCGGCACTACTGTTACCGCGTTCGGCACGGACATGTTAACCAGGTTAGCCGCGACCACTTCGCCACGTGTTAGATAATGCGGTTGCCAATTCTCATCATAGTATCGCGGGACGTATGCGTCCCCGGGACCCAGCGGTACCCAACCAATCTGGTTTTGGCTTAGCGGCACAAACGCCACCAGCGCCGGCGAGTATGTCGGCCGGGCATTAACCCCTCCCGGAACCCAATACCACTGATTGTTCACGGAGGCCCAGCGCCCATAGTGATACGGCGCATATCCCCAAGGCTCAGTTGAAACCCAGGTAAGGCCATAATGGTTATCGTTAATCCAGGAGCCTTGCTGGTAAGGCACCCAGTTCGCATCGACGCGCGGCCGCCAGGCATAACCATAGTTGCTGATTTGCTGCCAGTCACCGTAGTTGTCCAAATCGTTTACCCCGGGGATCGTGTAGTTAACGTATTGGTAACTCGCGTAGCGCCGGTAGGGATCGTAGTAGTAAGGGTCGTTCACGTAAGCGTCATAGCTGGCATAGCGTCCGTCGTAAACGTTTGGATACTGATAACGATAATAGTCATCAACCAGATAACCTGCATCGCGATTGCTAATGCGAGACAGCGCCGCTTCAGCCGCAGTCGCGCCGAGGATGGTGAGCATTTCCCCTTTGCTGATCCGGCCGCCGGCGCCCTGGCCGACTATTTGCGCCAAGCCGCTGAGCACTGAGACTATAGCGTTGCCATTGTCCAGCCTCATTTGGTACAGGCCTGGTTCCTGAAAATCGACCGCGCCGTACGGTGTTCCCACTTCAAACAGACCGCCAGAAGGCAGATAACCGACATCGAAAATCGCGGTGCCTTCGCGCAGCGCGAGTTGGGTGCGGCTGTCGCTCAGATTCACACAGTCGAGCGACGTATTGGGATCGAGGCGAGCGAAGTTTCGTCCGCTGAAAGCGAGCGACGTGCGCGAGTTTTCTCGGGTGTAGATCCGATCGCCGACTGAGAACGGCTGGTTCGGGGTAGCCGCAGTCCAATTCGAATTGTCATCGGTGAGGTTGTCATTGAAGGCCACCTGGCCGTCCACTTTTTGAATCCGAGCGGCGTCGGGCAGCTCTGCCGCTTCTGAATTTTGTCCATATCTGGAATAGAGCGCGACGCCGAGGCCGGCGACGAGCGCACACCCAAGCGCGATGAGCGCTCCATGCGGCCAAAGTTTTATGCTTCTCATCAAGACTTACCTCCTACTGAATCCGAATTTCGCCGGGACGACTCGTTTCGCACGGCGTGCGAAAGATTTGCTTTCGGGAAAGCGGGTGTCCCTTAGCCGCTTTCCTTCAAGGTTGTTCGTAAACAGGAGAGTTTTTTCGTAAACGAGTTACAGCAATAACCATGCCCGCCTCAGGTCACGATCAATCAGGAGGAACCCAGTGCCGGGTCCTGGGAAAGTCTGACCGTTTGAACTCTGGGATTTGAAACGCGATAGCCGAACTGGGCTCCGCCATCGGAAGCAAAAGAGCATTAATTGGGAACACGAATGCAAGAGATCGCTGGATAAGAATCGTTCGGGCGTGGACCTGACAACGAAGCAATACCGGACGATTACGTTTTAGAAGTGTGGGAAAGCGGACCAATCGTTTGATGGTGCGTGGTGGCCCGCGCTTTCAGGAGTCGCGGCGCGGCAAGTCTTCGGCGTCCTCGCAATGAGAATCCAAAGCGAGCTACTTGAGTTATGGCTCTGCCACACTGATGCGCGGCAAGTCTCCGACTTGCCGTAAGGCCTTCTTAAGATCTAGCGGTCTATGACCGGGGGTCGGAGACCCGAAAAAGAAGGGAGGCGCTTGACGGCAAGTCGGAGACTTGCCGCGCATCGGCGTGGCACAGCCATAGCAGGGGAATTAACTTAGGCAAGTGAGATTTGATGCGCGGCGAAGTGAGACTTGCCGCGCATCGGGTTGAGCCATCCGCCGGCAGTCGTGGATCATCGGAGTCAGTCCTGGACGACTGAAGAACTAATCGGTAATCACGAGGTCTGCTCGCAACCCGGCACCGGTGTCGGATCTCCGGCCAGACTGGCAGTGTGGCGTGCCACTATCTGCCAGCTGTCACCGCGTTTCATCCACACATTCGTGATGCAAAACCTTTGCTTGATTTCCACGCCTTCGAAGGTGGCTTCGGCCGTCATGCGGTAGCTTGAAACCGCCGTGTCACCAAAGGCGCGCACTTTCAGATCGCCTTTGTCGTATTTACCAATCACGGCTTTGGCGGCGGCCAGGCGGACCTCGTCCATGACGGCCGGTTTATCTACACACACGCCAATTGGAGCCGTAACCATGATGTCGTCGGCATAGATGCGTTCGAGCGCCTCGACATCGAGCTTCATTTCAGTTTGAGTCAGACTCTCTTCCATTCTCAGAATTTCTTTTTCAGTTTCCGTCATTGGGTTCTCCTTTGAATTGCTCCTGTTCAGCAGCAAGGCTTCCGTAGAATCGGCGCGACTTACTGCCAGGCCGAAAGATAGGCCCACCGTCGCAGAAAAGTCCTTCACGAGTTCGGAAAAGTTTCGGAAAAAGTACGGTCGCCCGGGTCGCAAGGACATTTCAGATGTACACTCCGGAGGTTTTCCACCTGAGTCGGTCTTAAGGAATTCGCAGCGCGACCAAAATGTTCTGGGAGACAAAAGTCATCTACGAGTTTGGGCCTTTTCGCGTGGACCCACGCGAGCGCCGGTTGTTACGCGACGGTGAAGTTGTGCCTCTGACGCCCAAAGTCTTCGACGTGCTGCTGGCGTTGGTGCAAAACGGCGGTCACATTCTGAGCAAAGACGAGTTAATGAAACTCGTCTGGGCCGATACCGCTGTCGAGCCGGGGAACGTCGCCCGCAATATCTCAACGTTGAGAACTGCTCTGCGTCAAAAACCGGGCGAGCCGAAGTATATTGAGACCATTCCCTGGCGCGGTTATCGATTCGTCGATCGAGTGAGGCAGGTACATGACGATTCTCTACGCCGAAAATTCGACTCGGTCATAGTCCTCCCTTTCAACAATCTGGATAATGATCCGCACCTCGAATTCCTCTCCGAGGGAATCACTGAGAGTCTAATCAACAGTCTGTCGCAACTGGCGGGGCTGCGAGTGATGTCGCGTAACTCGTCCTTTCGTTACCGGAGCCAGGATGTAAGCGCCACCGCCCTGGGTCGCGATTTGAAAGTGCAGGGAGTCATCGTTGGGCGCGTGACCAAACACGACGAGATGCTCTCGATCAGTGTTGAGTTGATTGACGCGCGCGACGACACTCATGTCTGGGGTGCGCAGCATGTTCGCCATCTGGCAGAGACTTTGACGATGCCGGCCATGATTGCTGAAGAGATTACCGAGCAGCTCCGTCTGAACTTGACCCGTGCGGAGCAGCGCCGGCTGACCCGGCGGCTTACCGACAATGCAGACGCTTACCGGCTCTATCTGCTGGGCCGTTACCATTTCAATAAACTGACACCTGACGGAGTAGAGAAAGGACTCGAACATTTTCGCCAGGCCATTGAAAAGGA
>Ga0070694_100001274_pt1 | contig 14631 bp, 6 predicted proteins | sample KBSK1251metaG_FD_65470 | JGI IMG/M metagenome (GOLD analysis project Ga0070694, IMG submission 65470) | Corn, switchgrass and miscanthus rhizosphere microbial communities from Kellogg Biological Station, Michigan, USA - KBS K1-25-1 metaG | ecosystem: Host-associated > Plants > Roots >... | reverse complement strand
CGCCGGCCTCACACGCGATGCGCGGTTCTATCGCGGGGCGGTGTTTGCCGATCTCAACGGCGATGGCCAGCTCGATCTGTTGCTCGGCGTGGTTGGCGGCGGGGTCGAGTGCTTTCTCAACAATGGCAACGGCACGTTCCGCGACGAAAGCGCCAAAGCCGGAACAAAAAGCCCGTTTGCTCCCTCCACGCTGGCGTTGGCCGACGTGGACGGCAACGGCACCCTCGATCTTTACGTCGCCAATAATCGGGCGCAGGACATTCGGGACCGTGGCCAGGTCGATCTGCAACTGGTCAACGGGCAGGCCGCGGTCCCCCCAGCCTTGCAAGACAGGCTGGTCGTCACCAACGGACAGATCCTGGAGTATGGCGAGCCGGACCAATTGTACCTCAATGATGGGCGTGGGCGTTTTCGTCCGGTCGCCTGGACGAGTGGTCGGTTTCGGGACGAGGACGGGCAGCCGTTGCTGCGCCCGCCGCTTGATTGGGGACTGTGCGCCACGTTTCGCGATGTGAACGGCGATGGCTGGCCTGATCTGTATGTTTGCAACGATTTCTGGACTCCGGACCGGCTCTGGCTGAACGACGGCAAAGGGAGGTTCCAGGCCGCGCCGCGCTTGGCCCTGCGGCATATGAGTTCCAGTTCGATGGGGGTGGATTTCGCCGACATCGATCGCGACGGGCGCCTCGATTTTTTTGTGGTCGACATGCTCAGCCGCGATCGGCGGTCGCGCCAGCGTCAGAAACCCGCGCAGTCTGTCCCGCAACCGGTGATTGGCGCGATCGACAATCGTCCCGAAGTCATGCGCAACACACTCTTCGTCAGTCAAGGCGATGGTACCTGGATCGATACTGCCTGGTTTAGCGGGGTGGCGGCGTCCGATTGGTCGTGGTCCCCGGTGTTCCTGGATGTGGACCTCGACGGTTACGAGGATTTGCTGATTACCGCCGGCCACGCCAAAGATGTCCAGGACCTCGACGCCGGACGGCAAATCGCTTCGCGCCAGCACTCCTGGAAGGGGTTCGGTTCGGAAGCGGAGCGGCAAACGGCGTTCACGCGGGAGCTGGCGGAACACATGCGGTTATATCCGCGACTGGAGCAACCCATTGTCGCGTTCCATAACCTGGGCGGGTGGCGCTTCGAGGAGGTCACGACCCGGTGGGGAACCGATAGCCTCGGAATTCATCATGCTCTTGCGCTGGGGGACTTCGATCGCGATGGCGACCTCGATCTGGTGGTGAACAATCTCGATGGCCCCGCCGGCTTGTATCGCAATGAGGCCAGCGCGGCGCGCGTGGCCGTGCGCTTACGTGGGCTGCCTCCCAATGTTCAGGGTATCGGCGCCAGAGTCTGGCTGCGTGGTGGCGCGGTCCCTTCGCAAAGCCAGGAGATAATCGCCGGCGGACGCTACATGGCGGGCGCCGAGCCGCTCCTCGTGTTTGCCGCCGGTTTCCCCACCAATACCAATGCCCTTGTCCTGGAAGTGGCGTGGCGCAGCGGGCGTCGCACCCAAATCGATGCCGTGCAGCCCAACCGTCTTTACGAAATCGAAGAACCCGGCGCCGCTCCCGTGCCGCCCACGGCCAGCCCCAGTCCGAGCGGGTCGGGTGCCGCCGCGGCCACTTGGTTCACCGACGCCAGCGCGTTGCTGCAGCACACGCATCACGAGGAACCCTACGATGATTATGCGCGTCAGCCCTTGTTGCCGCGGCGCCTTAGCCAACTGGGCCCCGGCGTGTGCTGGTTCGACATCGATGGGGATGGCTTGGATGATTTGATCATCGGCGCCGGACGAGGCGGGGAGACAGCCTGCTACCGGAACGAACGTACCCGCTTCGCGCTCATCAAGCCGGGGCCGTTCCAGCAGCCCACGCTCGACGATCAAACCACCGTCCTGGGCTGGCGCTGGCGAGGACAAGCCATGTTGCTGGCCGGTTTGGCCAGCTACGAAACAGGCCGGGAAAGACCGTTCGAGCTGGCGCGTTTCGATGGCAAATCATTTCTGCATCTGGCCGGGAGCAACGCCGCCTCCAGCTCCGTCGCGCTCTCCAACTCCAGTGTCGGTCCGCTGGCTTTCGCCGATGTCGACGGCGACGGGGAACTCGAGCTGTTCGTTGGGGGACGCGTGGTGCCCGGCCGCTACCCCGAGGCGGCTTCCTCGCGCCTTTTGCACTTTGAGCCGTCCGGTCAATTTCGCGAGCGTGCCGCCGATGCTTCGTTATTCAAAGGCGTGGGCCTGGTGAGCGGAGCCATTTGGAGCGATCTGAATGGCGACGGGTTTCCGGAACTTGTGCTGGCCTGCGAATGGGGACCGATTCGAGTTTTTCAAAACGAACGCGGCCAACTGCGGGAAGCGACACGCGCCTGGGGCCTGGAGCATTTCACCGGGTGGTGGAGCGGCGTTGGCGCTGGGGATTTCGATGGCGACGGGCGCTTGGATTTGGTGGGGGCCAACTGGGGTTTGAACAGCGAGTACAGCGCCAGTGCGGAACGTCCATGCGTGACGTATTACGGCGACCTCCTGGAGCGCGGCACGGTCGATCTCCTCGAAGCCGAGTGGGAGCCGGTGGAGCGAGTCCTGGCGCCGCGCCAACGGCTGGACGTGCTGGCCCGAAGCCTGCCCCAATTGCAGGAAAAGTTTCTGACCTTTCGCGAATTCAGCACGGCGCCCATGACCAAGCTCCTCGCGCCCTTCGGCGACAAAGCTCGTCGGGTGGAAGCCGTCACGCTGGCCACGACCTTGTTCCTTAACCGTGGCGATCACTTCGATGCCATGCCGCTACCGCGGGAGGCGCAGCTCGCCCCGGCTTTTGCGGTGACAATTGCCGACTTTGATGGCGACGGGCAGGAGGATCTTTTCCTGAGTCAGAATTGTTTCGACCTGCCGGCGCCAATGCCCCGGCTCGATGGCGGGCGAGGCTTGCTGTTGCAGGGGAACGGCCACGGCGAGCTGCGTCCACTCCCGGCGGCAACGTCGGGCATCTACGTCCATGGCGAACAGCGCGGCGCCGCGGTCGCCGATTTCGATGCCGACGGACGCGTTGATTTGGTCGTGACGCAAAACGGGGGACCCACACGCCTTTGGAAAAACCAAAGCGCCAAACCCGGGCGACGCCTCCGGCTGGAAGGACCCGCCGGTAACCCGTCCGGGGTAGGGGCGGTGGTGCGAGTGAAGGATGGCGGACGCCTCGGACCGGCGCATGAAGTGCATGCCGGCTCGGGATATTGGTCGCAAGACAGTACGGTCCTTGTCTTGGCCGGAACAGGGAAAGGCGCAGAGCTATGGGTTCGTTGGCCGGGGGGATTGGAAACGACCGTGCCGTGGCCGGCGGGGAGCGCCGACATCGTCCTGCGTGCGCCCAGCCCGGGGGCGGTTTCCCGCTGAGAGAAGAGGGTTCGGTATTGTTTCGGTGAAAGTTTTTGTGGCTCGAGCTTGCTTTTCGTCTGCGGATTTGGTTACTATTTCGCGCATCCACTATCGGAACCAGACATGAGTGCGTGGCCACGAGCTTTGCCAACGACATCTCCGTTGCTTGACGTTCAGGCAACATTCACGTGTCCATTGTTACCATGGTTCCAAATCATGGAGGAGTTGGTCCCCTGCTCATGAGGAGCAATCCGTGGCCGTGAGGGCCGAATCGAACAACAACCCAAAAACCACCTAAAAAACTATGCGTATCCTTCGCCTGTGGCTGCTGATGACAGCCTTGGCCCTGTCGTTGAGCACTACGGTGTACGCTCAACTTTCGGACATCACCCAGCCAGGTGATCCAATCGTAGCCACCTCAAATAACAGTCCTGGTTCCGAAGGCGTCGCCAACGCCATCGACAATGCCCCGACGAAATACCTCAATTTCGACAAGGTCAACACCGGGTTCACCGTCACGCCGCGGATTGGCTTGAGCGTGGTGCAATGCCTGACGTTGACGTCGGCCAACGATGCGGCCGATCGCGATCCCTCGTCGTATCGACTCGAGGGTTCCTACGACGGGACCAACTTCGTCCTGATCTCCGAAGGAGCGGTGCCGGTTTTTCCGGCGCGGTTTTTCAAACACACCCTGTGCTTTAATAATAACACGCCGTACCTGAGCTATCGATTGATCTTCCCCACCACTGCCGGCAACAGCACGTGCTGCATGCAGATCTCTGAAGTGGAATTGCTGGGCTTCCAAGCCCCCGGCGACGTGACCCAACCCAGCGACAACATCGTGGCGACTTCCAACAACAGCCCCGGTTCCGAAGGCGTCCGCAATGCCATCGATAATGCTCCCACCAAGTACCTGAACTTCGATCGGCTCAATACCGGTTTTACTGTTACTCCGGCCGTGGGCGCGACGCTGGTAACTGGCATCACTTTGACGTCGGCCAACGACGCCCCCGAGCGCGACCCGGCGAGCTACCAGTTGTTGGGCTCGCTGGACGGCATCAGTTTCTTTGAAATTGCCAGCGGGCCTGTGCCGGCTTTTCCCTCGCGCTTCTACAAGAACTATATCTTCTTCCCCAACAGCCGCGCCTACGCTGCCTACCGGCTGATCTTTCCCACTGTCGTTGGCCCTGGCGGTAACAGCATGCAGATCTCGGAAGTGGAATTGCTGGGCTCCGTGGCGGAGTTAGCGCAGGACGTGACCCAACCGGGCGATCCCATCGTGGCCACCTCCAACAACAGCCCTGGCTCCGAAGGCGTGGCGAATGCCATCGACAACGCGCCGACGAAATACCTCAATTTCGACAAGGTCAACACCGGGTTCACGGTGACGCCGCGGGCGGGCCTGACAGTGGTAAGTGGTTTGACGCTGACTTCGGCCAACGATGCGGCGGACCGCGATCCAGCGACCTACGCTCTGGAAGGTTCCTATGACGGCACCAACTTCACGGCCATCTCCAGTGGAGCCGTTCCGGCTTTCACGAACCGGTTCCATAAGGTCACCGTTTTGTTCAACAATAAAGTGCCCTTTTCGAGTTATCGGCTGATCTTCCCCACCACAGCCGGCAACAGCACGTGCTGCATGCAGGTCTCTGAAGTGGAATTGTTGGGCACGCTGGCTCCCAGCGATGTCACCGTGCCGGGCGATCCCATCGTGGCCACCTCCAACAACAGCCCCGGGTCCGAAGGGGTGCGCAATGCCATCGACAATGCTCCGACCAAGTATCTGAATTTCGACCGCCTCAACACCGGTTTCACGGTCACACCGGGGGTGGGCGATACCATCGTCATCGGATTGACGTTGACGTCGGCCAACGACGCGCCCGAACGCGATCCGGCTACCTACGATCTCGCGGGCTCCAACGACGGCTCGAACTACGTCGCCATCGCCAGCGGAGCCGTGCCGCCATTCCCCGGTCGTTTCTACAAGAATTACATCTTCTTCGCCGACAACAGCAAGTCCTTCAAATCCTACCGGTTGATCTTCCCCACCGTGGTCGGTCCCGGCGGGAACAGCATGCAGATCTCCGAAGTCGAGCTCTTGGGCTCCACCCCGGGTGTCGTCAATACCAACGCGGTGGATACGCTGATCCGGCGCCAGCCGCAGGACACCCCGGTCTTGCTGGGCTCGTCGGCCACGTTTCGCGTCGTGCTCACCGGCCCCTGGAGTGTCCAGTGGTATCGTGACGGCCAGCGAATTCCCGGTGCCAACAATGCCGTCTACACCACCCCGCCCACCGTTGCGGGTGACGACGGCGCCCACTTCCAGGCCGTCGTACAAGGCCGCGATGGGCGCCAAATTAGCGATGAAGTCATGCTGAGCATCTTCACGCCTTCGGCCACCGAGAGCATCGGCTTTAGCTGGAGAGGCGGCGGCGCCAATGGAGCACCCACGGACATGCTTCCGGGTGACATCACGGGCTTCCAGGCTCAGGCTTATTGGAACAACTTGACGGGTGGCTCGGGCAATCTGGCCTCCCCACTTAACAGTTCCAACCAACCGCATGCCACCGTGACACTCGAGTGGAGCACCTCCGGCGAGTGGGGCGTCGGCACCGGCAATCAGTCTCCTCTTGAACGCATGCTCAACGGCACGTCCACCAGCTTTGGTGTCAACGAACTTGGCGCGCAATCTGTGACGCTCAACGGCGTGCCGCCCGGCCGTCATTCGCTGCTGCTGTATGCGGTCCAGGTGCCGGCGGAGTTCTTCAACATGGATTTCAAGGTCACTACCTTCAATTCCGACGGCAGCGAAAAGACCGTCCAACGTCGCTACACTCGTCCGCAGAATGCCGACGAGTTCAACGCCTCGCCCGGCTTCCTGCTCATGAGCTCGCAGGACCCGGCCAACCGCAGCATCGGCAACATGCTGCGCTTCGACGGCCTGCAATCCGATAACGGTCGAATCCTCATCAACATGTGGGCGCCCGGGCGCGCCCAGCCGCCGGGTCAGGATCCCATCCGTGGCCCCGGCTTGAACGCCTTCCAGTTGGTGCTCAACGCACCGGATGTGGGCGAAGCGCCTGTCATCACCCGGCAACCGGTTTCGGCCAACGCGATCCTGGGCGGACAAGTCAACCTCAGTGTCGAAGCCACCGGCCCAAATCTCAGCTATCAATGGCTCAAGAACGGCCAGCCCATCTTCGGAGCCACCAGCCCGACCCTGACGCTCTCGAGCCTTCGTGCCAGTGACGAAGGGATTTATTCGGTGGCCGTGAGCAACCCGGCTGGCCGCGTGCGCAGTCGTAATGTGGCCGTGGACGTCGTGGCTTCGGCTCAGGTCACCTTGGGCTTGCTCAATTACTTCAAGCTCGATGAAACTGAGGGCATCGTGGCCTCCAATTCCGCCGCGGGTGGATTACCCGGCAATGTTAACGGCGTCTTCGCGGATTGGTTCCCCGGCATCCTCGGGAACTCGCTCTTGTTCGAAGGTGACAACTATATCTTCGTCACGAATTACACCAAACCCAGGGATGCCATGACCGTGGCCGGTTGGGTGAATTCCTCGGGCGACGCATGGGGCCCACTGATCAATAACTGGGTGACCGGGCGGCCCACCGGTTCCAGCGGTCAGTTCCTCCTGGAAGTCGTCCAGGACCAGGGAGTGGCAACGCTGCGCGGCGTGATCGAAGTCGGACCCAACAAAGTCATCGCCACCGGACCCATCGATGGCACCCTGGGCGTCTGGCATCACTTCGCCATGAGCGCGAACGGCCTGGCCCTGGATATCTATTGGGACGGCCTGCTTATCGCCTCGGTCGATTACGCCGGCCAGATCGGTAACAACGTTCCCGATATCTCGTGGCTGTCCATCGGCGCGGAACTCACCGATCCCGCCACGCCCGCCAAAATCTTCATCGGCACGCAAAGCCAGTTCGACGATGTGGGCATGTGGGGCCGCAGCCTCAGCGACATCGAGATTCGCGGCGTTTACCGGTGCGGACTGGCCAGCCAAAACATCGCGCAGTGCCCGCCCATCCTCAATACCAACGTCAATAATCGACCCAACGCCGTCGCCGACACGGCCACGACAACCGATGGCGTCCCCGTTACGGTCAACGTGCTCGCCAACGACAGCGATCCTGACACCGGGGATGTGCTCACGGTCCGCGCTGTCACGGCAGCGGCTCACGGTTCGGTGGTCATCAACGGCGGCACCACAGTCACCTACGCTCCAACGCCGGGCTATGTCGGCCCGGATTCCTTCAGCTACACCATCGACGATGGCCGCGGGTTGACCGCGTCGGCCCTCGTGGCGGTTACGGTGGGGCCGCGGCCCAACCGGTGCCCAACCATCAACGGCCAGTCCATCACGGTGTTACCTGGCGGAACGGTCACCTTCCAGGTCCAGGCCAGTGACCCCGATGGCGACGCGCTGCAATACTTAGTCAGCGCTCCTCCCCTCCACGGTTCGGTGGTGCTCGCCATCCAAACCGGTGCAGGCGCCTACACGCCCAGTGCCGGTTATTGTGGACCGGATTCGTTCAAGGTCCGAGTCACCGACGGAAGCTGTACTTCCGACGAAGCCACCATCACGGTCAACGTCATCTGCAACCTGCCGCCCGTGGCCGATGCCAGTGCCACGGTCACCAACGTGATCTCCGGCAACAACTCCAATGCGGTGGTGCACCTGGATGGCACCCGCTCGTCCGATCCCGACAACGATCCGCTGACCTACGCGTGGTTGGCGGACGGTGCGGCAATCGCCAGCGGCGCCCAGGCCACCGCCACCCTCAGCGTGGGAGAACACAGCGTCACGTTGATTGTCGATGATGGCCAAGCCACTGCTTCCGACACGATCACCGTGGTCGTGCTCACGGCGGGCGAAGCCGTGGAGAACCTGATCGACCACATCAACAGCGCGAACATGGAACGTAAGAACAAGCGTCCATTCATCGCCTCGTTGAAGGCGGCCACCGCTTCCTTGGATCGCGGCAGCTTCGAGGCAGGCGTCAACCAACTCCACGCCTTCCAGAACAAGGTACGGGCGCAGATCGGCAAGAGTGATCCTGCCCTGGCGGCCGAACTCATCGCGGAAGCCCAGGCCATCATTGATGCCGTGACCGGCCAATAGCCAATAGCCCGCCATTGCCACCCGGCGCCTAGCGCCGGAATTAATCACGATGCCCTCTCTCCTGCAAAGGGGAGAGGGCATCGGCTTATGAGCCCGACTTCGCGGAGGTGAGTGGCAAGGGAGAGGTCTGCTCTAATCCGCGAAGTCGCGGCTAAACGCAGTGTGGAAATTTCTTCTCCGGATCGATGCCCAGCTCGCTGATCGCTTTAGCCACCACCCCGCGCTCAATTTCGCCCCGGCTCGCCAGCGCGTGCAACGTCGCCACCACAATGCTCGCCGGGTCGATCTCGAAAAACTTCCGCAGATTCTCCCGCGTGTCGCTGCGACCGAAACCGTCCGTTCCCAGCACCGTCAACCCACCCGGCACCCAGCGCGCGATCTGTTCGGGCACGATCTTCATGAAATCGCTCACCGCCACAAACGCGCCCTTTTCGCGCGCCAACACTGTCTCGAGGTACGATTTCTTCGGCGATTCGGTCGGATGCAACATGTTCCAGCGCGTGCAGGCCAGCGCCTCATTGCGGAGCCGCTTGTAATTGGTCGCGCTCCAGACGTCCGCGCTCACGCCGTAACGCTCGGCCAGAATTTCCTGCGCCGCCAGCGCGTTGCGAATGATTGGGCCGCTGGCCAGGAGCTGCGCCTTGTGCTTCCCGGCGGCGCCGGCCTTGAATTTGTAAAGCCCCTGCAGAATCCCGGCCTCCGCCCCGTCCGGCATCGGCGGCATGAGCATGTTCTCGTTGTAAAGCGTGAGATAATAAAAAACATTCTCGTTGGCCTGGTACATCCGGCGCATGCCGTCCTGAACAATGACGGCAACTTCATAGGCGAAGGCCGGATCGTAGGCCAGCAGGTTGGGAATGGTGCTGGCCAGCAGCAGGCTGTGCCCATCCTCGTGTTGCAGGCCTTCCCCGTTCAGCGTGGTGCGCCCCGCCGTCGCCCCCAGCAGGAACCCGCGCGCCATGATGTCCCCCGCCAGCCACATCTGATCGCCGACGCGTTGGAAGCCGAACATCGAGTAGTAAATGAAGAACGGGATCATATGGATCCCGTGCGTGGCATAAGCCGTCCCGGCGGCCGTGAAACTCGCCATCGAACCAGCTTCATTGATCCCTTCCTCCAGGATTTGGCCATCCTTGGCTTCGTGATAATAAAGCGAGGACGTGCGGTCCACCGGCTCGTAGAGCTGGCCTTTAGGCGAGTAAATGCCTATCTCGCGGAACAGGCCGTCCATGCCGAACGTGCGCGCTTCATCGGGGATGATGGGCACGATGTGGCGGCCAATCTCCTTGTTGCGAAGCAGGCTGCTCAGCAGCAGCACGAACGCTTTGGTGGTCGACCCCGCCGAACGTTCATCGCCCTTCAAAAAGCGCGCGAAATCCGCCAGCGCCGGAATCTTAAGCGGCGGCGCCACATTCTGGCGTTTCGGCAGAAAGCCCCCCAGCGTTTTGCGACGGTTCAGCAGATACTGATTCTCGTGGCTCTCCACCGGCGGACGATAAAACGGCATCTCGACGATCTCCTCGTCTTTGATCGGGATGTTGAACCGCGTGCGGAACTCACGCAGCTCCTTCTCGTTCATCTTTTTTTGCTGATGCGAAATGTTGCGCCCTTCGCCAGCCTCGCCCAGCCCGTAACCTTTGACCGTCTTGGCCAAAATCACCGTCGGCTGGCCGCGATGCTCGGTGGCGGCCTTGTAAGCCGCGTACATCTTGCGCGTGTCGTGTCCGCCCCGATACATCTTGCGCAACTGATCGTCCTTCAGATGATTCACCATCTCGAGCAGCTCGGGATATTTGCCGAAGAAATGTTTGCGAATGTAACTGCCGGGCTCCACGGAATACTTCTGATATTCGCCGTCAACCGTCTCCTCCATGCGTTTAAGGAGAAGCCCTTTGCTGTCTTTGGCCAGCAATTCATCCCAATCGGAGCCCCAGATCACCTTGAGCACGTTCCAGCCGGCGCCGCGAAAGATGCCTTCGAGTTCCTGGATGATCTTGCCGTTGCCACGCACCGGGCCGTCCAGGCGCTGCAGGTTGCAATTAACCACCCAGACCAGGTTGTCCAATTGCTCGCGCGCCGCCAGCGCCAATTGTCCCAGGCTCTCCGGCTCGTCCGTCTCGCCATCGCCGACAAAGGCCCAGACCCGCGGCTCGCGTCCCCAGCGCACCAATGCGCGCGCCTGCAGATAGCGATTAAAGCGGGCCTGGTAAATCGACATGAGCGGGCCCAGCCCCATGGACACGGTCGGGAACTGCCAGAAATCCGGCATCAAATAGGGATGCGGATAGGATGACAGCCCGCCTCCCTCCGCCAGTTCCTGCCGGAAATGCTGCAGATGATGCTCGTCCAGGCGCCGCTCGAGATAAGCCCGGGCGTAATTGCCCGGGGTGGCGTGGCCCTGGAAATAAATCTGGTCGGCCGGCTCGCCATCATCGCCGCCGCGGAAAAAATGGTTATAGGCCACTTCATACAGAGTGGCCGCGGAGGCGTAGGTTGAGATATGCCCGCCCAAACCGTCATGTTTGCGGTTGGCGTTGACCACCATGGCCATGGCGTTCCAGCGGATGATGCTTTTGATCCGGTTCTCCGTCTGCCAATCCCCGGGGTAAGCCGGCTGCTTGGAGAACGGGATGGTGTTGACGTAGGGGGTGGTGGTCGTGGTGGGCGCTTTGATGCCGGCTTGCCGGAGCCGTTCACTCAAGCTGTCGAGAAAGAAGTGGGCCTGCTCCGAGCCTTGCTGCCAAAGAATCGACTCAACGACGTACTCCAGCGATTTGAACCAGTTCCGCGTCTCCTCGGTGTTCGGCTTGGCCGCGCGCCCCAGCTCTTCCACCCGCGTGATGGGCGTCGTTTCGTTTTCTGATTCCGCTGTTTTTACCCGGTTGTTTTTGTCAGACACACTCCAAGCATGCCAGTGCCATCGGCAATTGCCAGCCCTCGTTAAACACCGCAAACAGATAGGGCTAAAAATGGGTCAACCCAACGCGCGCAGAGTAGGGGAACTACTCACCGTAGCGGCGGTCGGCAGACCGCCGCATTCTTGCGGGTGAATTGCCAAGAGGGACTGCGCTTTGGATTCTCCATTCAGCCCGGAGGGCTGCCGGACACTGGCCTGGGGTCGCGAAGACCCCCGGAAACGATTTGCAAACTTTAACGGGCACCCCGGTGGGTCCCCTCCGGGGTGCCATCAATCCCCTCGGGATTGAATGTTCCGGACGGAACAAGGTTTGTGAGCGGTTGGCGCGAACGAAAGATGTTCATGGGGCGGGAGCCGCGCGTGGGATAAACTCCTCACTCAAACGCGCTCGGCCTCGGGGAAGTTGTCCAAGCTGCTGGGCAATGAACGCGCACAGAAAACGGTTCAACTCGCGAATTTGTCCGGCGCTTGGCTTCAGCGTCGAAAGGGCTCCCCAAGGCAGCTCAAGGGCCTGCTCCAGAATGCGCATCGTCCCCGGGTTCAATTTGGGGTTGGCGGCGCGGGCGGAAAATCCGAATTCCTCGAGCAGGCGCAGCTCAAAGCTCAACAGCGGGAGCGGTTCGGGAGGATGCTGGTCCAAATGAGCCAGCCATTGCTGAAACAACTGGAATACCATCGGCAGTGGCGTCTCGGTCTCGGTGGCCATCTCAATGAAGGCCACCCCATACGCGGCCTGTTCCAGCCTGGCGATATCCCGCCTTAACGCTGGATGCGTCTGATGCAACACCGCTTCCCGCAACGTGTGCAGCTCGGAACGGCGGCTGCGCATGAAAGTAAACTCGGCCAAATGAAACAGGTCGAGCTTGCCCCGCAACGGCGATTTCGCGCGACGCGCCCCTTTCGCCACCGTGGCCAATCGCCCCAGTTCCGGCGTCAGCCAATGCACAATCAAACTCGTCTCCGTCAGCGGACGAAGGCGCAGGATAAGCCCAGTGGCGCGTTCCTCGTTCACGGATGGGGGACGCGGCGGCGGGCGGCCCGTTTGGGCGACGCTGGACGACGTTGCGCGGAGCGGGGGCGGCGCGCGAGCGCGTCCAGGGAAAACGTCTGGGCCAGTTGTGTCACCAGCTGGTTCTCGACCCGCTTCATGCGTCGTCGCGCCGCCGGCTGGAGGTCGTCGTGCCCGTCCAGGTGCAGAAGCCCGTGAACCATATAACGCACAAGCTCCGCCGCCCAAGAAGTCTTGAACGCGCGCGCCTGTGTCACAGCATCGTCGAGACAAAGGTAGAGCTCGCCATGCAACGGGCGCTTCTCCGTCGTCTCTGCATTTGCCAGGCTTGGCTCTGTGGCGGCATGGTCGAAGGTGATGACATCCGTGGAGCCTTCGTGCTGAAGGAAGGTTTGGTTTACACGCGCCATTTCTTTGGCGCCGACCAGATGCAGGCAAAGCTCGAAGGGTCGCTGTGGAAAATGAACATGGAGGAGATGCCCGGTGATGCGCCGGAGCAGGGGAAGATTGACGCGGCGCACGCGCTGCCGGTTTCGAATCGACAAATGGCCGCTCACGGCGGGGTGCCGCGATGATTCTCGTAGGCGGAAATAATCCGTTGGACGAGCGGATGCCGCACGACATCGCGTTTATGAAATTCCACCAGGGCAACGCCGTCGACAGAGCGCAAAGCGAGCCGGGCTTCGACCAGCCCGGAGCGCTTTTGCGGTGGCAGATCGATCTGCGTGACATCGCCGGTGATGACCGCCTTGGAGCTGTAGCCCAGGCGAGTGAGAAACATGAACATCTGTTCGGTGGTGGAGTTCTGCGCTTCATCGAGAATGATGAAGGCGTGATTCAGCGTGCGCCCGCGCATGTAGGCCAGCGGCGCGATCTCGATGATGCCGCGCTCGCGATTTTTTTGCACCTCTTCCGCCGGCATCATGTCGTAGAGAGCATCCAACAGCGGGCGCAAGTACGGGTCGATTTTTTCGTAGAGATCGCCGGGGAGAAACCCGAGGGCTTCGCCGGCCTCCACCGCCGGGCGGGTCAGAATGATGCGCGACGCTTTCTCCTCGCGCAGGGCCGCCACGGCCATGGCCATGGCCAGATAGGTTTTGCCCGTGCCGGCCGGTCCGATGCCGAACGTCAGGTCATGCTGGCGGATCGCGTCCACGTATCGCTTCTGGCCCACCGTCTTCGGGACGACGGCGGCTTTCTTTTGCGAGGTCTGGATGCGCTCGGCATACAAATCCTTCAGCGCATTGACCCCTTCGTTTTGGACCACGTTCAACGCGTGGGAAAAATCGCGTCCGCGCATCGGTTGGCCCGCTTTGAGCGACGATTCGAGCAATTGAAAGAGCTGCTTGCCGCGTTCGATGGCGTCCGGTTCGCCTTCCAGTTTAATCCACCCATCGCGCAGGGTCGCTTTAAGCTGCAGGCTCTCCTCGAGCGCATGCAGATTCTGCGCGTCGTTATTGAGGAGTTGCTGTGCGAAACGGGCGTTCTCGAAATGCAGAGTCTCTGTTGCCATGGAGGATTCGGGTCGAAGCCGCTTTAATTCTTACTGGCGAAGCGCCTGACGAAGTTGTCCGGCCAATTCGTTGAGTGCCTGCGGCACTACCGCGGTTTCCGCCAGCACCGGCATGAAGTTGGTGTCGCCTTGCCAGCGGGGCACCACGTGCACGTGCAGGTGTTCGGCGATGCCAGCGCCCGCGACCTTGCCCAGGTTCACCCCGATATTAAACCCGTCCGGCCTCATGATCTGCCGCAGCGCTCCCAGGCAACGTCGCAGCAAGTTCATCATTCCCAGCATTTCTTCATCGGTTAATTCGGTCAGGTCCGCTACTTGCCGGTATGGGACCACCATCAGATGCCCTCCGTTGTAAGGATAATTGTTCAATAAGGCGTAACAGCTCCGGTCGCGGGCGATGACGAGATTTGCTTCATCATCATCGGAGTGCCCAATTCGGGTAAACAAGCTGACATCCGACGGTGGCGCTTTGGGGGCGAGTATGTATTGGATTCGCCACGGCGCGTGCAGGCTTTCCATAACGCGAGGGTAGGGGGGCGCCCGTCGAATGTCAAAACTGCGACGAAGCCGGTGCGGGCGCATCTTGGCCCTGCCCCGTAGCGCAGGCTTCCAAGCCTGCTGTATCGCAGGTTTCGAAACCTGCGCCATGTTCGCTTACCACGGACGCGTGAGGTGTGACCTGTCACCGTGGGCA
>Ga0070694_100001272_pt1 | contig 14646 bp, 12 predicted proteins | sample KBSK1251metaG_FD_65470 | JGI IMG/M metagenome (GOLD analysis project Ga0070694, IMG submission 65470) | Corn, switchgrass and miscanthus rhizosphere microbial communities from Kellogg Biological Station, Michigan, USA - KBS K1-25-1 metaG | ecosystem: Host-associated > Plants > Roots >... | reverse complement strand
CGGGCGCTGCTCTTCAGGAAGCTGACGATCAACTTCGCGCTCGACTGGTTCGATTACCGGCGAGTGCTGTAATCCTTATTCTTCCGTATCGGTTTCTTCCGTATCGGTATCTGCGTCCGCCTTCTTCTCGTCCACTTCGTCGTCGGGCTCGCTCGTCGCGACGTTGTCGACTTCGACCGAATCGTCGTCTTCCAGGTCGTCCACGGCGTAGATGCGGCCGCCCGAGCGCTCCTTGATCGGTCCTCGCGGTTTGTGTTCCTGCTGGGAGCTCTTCTTGCCGCGCAGGCGCTTGGGCGGCGCGGGTGGACCAAAATTCGCGGAGCGATCGCGTGCGCCGCCAGGGCCGCCCGGCCGCGGGCCGCCAAAGCCGCCGCCTCCGCCGCCACCAAAGCCGCCGGGCCGCGGTCCACCGAACCCGCCGCCCCCGGGCCGCGGCCCGCCGAAGCCGCCGCCTGGACGAGGCCCGCCGAAGCCGCCACCGGGAGGACGCGGGCCCGGCGGACGATCTTCGCGCGCGCGCGCCTCGCTGACCGCCAGGTTGCGCCCCATGAACGGCTGCGCGTTGAACTTCTCGATGACCTGCTCCGCGACGGGCCGCTCGGCGAACTCCACGAATGCAAAGCCACGCGGCCGTCCGGTTTCCCGGTCGACAGGCATGACCACATGCGTCGGCTCGGCGATAGGCCTGAAGTGAGCTCGGAGATCCTGTTCGGATGCCCCGTAGGGAAGGTTCCCTATGAAGAGACGGACAGCCACAGCCTTTTGGTTGAACCGGACAGATTCTATCTCAGGCTTGCGGCAAACGCCGAATAAGGTGTGAGCGTCCTCCGCTGGAAGGCTTCCGCCAGCGGGACGCCGCGCGCGATGTCCTGCAGGAGGGCGACGACGCCTGCTCCGCCGATCTCGTCGAACAGGCGGCGCGCCGCGTCCGCGCTTTCCGCATACGCCGCCCGTGCCTGGTTGTCCGTCAGTTTTTCGAAACTGCCGGCGAGCTCGTCGAGCGGAATGCGCTCGGCCGATGCCGACAGTGTCGTGGCGGCCCATTCGGTGCCGTCAGGCTCGAACAACACCGCCAGCCCCTCGTTGAGCCACGTCGGGACGCCGCGAGGGGCAATTGCACGAATCATCGCGTGCGTCAGCTCGTGCGTCAGCACCCGCTCGAGCTCGCCGGGCTTCTGGTCGAGCGCGCCGCGCATCGGGATGCGGATGCGTCCGTCGTAAGCGGCCGCGGCCCATGACGGCGTCCGCGTCGTGTCGCGGAATTGCTCCTCCGTGTAGAGAACCACCGTGATGACGTGGTCGGGAAATGTGTAGAGCGCGGTGCCCACCCGCCAGTACGCCGCCTCGAGGATGTCCACGGCGCGGCGCGCCAACTCGTCGTCGGCCGGGCCCTCGAACAGCACGGTGAAGTGTGCGCTCTGCGACTGGAAGAAGCCCTTCTCGGCAGACGGCTCGTCGCGCAGCCGCGCGAGACGCGCCAGCAGCGTCTTGTTCTCCGGCGCGTACTTGCGCGCCGCCTCGTAGACGGCAATGGCGCCCTGCAGATCGCTCTGCTTGTAGAGGAGATCACCGAGCACGAGCGACGCGGGCGTGAAGTTCGGGGCGAGCCTGAGGGCCTGCTCGAACGACTCCCGTGCCTTCGCGGTATCGCCGAGCAGCTGGGCTGCCAGGCCGGCGCCAAGGTGAAGCGAGGGGTTGCGAGGCTCGGCGCGAAGCGCGTCGGCAAACACGACGGCCGCGTCCTCGTTCCTGCCCTCGCGAATAGCATCCCAGCCATCGCGCCCGGCGACCGCCTGCGCGAATGCCACAGTGGATATCGCCATCGCGCACGCGACGGCGGCGAAAAGCCTCATGCGCACCCATGGTAAACCGTTTGCACCTCGACGTGCCGGAGGGGGATCCATGAAAGCACCTCAGCTCTTTTGCGGCGTTCTTGCGCTTGCGCTCGGCGCCGGCGGCTGTCACCGCCAGGCGTCAGAGGCGGACGTGAAGCAGACCGCGAGCGACGCTGCGGCCAAGATCAAGGTCGAAGGCGCGCAGGCGCGCGACCAGCTTGCCGACGTATGGCTCAGTACGAAAATTCACTCGAAGTTCGTCGGCGACCGCGACATCGACGCGAAAGATGTCAGCGTGTCGACGAAGGACGGGGTCGTGACGCTGAAGGGCCGCGTGCTCAACGAGCCGATGCGGCAGCTCGCGCTCGCGATTGCGAAGGACACCGACGGCGTGAAGCAGGTCGTCAACCAGCTCGACGTCGAAATCGCGGGTCCGCTCGCGCCCGCGCGCGCGCAGAACGGCGCGACGCCGGGCGCCGTGGCGACCACCGGCTCGTCCTCGTCTACCGCCGCCGGTGCCGACGACGGGCGGATCATGTCGAGCATCCAGTCGAAATACTTCATCAGCGATCGCCTGAAGGGACGTCACGTGAACGTGACGAGCAGCGGCGGCGTTGTCACGCTGAACGGCGAGGTCGCCGATGACACCGAGCGCGCCGAAGCGTTGCTGCTGGCGCGCACGACCGACGGCGTCACGCGTGTCGAGGACAGCTTGACCGTGACCGCCGCATCGCCTGCCGCCACCGCCGCATCGCCCGCTGCCGCCGCCGCGTCGCCGGCATCGCCCGCAGTCGCGGACGGCGACGACTCGCTCGGCACGCGCGTGAAGACGCAGCTGTCGTCCGACGCGCAGGTGAAAGGCGCGGCCATCGACGTCACCGCGAAGAACGGCGTCGTCCTGCTGCAGGGCACCGTGCCGTCGACCGCCGCGAAGCAGCACGCGCTCACGGTTGCGCGCGGAACCGATGGCGTGACGCAGGTGGTCGATCGGCTTCACGTCGGGAAGAGCTCAAAATAGTGGCGATCATGCTGGACCCGGCGTGGCGCGAGCGGAGCCCGGATCGGATGCCGGACGGGCTCTGGCATGCCGCGCTCGACCGTGTTCGCGCCGAGTTCGACGAGATGCCGTGCCTGCGCGTCACGCTTCCCGAGGCACGGCGTCTCTTCGGCCTGCCTGATCAGGCCGCGACGTGGGTGCTGTGGCATCTCACGAACGAAGGGTTTCTCGATCAGACAGAGCGCGGCGAGTACTTCCGCCGCGCTGCCAATCTCTGACGCGGCAAGGCATCAGGTCGACGGTGGTGTGCGAAACAGTGTCCGTACGTCGCCCGCTGCCGTCGGCCTGACCCGCTCGATCAATCCCACCGCCGCGGCGGCCCGGCCAATCACATCCTCCGCGCTCATGCCGGCTCCTCTCAGCTCGCGCACGCCCGTGTCGCCGGCGCTCTTGCTCAATTTCTCGCCGTTCGGTTTCAAGACCAGCGGGTGATGCACGTAGGCTGGAGAAGCCGCCGCGCCGAGCATCCGGCGGAGCTGCAGCTGGCGGACGGTCGACGGCAGGAGATCGTCGCCGCGGATGATGTGCGTGATGCGCTGATCGATGTCGTCGACCGTGACCGCGAAGTGATACGTCCAGTTTCGATCGCGATCGCGCAGCAGCAGGTCGCCGCCGTCGTCCATCTGCACGCGCAGCCCGCACCCGGGCCCTTCAACCAGGCCGCGCGACCGGCAGAAGCCGTCGTACTGCTCGCCGGCGATACGCTTGCGCGAGCAGTCGCAGACATACACGTGGTGGGTCCGGCGAAGGCGCTCGAGTGCGTCGCGGTAGATGTCGTTCCGGTCGCTCTGGCGTACCAGCGGGTGCAGCCCTTCGTCCGGTGTGAAGCCAAGCCACGCGAGATCGTCGAGGATGCTCGCCTCGTACTCGGGCCGGCAGCGGATGCGGTCGTGATCCTCCATCCGCAGCAGCACGCGGCCGCCCGCCGCGCCCGCCAGTCCCCAGACGTAGATCGCGTTGACCACGTGACCGAGGTGCAGGTGGCCGGTTGGCGACGGCGCGTACCGCGTCAGCATCGGGAAAAAACCTGGTTTAATTTTCGACTCGTCGTCGCCGAAAATTGAACCGGGTTTCATGTCCATCCCCTGGCTCGGATTGCGCGATCCGTTCCCGCCGGTCGAACAGGCGCTCGTCGAGCCCAACGGGCTCCTCGCCGCCGGCGGCGACCTGTCGCCGGAACGGCTGCTCGACGCCTACGCGCGCGGGATTTTCCCGTGGTTCAACGAAGAGGATCCTGTCCTCTGGTGGAGCCCCGACCCGCGCATGGTGCTCTTTCCGGCGGAACTGCACGTCTCGCGGTCGCTGCGCCGCGCGATCCGCTCCGGCCAGTTTGCGGTGACGCTCGACCGCGCGTTCGACGGGGTGGTCGAGGGGTGCGCCGCGCCGCGCGCCCACCAGGACGGGACGTGGATCACCGGCGACATGATGCTCGCCTACGCGCGGCTGGCGCAGCTCGGCTATGCGCACTCGGTGGAGGCCTGGGACGACGGCGAGCTCGTCGGCGGCCTGTACGGCGTCGCGCTTGGACGCGTGTTCTATGGCGAGTCGATGTTCAGCCGGCGCCGCGATGCGTCGAAGGTAGCGCTCGCCTACCTGGCGCGTCAGCTGGAGCGCTGGAAGTTCGTCCTCATCGACTGCCAGATGGCCACCGGGCACCTGGCCTCGCTCGGCGCGCGCGAGATTCCGCGCGACGACTTCCTGCGCGGCGTGCGCGCAGGCACGGCGCAGCCTGGCGTCACGCTACCGTGGCAGATCGAGCCCGATCTGATGAACGGCCTGTAAAATGAAATTGTCCGGCGGGTCCGCCTTCGGGGCGGCCCCGGTCCTCGGCGGGACCCGCCCTACCTACGAATGGCCGATCCGTTATCGAACGAATCCACGCTGACCGAGCAGCGCCAGGAGCGGAAGCTCCAGCGCCCGCGCCTCTGGCGCGTCCTCCTGCACAATGACGACTACACCACGCAGGACTTCGTCGTCTGGATTCTCGAAACGATCTTTCACAAGGCGCGCGGCGAGGCGTTCGCGATCATGATGAGCGTGCACCAGTCGGGGCTGGGGCTGGCGGGCGTGTATACGCACGACATCGCCGAGACGAAGGTGAAGGCGACCAAGCAGCTGGCGGAGGAGCACGAGTTTCCGCTGCTCGTGACGATGGAACCGGAATCCGAGAGCAAAGAGTCTTAAGTAGGGCGGGTCCCGCGGCGCGAGACATGTCAGCGCGACGCGGTCCCCGCCGGAGCACCCATGAGCAAACCTCCCGTTCCCTTCGCGCCCGAAACGCTCGAGACCATTCAGCGGGCGTTTCGGCTGGCGACCGACCGCCGCCACGACACGGTCGGCCTGGAGCACCTGCTGCGCGCCATCACGGAGGAGCCGCAGGCGCGCGCGCTGCTGGCGACCTGCGGCGTGAACCTCGACGCGCTCCGCAAGCAGGTGGACGAGGTGCTCGTCAAGGCATTCACGCCGGTCCCGGCGACGACCGCGGTCGAACCGGAGCCGTCGGTGGCCTTCGACCGCGTCGTCCAGCAGGCGGTCGTGCACGCGGCGGTGTCGAGCGCGAAGCAGGTCGACACGGGGAGCCTCCTCGTCTTCATGCTGCAGGAGGAGGAAAGCCACGCCGCCTTCTTCCTCCAGAACCAGGGGCTCGATCGGCTGACGCTGCTGCGCGTGATCTCGCACGGCGGCCGCGGTCGGCCCGCGCCGCACGACGGGGAGGCCGGGCCGTCCGGCCCGCCCTCCACCGATCCGCTCGAGGCGTACGCGACGGACCTCGTCGCCCGCGCCGCCGCCGGACAGATCGACCCGCTCATCGGCCGCGCGCTCGAGCTCGAGCGCATGATCCAGGTGCTCTGCCGGCGGCGGAAGAACAACCCGCTCCTCGTCGGGGAGCCGGGTGTCGGCAAGACCGCGCTGGCCGAAGGCCTGGCGCTGCGCATCCAAGAGGGCCAGGTCCCCGAACCGCTGCGCAGCTCGAAGGTCTACGCGCTGGACCTCGGCGCGCTGCTCGCCGGCACCAGGTATCGCGGCGACTTCGAGGAGCGCGTCAAGCAGGTGCTCGAGCGCCTGGAGAAGGAACCGAACGCGATCCTGTTCATCGACGAGATTCACTCGCTGGTGGGCGCGGGCGCCGCGTCGGGCGGAGCGATGGACGCCGGCAACCTGCTGAAGCCCGCGCTGGCCAACGGGTCGCTGCGCTGCATCGGCTCGACGACGTTCAACGACGTCAAGCAGTCGTTCGATCGCGATCGCGCGCTGTCGCGCCGGTTCCAGAAGATCGACGTGCTCGAGCCGTCGGAGGACGAAACGATCGACATCCTCAAGGGCCTCAGGCCGCACTACGAGGCGCATCACGGCGTCCGCTACACCGACGAGGCCGTTGCCGCCGCCGTGGCGCTGTCGGCCAAGCACCTCAAGGACCTCCACCTGCCCGACAAGGCGATTGACGTGCTCGACGAAGTCGGCGCCGCGCAGAAGCTCCTGCCGCCGGACCAGCGCGTCGCCGCGATCGGGCCGGCGCAGATCGAACAGATCGTCGCGCGGATGGCGCGCGTGCCCGTCCAGGCCGTGTCGAGCGACGACCGCGCCGCGCTGGCGACGCTCGACGCGCAGCTGAAGCTGGTGATCTTCGGCCAGGAGGGGGCCATCGACGAGGTCGCCTCCGCCATCAAGCTGTCGCGCTCGGGGCTGCGATCGCCCGACAAGCCGATCGGCAACTTCCTGTTCGCGGGGCCCACCGGCGTCGGCAAGACCGAGCTCGCACGGCAGCTGGCGCGCATCCTCGGCATCGATTTCATCCGCTACGACATGTCGGAGTACATGGAGAAGCACGCCGTCTCACGGCTGATTGGCGCGCCTCCGGGCTACATCGGCTACGAGGAGGGCGGCCTGCTCATCGACGCGATCCGCAAGTCGCCGCACGCGGTGCTGTTGCTGGACGAGGTCGAGAAGGCGCATCCCGACATGGTCAGCATCCTGCTCCAGGTGATGGACCACGCGACGCTGACCGATTCGCACGGGCGCAAGGCCGACTTCCGCCACGTCATCCTCATCATGACGACCAACGCCGGCGCACGCGATCTCTCGGATCGCCGCCTTGGTTTCGCGGAGGCGGGCACGGGCGTCTCCTCGCGCGGCGCGCTGGAGAAGATGTTCACGCCCGAGTTCCGCAACCGCCTCGACGCCATCGTCCACTTCAACGCGCTGGGCCCGGCACAGATCGAGCGCGTGGTGGACAAGCAGATCGACGAGCTGCGCGCGATGGTGTCGGCCAAGGGCGTCACCATCGAGCTCGATCCGCTCGCGCGGGCGTGGCTGGCGGCCTCGGGTTTCGACCGGGCATTCGGCGCTCGGCCGATGGCGCGGCTCATCGAGCGCAAGGTGAAGAAGCCGCTCTCCGAGGCGATGCTGTTCGGGTCGCTTGCGGAGGGCGGCGCCGCTCGGATCGTGGTCGAGGGCGACGACGTGAAGGTCGTGGCAACGACGACGAACGACCAACGACCAACGACGAACGACCACCGACCACCGACCACCGACTGACGACCAGATGTCCCTGGCCGATATCCGGCGCGAGTACCTCGGGGAGCCGCTGAGCGAGACCAACTGCGAGGCCGACCCCTTGCGGCAGTTCGCCCGCTGGTTCGACCAGGTGCGGGAGCTCGAATCGGATCCTACCGCGATGGCGCTCGCCACCGCCTCTCCGGACGGCCGCCCATCGGTCCGCACCGTGCTCCTCAAGGGCGTGGACGAGCGCGGCTTCGTCTTCTACACGAACTACGGGAGCCGGAAGGCGCGCGAGATGGAGGCGACGGGCCGCGCGAGCCTCCTGTTCTTCTGGCGTTCCGTCGAGCGCCAGGTGCGGATCGACGGGATGGTCGTGCGCGTCAGCGCGGTCGAATCGGACGCGTACTTCGACACGCGGCCGCTCGACAGCCGGCTGAGCGTCTACGCGTCGCGGCAAAGCGAAGCGCTCGGCAGCCGCGAGGTGCTCGAGGACGCGTTCGAGCGCGTCAAGCGCCGCTTCGGCGACGGACCTGTGCCGCGTCCCGACTGGTGGGGCGGCTATCGCGTCGTCCCCGACGAGCTCGAATTCTGGCAGGGGCGCACCAGCCGCCTGCACGATAGACTTCGCTATGTGAGGAACGTTGATGGAAGCTGGCGGCGCGAGCGATTAGCCCCGTAGCCACCGTGGGGCGGGTCCCGCCGAGGCTCGTGCCCGACGGAGGCGGACCCGCCGGAGACGACATGCGATACCTCGTCACCGCACGGCTCAAGCAGGGACAGCGCGACGCGCTGCGACGCGCCATCGATGACGGATCGCTCGGCGACGGTTCCATCGCGGGCGGTGAATACCTGCGCGACATGGCGCACGCGCGCGCGCTCGCCGACGGCCGCGTCAAGTGGGTCGAGACCTGCTTCTGCGCGACGCCGCTGCAGGAAGAGCGGCCGTACTGGGAGGAGTTCTTCGAGTTCGACTCCATCAAGGACGCGCACGCACGAAGCACGTGCCGCGACGAGAACGGCACCGAGCCGTGGGCGTGCTGCGGCTGCGACTGCACGAAGCGGCTCGAGGGCTGGCTGCGCAAACAGGGCACTCCGTTCAAGCCGTAACGAACCCCGAACTCCGAACCGGACCTGAACACGAACGGAGCACCCAGAACGCAGAAGCGTGAACCACCCGGTTCCGTGATAGTGTTCGCTTCGCACGGCGGCGTAGTGCTGCCGTTTCCGGATTCCCGGCATGGCGCCCGGGGCAGGCAAGGCAATGAACCAACGACCATCCTTCCGCATCTTCGAGGCGGCGTCCGCCGCCGCGCGGCTCGATGCCGCGTCAACCTTCGTCAGGCAGTTTCCCGCACATCATCCGATCACCTTGGTCTCCGCCACGCGCGGGGCGGCCGATGACTTCGCGCGAACCATCGCCGTCGAGCGCGGCGCGACGCTCGGCCTCGCGCGCCTGAGCCTCACGCAGCTCGCGGCGAGGGCCGCGGTGGTCGCGCTCGCGGCGGATGGCCGGACGCCGAGCAGCGGTCTCGGCGCGGAGGCCGTCGCCGCGCGGGCCGTCTTCACCGCGACGCGCGACGGCTCGCTGCGCTATTTCGGCCCCGTCGCCGCCCTGCCCGGCTTTCCTCGCGCGCTGTCGCGCACGCTGCAGGAGCTGCGGCTCGCGGGCATCACGACCGACGCCGTGCGCGGCGCCGGCCCGGCACGAGCCGACCTGGCCGTCCTCCTCACCCGCTTCGACGAGTCGTTCGCCGCTGTCGCGGCCGCCGATCGTGCCGACCTGCTGCACACCGCGGCGCGGCTGCTCGGCGAGCGCCCCGTGCGGGGCGCGGTGCTGCTGCTCGATGTCGCCGTCAACGACGCCGCGGAGGCCGCGTTGATAGCGGCGCTGGCGCATGGCGCGGACGCGGTCCTTGCCACGGTGCCGCGCGGCGATCGCCACTCGAGCGCGCGTTTCGCCCGGATGGGCGCGACCGTCGAGCGCGCCGACGAGCGTGGCACGAACGATCTCGCGTCGCTGCGGCGTTTCCTCTTCGAGACCGGGCATCAGCCGCCGGAGCGCACGCCCGACGGTTCGCTCGAGCTCTTTTCGGCGCCGGGCGAAGGGCGCGAGTGCGTCGAGATTGCGCGCCGCATCCTGACGGAAGCGCGGCGCGGGGTTCGTTTCGACGAGATCGCCATCTTCGTCCGCTCGCCACAGAGCTACTTCGGCCTGCTCGAACACGCGCTGCGGCGGGCGGAAATCCCGGCCTGGTTCGACCGTGGCACGCGGCGGCCGCATCCCGCGGGACGCGCGTTCCTCGCGTTGCTCGCCTGCGGCGCCGAGCATCTCTCCGCCGCGCGCTTCGCGGAGTACCTCTCGCTCGGCCAGGTCCCGCAGCTCGATGCCGCGCAGGCGCAGGGACCCGGCGGGTGGTCGGCTTCGCGCGACGAGGCGCTGGGGGGCGCTTTCGCCGGAGGGGATCCGGCAGCCGGGGCCGAGGATCCGCAAGACGAGGAATCGCTCGAACCGGAGACCGACGCTGGCGAGCGGGCGGTCGTGGCAGGCACGCTTCGCGCGCCGTGGCGCTGGGAGCGGCTGCTCTCCGACGCGGTCGTCATCGGGCAGGATGCGCCGCGCTGGCAGCGGCGTCTCGACGGCCATCTGCGTGAGCTGCAGCTGCAGATCGACGAGCTCGATCGTCAGGAAGGCAGGGGCAGCACCAGGGCGCAGTCGCTCGAGCTGGTGCGCAGCCAGTGCGAGCATCTCAAGGCGTTCGCGCTCCCGATTGTCAACGAGCTTGCGGCGTGGCCGCCGCGGGCGACGTGGGGCGAATGGATCGATCGCTTCGAGCGCCTCGCGCCGCGCGTCCTCCGGATGCCGGCCTACGTGCTCCGCGTGCTCGCGGACCTGCGCCCGATGGCGGAGGTCGGCCCCGTGGACCTCGACGAGGCACGCCGCGTCCTCGCCGATCGCCTGTTGACGCTCGATACCGATCCGCCAGCGCGCCGGTTCGGCCGTATTTTCGTCGGCACCCCGAACCACGCGCGCGGCCGCGCGTTCCGGGTCGCGTTCGTCCCCGGCCTCGCCGAGCGGATGTTCCCGCAGAAGCCGCGCGAGGATCCGCTCCTGCTCGACGACCGCCGGCGCGAGCTCGGCGACGCGCTGATCACGCAGGACGATCGCCTGGAATCCGAGCGGCTGCTCCTGCAGATCGCCGCCGGCGCGGCATCGGAGCGGCTCTACGTCTCATATCCGCGCATCGAGCTCACCGAATCGCGCGCCCGGGTCCCGTCGTTTTACGCCCTGGACATGATGCGCGCGGTCACTGGCAAGGTCCCCGATCACGAGACGCTGGAGGAGAGCGCCCGCGCGGTGGGAAACGCCACGCTCGCCTGGCCGGCGCCGGAGCGCTCGGACGAGGCAATCGACGACCAGGAGCACGACCTGGCGGTGCTGCGCGGCCTGCTGCGCGAGAAGGACGGGGCCGCCGTCAAAGGTCACGCGCACTATCTGCTCGGATTGAACGAGTGCCTGCGGCGCTCGGTCGTCGATCGATGGGCGCGCGGCCGGACCCGCTGGTACCCGAACGACGGCTTGATCGGAGTCTCTCCCGCGACCGCGCCCGCGCTGGCCGCGGCGCGAATGACCGCGCGGTCGTATTCGCTATCAGCGCTCCAGAAGTTCACCGCCTGTCCGTATCAGTTCGTCCTCTCCGCGTTGTACCGGCTCGAGCCGCTCGCGGCGCCGGAACCGCTGCAGCGGATGGACCCGCTGACGCGCGGCAGCATCTTTCACGACATCCAGGCGCGCTTTTTCAGGGTGCTGCAGTCGCGCGGGGGACTGCCCGTCACGGCGGCGAACGTGGACGCGGCGCGGGCGGTTCTCGAGCAGACGCTCGAAGAGGTGACGACGCGCGAGCACGAGACGCTCGCGCCCGCAGTGGAGCGGGTGTGGGCCGACGAAGTCGCGTCCATCCGGCGCGACCTGGTGGCGTGGCTCCATTACCTCGTTCGCGATGGCGAGGAGTGGGAACCGGCACGTTTCGAGTTCGCCTTCGGCCGCGTGCCGGGGCTTCGCGACGCGACGAGCCTCGGGGAGGACGTCGTGCTCGACGGCGGGTTCCGGCTGCGCGGCGCCATCGACCTGATCGAGACGCATCGTCAGACGAAGGTGCTGCGTGTCACCGACCACAAGACCGGCCGCAAGCCGGACAAGATCGAGAAGACGATTATCGGCGGCGGCGCCGTCCTGCAGCCGGTGCTGTACGCGATGGTCGTGGAACGGGCGCTGAACACGCCGGTCAGCTGCGGCCGGCTGTTCTACTGCACCGCTGCCGGCAGCTTCTTCGAGCATCCCATCCCGCTCAACGAGACGACACGCAGCGCCGGCCTCGAGGTCCTGCGCGTGATCGACCGCGCCATCGAGAGCGGGTTCCTCGCCGCCTCGCCCGCCGAGGAGGCGTGCGACCGGTGCGACTTCATCGCGGTCTGCGGACGCGAGGTCGCCAGGCGTGTCGCCCGCAAGCCGCAGGACAAGCTCGCGGACCTCGACGCGCTTCGGAGCCGGCCATGAGCGGCGTCCTGGACCGATCGGACAAGGAGGCCCGCCGCGTCATCCGCGATTCGATCGACGACACCATCCTCGTCGAGGCCGCCGCGGGTACGGGCAAGACGACGGAGCTGGTGCACCGCATCATCGCGGTGCTGCGCGAAGGACGCGCGGAAGTGCGCGAGATCGTCGCCGTGACGTTCACCGAAAAGGCGGCGGGCGAGTTGAAGCTTCGCCTGCGCCAGGAGCTCGAGAAGGAGCGCCGCGACGCTCACGACCTGAAGGTGCGCACGCGTCTCGAGGGCGCCATCCAGCGGCTGGAGGAGGCACACGTCAGCACGATTCACGGGTTCTGTGCGGACCTGCTGCGCGAGCGTCCCGTCGAGGCGCGCGTCGATCCGCTGTTTCGGGTGCTGACCGAAGGGCAGTCCGAGCGCCTGTTCGGCGAGGCGTTCGATGGCTGGCTCCAGGCGCATCTCGAGGACCCGCCGGAAGGGGTTCGCCGGTCGCTGCGGCGCTCGAGCCGTGCCAGGCGTCCCGGAGAAGACGACGAGGATGGCCCCGTGCAGCGGCTGCGGCGGGCGGCATTCGAGCTCGCGCAGTGGCGCGACTTCAGGGGCGACTGGGCGCGCGCGCCGTTCGATCGCGCCGCCGCGATCGCGGCGATCGTCGAACTGGTTCACCAACTGACCGACCTGTCGGCGAAGCCGTCGTACTCCGGCGACAACTTCTTCGTCGATACCGAACCCGTGCGGCGCCTGAGTCGCGACTTCAGAGAGAGCGGATCCCGCATCCCGGATCCCGGATCCCGACCGGAACCAGCTTCGGACCTCGACGCCCTCGAAGCGCGCCTCATCGACCTGCACAAGAACCGCGACTTCAAGCGGCGGCGCAAGGGCAGCGGCCCGACCTACGGCAAGGGCGTGACCCGCGCGCAGGTGCTCGACGCGCGCGACGCCCTGACCGCGGCGCTCACCGATTTCCAGCTGCGGGCCGACGCCGACCTGGCGGCGCTGCTGCAACGCGACTTGCTCGCGTGCGTGGATCGCTACGAGGCGCTGAAGGAGCGTGAAGGCGCGCTCGACTTCCTCGACCTGCTCCTCCGCGCCCGCAACCTGGTGCGCGACGACGCGACGGTGAGGCGCGATTTCCAGAAACGGTTCAAGCGCATCTTCGTCGACGAGTTCCAGGACACCGACCCGCTGCAGGCGGAGCTGCTGATGCTGCTGGCCGCGAACGACCCGGAGCAGACGCGCTGGGAAGACGTCGTGCCGGAGCCTGGAAAGCTGTTCGTGGTCGGCGATCCGAAGCAGTCGATCTACCGGTTCCGGCGGGCTGACGTGGACGTCTACCGGCGCGTCTGCAACCAGCTGGAGGCCGCCGGCGCCACCCGCGTGGAGCTGCGCCAGAGTTTCCGCGCTGTGCCGAACATCCAGCGCGTCATCAACGCGGCGTTCGCGCCGGTGATGGACGGCGACGTCGAGGGGCTGCAGGCGCGCTACATGCCGCTCGAACCGTCGCGGACGGACACATCACAACCGTCGGTCGTCGCGCTCCCGGTGCCGAGGCCGTACGGACGCTACTCGGTCGCCGCGATGGAAATCGAGAAGTCGCTGCCGTCGGCCATCGGCGCTTACGTCGAGTGGCTGGTGAAGAGCAGCGGATGGACCGTCACGGAGCGGCGGCATCCCGAGCGCAGGATCCCGCTCGAGCCGCAGCACATCTGCCTGCTGTTCCGCCGGTTCGTCAGCTTCGGCGCCGACATCACCCGCGGCTACGTGGAAGCGCTCGAGGCGCGCGGCATCCGCCACCTGCTCGTCGGCGGCAAGACGTTCCACGACCGCGAAGAGATCGAGACGCTCCGCGCCGCGCTCACCGCGATTGAATGGCCCGACGATCAGCTCTCGGTCTTTGCGACGCTGCGCGGCGCGCTGTTCGCGATCGGCGACGAGGAGCTGCTCGAGTATCACCACCTGGGGGGACGTTTCCATCCGTTCCGCGTCCCTGCGGCGCTGCCGGCCCACCTCGCGCACGTCGGCGGCGCGCTCGAACAGCTGAAATCGCTGCACGCGCAGCGCAATCGCCGGCCGGCCGCCGACACCATCACCGCGCTGCTCGATCACACGCGCGCCCACGTCGGCTTCGTGCTGCGGCCCGGCGGCGAGCAGGCGCTCGCCAACGTCCTGCACGTCGCCGAGCTGGCGCGGCAATACGAAATGGAAGGCGGCATGTCGTTTCGCGGCTTCGTCGAGACGCTGCAGGCGCGTTCCGCCACGGCCCAGGCCGCCGAGGCGCCGATCCTCGAGGAAGGGAGCGACGGCGTCCGCCTGATGACCGTCCACAAGGCCAAGGGACTCGAATTCCCGGTCGTCATCCTCGCCGACATGACCGCGCGGCTCACGCCATACGAAGCACACAGGTTCGTCGACAGCGAACGTCAGCTCTGCGCGCTGCGCATTGGCGGCTGGTCGCCGAAGGAGCTGAACGACAACAGGGACCTCGAGCTGCGGCGGGAACAGCGCGAGGGGGAGCGCGTGGCCTACGTGGCCGCGACACGCGCGCGCGATCTGCTCGTGGTGCCGGCGGTGGGTGACGAACCCTATGCCGAAGGGTGGGTGGCACCGCTGAACGCCGCCATCTATCCCGATGCAAGCGCGCGGCGTGTGCAGACACGCGCTGCCGGTTGTCCCCCGTTCAAGAGCAAGGACAGCGTGCTCGAGCGT
>Ga0070694_100001271_pt1 | contig 14653 bp, 13 predicted proteins | sample KBSK1251metaG_FD_65470 | JGI IMG/M metagenome (GOLD analysis project Ga0070694, IMG submission 65470) | Corn, switchgrass and miscanthus rhizosphere microbial communities from Kellogg Biological Station, Michigan, USA - KBS K1-25-1 metaG | ecosystem: Host-associated > Plants > Roots >... | reverse complement strand
ACCACACCTCGCGAGGAGATGTGGACTCGCATCGCCGCGGAACGCCAGCGGCGAGCCGGGCGCGTCATTGAATTACGGCCGTGGATGCGCTGGGCGGTCGCGGCCGCGGCAGTGCTCGCGCTCGGCATCGGCATCGGCCGTTGGACGGTGCGTCAGCAGCCGGGCGGTACGACGACCGTCACCCCGCTCGCCGCGGTGAACGATTCGTCGCGCCACCTCGCCTATCAGATGGCGGCGACGCAGTACCTCTCGCGGACGGAAGCGCTGCTGACGTCGTTTCGCGCCGATGCGCGGCCCGATGCCCGCGACGCCGCTCGCTTTGCCGCGCAGGCGCGGGACCTGTTGACCACCACTCAGCTGATGCTCGATTCGCCCGCCGGCGACGACCCTCGCATGCGCGCGCTGCTCGAAGATCTCGAGCTCGTGCTCGTGCAACTCTCCCAACTCGGGGCGAAGGGCGAGGTCCAGGAGGCCGATCTGATTCGCCAAGGCATGAACCAATCGAACGTGTTGCCCAAGCTGCGCTCGGCGATTCCCGCCGGGCCCGTACCGGCGCGCACTCAAGGAGTTCTCTGATGTTGTCTTGTTTGTCGCTCTTGCTCGCCGTTACGACCTTAGTGCAGGACTCGGTCGCACCCGCCCGACCTGCGCCGCGCAAGGTGCGGCGTACGCCATTCGTTACGACCACGCCTCCGACGCCGACGGTCGAGCCGTTCATCTTCGCGCCCATGGCGATCGAAGCGATGCCGCCGATTGAGGCTATGCCCACGATCGCGCCGATGATGATCGAAGCGATGCCGCTGATCGCGGCGATGCCGACGATCGCGCCCATGGCAATCGCGATTCCGGACCTGCAAGCCGCGACCGCCGCGCTCGCCATGGCGGCGCCGAACCTCGGAATGCTCTACGACGAGTCGTGGGACGATCTCGACGTACAGGAGCCCGGGGATTCGCTGTATCAGGCGGGCCGGCGCGCACTCAACAACAATCGCTACCAGGAAGCCGCCACCACCTTTGGGCAGGTGGCGTCCCGATACCCGCGCTCTGCGCGCGCCCCCGAGGCGATGTACTGGCAGGCATTCGCGCTCTACCGCACCGGCGATACCAAGAACCTGAACACGGCTGTCAGTGTGCTGGACAGTCGCCGGAAGAGCTATCCCACAGCGCGCACGCGCGATGCCGCGAATCTGGCTGCACGCATCGACGGCGTATTGGCGCAACGTGGCGACCGCGAGGCCGCTGAACGAAACGCGGCGCGTGCGGACTCGATGCGTTCGACCAAACCCGCCAAGCAGAACAAGGCTGAGCGGGATGACGGCGACGACGACACGCCGCCCGGGTGCGAAGGCTACGGCGACGATGACCCGCGCATGATCGCACTCAATGCCTTGCTGCAAATGAACGCCGAGAACGCGATCCCGATTCTGCGGGATGTCCTGAAGCGTCGTGATCCCTGCTCGGAGATCATGCGGCGCAAGGCGGTCTTTATCGTATCGCAAAAGCGCACCGCCGAGACGTCCCGCATTCTCCTCGACGCGGCGCGGACCGACCCCGATCGCGAAGTGCGTGGCCAGGCCATCTTCTGGCTGTCTCAGGTTCCCGGTGACTCGACGGTGATTGCCCTGGATTCCATCCTCCAGGCGTCGACGGATCCCGAGCTTCAGGAAAAAGCCCTCTTTGCGCTCTCACAGCACCGCAGCCCGAAAGCGGGGGCGGCACTGCGTGCGTTCGCCGAGCGCCGGGATGCCGACCCGGACATGCGCGAGAAAGCAATCTTTTGGCTCGGCCAGAATCGCACGCCCGAGAATGCTGCATTCCTCAAGGGTCTCTTTGCGAAGGTGGAGAGTGATGATCTGAAGGAGAAAATCATCTTCTCCCTGTCGCAGATGGGTGGTTCCGACAACTATCGCTGGCTCATGGACATCGCGCTCAACCAGAACGAAAACATCGAGATTCGGAAAAAGGCGCTGTTCTGGGCCGGCCAAGGACACGACGTCCAGATCGAAGACTTGATACGGCTGTACGACAGCATGAAGGACCGCGAGATGCGGGAGCAGTTGATCTTCGTCTACTCGCAGCGGCGCGAAGAAGCGGCATCGGACAAGCTCTGCCAAATCGGGAAGACCGATCCTGACCGTGAGCTGCGCAAGAAGGCCATTTTCTGGCTCGGGCAGTCGCGGAGCCCACGGGCGGTGCAGTGTCTCCAGGAGCTCATCAACCAATGAACTACCGTGCGTGGTACGTGGTGCGTGGTGCGTGCGTACTGCTACTGGCAGCAAGTAGCGCAGCCGCGCAAACACTTGAGAAACGTGTCACTGCCGCACCCGACGGATCGGTGCGGTTCAGTTTCGCAGCCCGTCCCGGCGTGTATGGCAACGGGCGCAACTCGATCAGCTGGGGCTGTGACGGCGGCGACTGCCGTCACCGCCAGACGACGGACTGGCAGAGTGACCGCGACGATTGGAGCGAGCCGTGTGATTCGGGACCGGTGCGCGTCGCATTCACGAAGAGCGACGGCCGCTTGACCAATCTGCGCGTGTATGTCGGTGGCGAGTGGCGCGCCAGCACGACCGCCACCGACCTCGGTATGGTCGGCACGAAAGACGCGACGAGCTACCTGTTGTCGTTGGCGGCGCGGGACGACTCCCGCATCGCCGAGAAGGCGATCTTCCCCGCCGTACTGGCGGACAGCGTCACGATCTGGCCCGATCTCCTGAAGATCGCCAAGGATGACAAAATCTCCCGCAAGGTCCGTCGCTCGGCGGTGTTCTGGCTCGGCCAGGCGGCCGGCGATGCGGCGACGAAAGGCCTGACCGATATCGTGGAGGACGGCAGCCAGGACCGCGAAGTGCGCGAGTCGGCGGTCTTCGCCCTGTCACAGCGTCCTCATGACGAAGGCGTGCCGGTGCTCATCAAGATCGCCAAAGAGAACAAGGATCCCGAGCTGCGCCGCAAGGCGATCTTCTGGCTGGGCCAGTCGGACGACCCGCGCGCGCTGAGTCTGTTCGAGGAGTTGTTGACCAAGCCCTAGTATCTTGTGGCATGCCTTTCTGGACCGGGCGGCGTGCCCTGAGCGGCTTTCTCCTCGTAGGTCTCGCGGTCGCCCTCGTCTGGGGGGCGGTGGTCGTGGCGGTCGCGGTCCATGCGGCTCGGGACCAGGCGACGGGCGCGGATGCGATCGTCGTGCTCGGCGCCGCGCAGTACAACGGCCGCCCCTCCCCAGTCTTCCGCGCTCGCCTCGATCACGCCGCCATGCTGTATCAGCGCGGTCTCGCGCCCGTCGTTCTCGTGACCGGCGGCGTCGGCCCGCGCGATACGCTCAATGAAGCGAACGTCGGCCGCGATTATTTGGTCCGGCTCGGCCTCCCCACCGAGGCCGTGCTGCCACTCGCGGGTGGCGACGATACACATTCCTCGCTCAAGCAGGTCGCACGCTGGTTCGAGGGCCGCGGTAGCCGTCGCGTGCTCCTCGTGAGCGACGGCTTCCACATGCTCCGGCTGGAAATCATCGCCGAGCGGCTTGGGCTCACCCCCTACACATCGCCGGCGACGGGATCGCCGATCCACGCCAACGTGCGCCGGAACACGGGGTATCTGTTCGCCGAAGGTTTCAAGGTGCCCATCACCTGGTTGTTCCAGCGCTAATTAAGGAGAGGGGATGCAGCTCGCCAGTAAACGAATTCACAAAGGCCGGGTCATAGACCTGGACGTGGACACCGTCCGGTTCCCCGATGGATCAACCGGACAGCTCGAGATGATTCGTCACCCGGGCGCTGCGGCTGTCCTCCCGTTCGCTTCCGATCCCGGGGGGCCCGATCCCACGCTCCTGTTGATCAAGCAATACCGGTATGCGGCGGGCGGGGAGATGATCGAAATACCGGCAGGCCGGCTGAATCCGGGGGAGGACCCGAAGGATTGCGCACAGCGCGAGCTGTTGGAGGAAGTGGGTGTGAAAGCCGGCCGAATCGAGCGTCTTACTACTATATGGACCACGCCCGGATTCACAGACGAGCGCATTCACCTTTTTTGGGCCGCCGACCTCAAGACGGGGCAGCACGCCCGCGAGCCCGACGAGTTCATCGAGGTCACTCCTACCCCGCTTTCGCAGGCGCTCACATTAATCCGGGATGGGGGTATAAGCGACGCAAAGACGGCCCTCAGCATCCTATTCGTAGCTGGTTTCATTCTGGGGCATTAGTCCCTTCCCTCCTTCGGATCTAGATCGAATGTGGAATTGCGCTGTCCGTTCAATCGGACAATATTCCACTTTCGCATCGTACTGCGACTCGCAAACTATTGAGTCGTAAGGTGTTAGCACCTGATCCGGGGAGGCACGGTTCGTGCCGAATGCACATAAGGCGAGTAACCACACAGTGTTCCGTGTTCCCGTCCGCAACGTGAGGGGACGTATGCAGACAGCGATCAAGTCAGCGACACCGGCCCACCCCGTCGAATCCCCGCGCGCGCTCCAACGTGAGGCGCTGCATGACCTTGAAGACGGTCAAGTGGTGATGCGGCATCTGGCCGGCGATCCCCAGGCCTTTGGGACCCTGGTCGACCGGTATCAAACCCGGTTGCTCAATTTTGTGAATCGCACCATCGGCGACCGCGAGCGCGCTGAGGATCTGGTCCAGGAAGTCTTCATCCGGGTGTTCCGGCACCTGCATCGCTTCGATCAGACCAAGAAGTTCTCGACCTGGATCTATACGATCGCCTCGAACCTGGCCAAGAACGAGCTGCGTAACCGCAGCCGGAATCCCCTTGTCCTGTTCCAGACGATCAAGAAGAACTGGGAAGCCGACCATCGGCCGCTGCAATTCGAGGACACAACTGCTCGGCCAGACGACCTGTACCGCAAGCGGTTCCTGAAGGATGCGGTGGACCAGTGCGTCCAGCGGCTGCCGGAGCATCACCGCGAGGTCTTCGTGCTCCGGGAGCTCGAAGGGAAGAGCTACCAGGAGATCGCGGAGATCACCGGGTGCAATTTGGGGACGGTCAAGAGCCGCCTGAATCGGGCACGAAACAGCTTCGCCCAGCTCATCGGACCCATCCTGGTTTGACATAATCCCGCCTTGCCTCACCCCGGCCGCGGAACACCCAGCGGTCGGGTGTAGTACATTCACCCGTCATGCTGTGTACCGAGTTCCTGGACCGGCACTCCGAATTCCGCGATGGCCTGATTACGGCCTCCCGCGAGTTGCGGCGTTTCACGAGACACATGGCCGCCTGTGCCTCCTGTCGTCGCTATGACGCGACCGTCCGTGAAGCCGTGCAGGTTCTCCATTCCGCCTCGCCCATTTCGCCGTCAGCCGATTTCCGTCAACGTCTCGAAGCGCGTCTCGAGCGCGAGCGTCATCACATCGCCGTTCCGCCGGCGCGCGCTGGCGTTTCCGCAGGCTTGCTGGTCCTCGCGGGGATTGCGTTGTTCGTCTTCGAGGTGGGCCGGCGACCGCGCGTCGAAACCGCGCAGCTGCTTCCTCCCGCGGTTTTCCCCAAACCGGTTGTCAGTGCCGGATTGCCCTTCGTCTCTTTTCAAGATCCACGTGCCAGTGTCGTGAACGGGAACCCATATCCGTACGGCACCGCGCTCGTTCAGCCCGCCGCGATCAACTTCCAGCCCGCAACGTCGGGCCGTTAGCAGTCGTTCGACCTTTCTCCGAGCACAGGGGGGCGGTAACTTGCCACTTCTATGCCGGCTCTTACGCTCGATGCGCTTCTCCGCAGCCTGAAAAAGGGCGTCCGGGGGACGGGCACCCGGGGCGGGGGCGGGGGCGGGGACACCCTGGAAGCCGTGTATCTCCTGTATGGTGACGAAGACGTCCTGAAAGACGAGGCGATTCGTGTGCTCGTCGAGGCCGCGATCGGCGGTGAGGCAAATCGCGACTTCAACCTCGACACGCGTTTCGCAACCGATCTCTCGCCGGAGCAGTTCCACTCGCTGGTGAACACGCCACCCATGCTCGCGGATCGGCGCGCAGTCGTTGTGCGGGGTATGGAGCAGCTGGGGAAGCGGAAGACGAAGGTGCGCGACGAGCTGATCCGCTACCTCGACGCTCCCAACCCTACGACGGTCCTCGTGCTGGCGTTCGCCGCCGGCGAGGAACCTGACGCCGAGCTGGTGCGGAGCTCGACCGCCGTCGTCCTGGAGCCGCTGACTCCTGAGCGGATCCCCCGGTGGGTGCAACATCAGGCGGGGATCATCGGCGTCGCGCTCGAACCCGAGGCCGCGAAGCTCCTGGTCGATGCCGTGGGCAACGATCTCAGTACGCTGTCGCGCGAGCTCGAGAAGCTCGCGTCATTGACCGCCGACACGCGTCGACCCGCGACCGCCGCGGATGTGACGGGGCTCGTAGGCGTACGCCAGGGCGAAACGGTATATGACCTGGTAGACGCCGCGGTTGCGCGGCGCGCCGCGCGCGCGGCCCAGTTGGTCGAGCGCGTGCTGGAGCAGTCCGGCATGAGTGGGGTTAAGATCATCTCGCTGCTCGGCACACACCTGGTCGGCACCGCGTTGGCTCGCCGGGAGCGGGACCGTGGCACCCACCCGCGACGGCTACCGGACACGATGTTTCAGCACATCCGCACTATCCGGCCGTATGGACTGCGCAACTGGAAAGAGGAAGCAGCACGCTGGAGTGAATGGAGCGACGCGTGGACTGCGCCGGACCTGCGTCGCGCGTTGAAGGCCGCGCTCGAGGCCGACATTGCGCTCAAGAATCCGAAGATCAGCGACGAGAAAGGGATCGTCACTCAACTCGTGCTTGGATTTGCGCCCATGAAGCAGGAGGCTGCGTGACTGTCGGACGGTTGGACGGTTGGACGGTCGGACTGATCGGGATGCTGGCAGTCCTGTCCGTCTGTCCCACAGACCGACTGTCCGCCCAGACGGATCCCCGCCTCGCTGAGGCTCTTCGCCTGGCGCAGTCTGGCCAGGCCGACTCGGGGCGCGCGATTGTCCGTCGCCTGCTCGCCCGGTTGCCGCCGAGTGACTCGGTGTACCCGGAGGCGTTGCTCACGGCGGCCAAGATCGCGCCGGATGCGCAGACCGTGTCGATGAATCTCAATCGCATCGTGGTCGACTACGGATCGAGCCCCTGGGCCGATGACGCCCTGCTCCTGCTGACGCAGCTGTACTATGCGCAGCACGATGCGGCGCAGACCATTCAAGCGGCCGAACGATTGAATCGCGATTATCCCGATTCGCCGTTCAGAGCGCGCGCCAACTTCTCCGCCGCGCGCGCGTACTTCGAGCAGAAAAATGAGACCCGCGGCTGCGAGCTGATTCAGCAGTCCCTGGATAGTGCGGGCGACGACGTCGAATTCAAGAATCAGGTGAGTTTCTATGCCGCCCGCTGCAGTTCCGCAACCACCACGGCGACTACGCCGCCGCCGGGCGGGGACACGGCCGCGAAGACGGGGGGAGGGGGCGCTCCGCGCGCCTACGCGGTCCAGGTGCTCGCGGTGAAGAGCGCAGCGCAAGTGGACGACATGCTGACCCGACTGAAGGTGATGGGCTTTCAGGATGCCCGTGTGATACGAGACTCGACGGGCTTCTTCAAAGTCCGCGTCGGTCGCTACGCGTCGCGCGATGAGGCCCAGCGCGTCCAGCAGCGGCTCAAGACGAAGGTCGGCGGCCAGCCTTTCGTCGTGGACGAGCCGTGACGGGGAGAGTCGCCAGCGGCGGCACGGGTGGGACGGACACTCCCGTCATGCAGCAGTACCGCGACATCAAGGCTCGACATCCGCAAACCATCCTGTTTTTCCGGATGGGCGACTTCTATGAAATGTTCGAGGACGACGCCAAGCTCGCCGCGCGCGAGCTGGGGCTGACCCTCACGAGCCGCAACAACGGCAGCGCGGCGGAAGTGCCGCTCGCCGGCGTACCGGTCAAGGCCGCGACGGAATACCTGCGCCGCCTGATCGCCAACGGCCATCGCGTCGCGATCTGCGAGCAAATCGAGGACCCGAAACAGGCCAAAGGGGTCGTTCGGCGGGCGGTGGTCGAAACCGTCACGCCGGGGACCGTTCTCTCCGAGGACTGGCTCGCGCGCAATCGCAATAACTACCTGGTGGCCGTGGACCCGCGCGGCGCCGAGGCCGGAATCGCCACACTCGATATCACCACCGGCGAGCTGATCCTCGAGGTGGTGTCCGCGGCCGAGATCGAGCCGGCATTGGCGCGCTACGAGGCCCGGGAAGTGGTCCTGCCGGCGGACACCGCACTCGCCACACCCGTGACCACGGTGACAGCGCGCGAGGCGTGGGAGTTCGATCCCGAGCTCGCACGCGAAGATCTGCTGCGGACCTACAGCATCGCATCGCTCGACGGACTCGGGATCGCGGGCGAGGACCGGCCCGCCCTCGGCGCCGCGGGCGCCTTGCTCCGCTACGCGCGCGAGCTGAAGCCGGGTGGGCTACCGCACCTCGCGCATCCACGCATCGTGCGGCGCGGCGACGTCCTGCCGCTCGACGAGATGACGCGGCGCAATCTCGAGCTGGTCGAGGCGCTGCGCGCGGGAGAGGTCGCTGCGCCCGTCACGCTGCTGGCAGTCATCGACCGCACGCTGACGCCGATGGGCGGCCGGCTGCTGCGGCGCTGGTTGCTCGCGCCACTCGTCGACCCCGCAGCGATCAACGCGCGTCTTGACGCCGTGCAGGTGCTGGTCGGCGATTCGCGTGGGCGTGACCGCCTTCGCGCAGCACTCGATGGCGTGCGCGATCTAGAGCGCCTCGCCGGACGGGCGGCTCTGGGCCGCGCCAACCCGCGCGAGCTGGGCGCGCTGCGCGACTCGATTCTCCGGCTCCCCGACGTCGCTGGAGCAGTCGCGGGGCTCGAGGGCCGCAACCGGTCCACGCTCATCGAATCGAGTGCGCACGATTTCGATCTGCTCACCGACCTCGGCGAGGAGCTCGATCGGGCGCTCGTCGAGCGACCCCCTGCGCAGCTTGACGAAAGCGACGCCTTAAAGCCGGGGTTCGATCGCGAGCTCGATGAGCTGCGCGACGCGCGCGACGGCGGCAAGCAATACATCGCGGCCTTGCAGGCCCGCGAGCGCGAGCGGACCGGTATCGGCTCGCTCAAGGTCGGGTTCAACAAGGTCTTCGGCTATTACATCGAGGTCACCCACGCCCACCGCGAGCGCGTGCCAGGCGACTACGAGCGACGCCAAACGCTCACCGGGGCCGAGCGCTTTGTCACCGCCGATCTCAAGGAGTACGAAGCGAGGGTCCTGGGGGCCGAAGAGCGCATCGCCACGCGCGAAGCCGAGCTCGTCGATGCGCTCCGCCGGCGCGTCGCGGCCGCCATCGGGCGGGTGCAGGCGAGCGCCGCGCAGCTGGCGCGGCTCGACGTCTGGGCGGCGCTCGCCGACGTCGCTGAGCGCGAGCGGTACGTTCGGCCCGACGTGAATGCACGCTTCGGACTCGAGCTCGAGGGCAGCCGCCACCCCGTCGTCGAGCGCATGATGGCGCGCGAAACGTTCATCCCAAACGACATCGTGCTCGACGAGGCCGGCCGCGTCATCCTGCTCACGGGACCCAACATGGCCGGCAAATCGACGCTCCTGCGGCAGGTGGGGCTGTGCGTCCTGCTCGCGCAGATGGGATCATTTGTGCCCTGCCGGCGCGCGGTGATCGGCGTCGTCGATCGGTTGTTCACGCGCGTGGGCGCCTCGGACAACCTCGTGCGCGGCCAGTCCACGTTCATGGTCGAAATGAGCGAGACCAGCGCGATTCTGCACGCGGCCACGGGCCGGAGTCTCGTGCTGCTCGACGAAATCGGCCGGGGCACGTCGACGTATGATGGCGTGGCGATCGCCTGGGCCGTCACCGAGTGCCTGCACAACAGCATCGGCTGCAAGACGATCTTCGCCACGCACTACCACGAGTTGACCCAGCTCACGGAAGAGCTGGAACACGCCAGAAACTTCAACGTCGCTGTTCGGGAAGTGGGCGACGAGATCGTGTTCCTCCACCGGCTCGAGCCGGGCGGCGCGGATCGCTCCTACGGCATACATGTGGGCCGGCTGGCGGGGCTTCCCGATCCCGTGGTCGCGCGGGCGTGGCATGTTCTGAAGCTGCTCGAGGCGGGTCATCACGTCGCCAGACAACAGCTGCCCACCCCGCTCGACGCCACGCAGCTCGGCCTGTTCGGGACAGCTCCGGATCCGTTGTTACTGGAGCTCGATGGGCTCGACGTGAATACGCTGTCGCCCCTTGAGGCCTTGAACCGCCTCGCGGCCTGGAAACAACGTCGCAAGGATAGGAATAGCTGATGGGATGGAGAGTGACGGTATCGCTGGTTCTGGTCGTCGCGGCCTGCCGCGGCGGATCGCAGCAGTCGAACGGGCAGGTCAGCCAGGCAGCTCCTCCGCCTGAATCGGAGCCACCCGTTGCGCTCAATCCGGATGTGCCGATCGCCTACCCGCCGGTGTTGTACGAGCAAAAGGTGGAGGGCGACGTGACGCTGCGGTTGTTCGTCGATTCGACCGGAAAGCTGATCCCAGAGTCCACGCGTGTCGCCGAGCCCTCGGGCTACGCCGCGCTCGACTCGGCGGCGATTGCCGGGTCAGCGGGACTCAAGTTCGCTCCGGGAAAGCGGCACGGCATCCCAGTCCCGACGGCCTTCCTGCAGCCGGTCGAATTCCGGCAAGTGGGAACGACGCGCACGGGAACGGTGACGCTGCCGCCGCCCCCCCCGCCCCCCCCGCCGCCAGCTCCGCCGCCGGCCGCGGCACAGCCAAGGCCGCGTCCACCGGCGCCTCCACCTCCTCCGCCGCCGCAACCCCGGCCCGATAGCACGAAGCCGGCAACCGACACCACGAGGCGCCCGGGGCCGCCGCCGCCGCCGCCCGCTCCAGACACGACCAAGGCGCGACCGGACACGAGTGGCACAACACACTAAGCCGTACGACAACGTCCTCGAGACGATCGGCTGGACCCCGTTGATCCGAATCAACGCCGTCGCGCGCGGGATTCGGACGCCCGTATACGCCAAGGCGGAGTTCTTCAATCCGGGCGGCTCGGTGAAGGATCGGATCGGCGTCGCGATGATCGAAGCGGCGGAGCGCGAGGGGCGTCTCAAGCCGGGCGGGTTGATCGTCGAGGCAACGTCCGGCAACACGGGGGTGGGACTGGCGATCGCCGCGGCCGTGAAGGGCTACCGCTGCATCTTCACCATGCCGGACAAGATGTCGCAGGAAAAGGCGCGCCTGCTCCGCGCCCTCGGCGCCGAAGTCATCATCACCCCCACCGCTGTACCACCCGATCACCCCGACAATTACATCATGAAAGGCCGCGCGATCGCCGCCGCGCACGAGAACGCGATCTTCGCCGATCAGCACTACAACCCGGTGAACCCCGAAGTGCACTATCACACCACCGGTCCGGAGATCTGGGAACAGACCGGCGGGAAGGTGACGCATTTCGTGTGCGCGCCGGGAACGGGGGGCACCATCAGCGGCGCCGGTCGCTACCTCAAGGAAAAGAATCCCAAGATCCGCGTCGTCGCCGGCGATCCGGTCGGCTCGATCTACTCGGAATACGCCAAGACGCAGGAGAGGAGCGAGGGCGATCCGTACAAGGTCGAAGGCATCGGCGGTGACAAGATCCCGACATCGCTTCATTGGGATGTGATCGACGAGTGGATCGTGGTCAGTGACAAGGACGCGATGCAGATGGCGCGGCGACTGGCCAAAGAAGAAGGACTCTTCTCGGGCGGATCGACCGGCGTCAATGTGGTCGCGGCTCTCGAGGTGGCGCGCCGGCTCGACGATCCGAAAGCGATGGTGGTGACCGTCCTCGCCGATACCGGCGAGCGCTACCTCTCCAAGGTCTACAACGAAGAGTGGTTGCGTGAGAACCAGCTCATTGACGACGAGCGGCCAACCGTGGGACGGCTCGTTGCCGCCAAGCGGAACGAATCGCCCGCGCTGATTCATGTCGCGCCCGAGGCGTCGGTCCGTCAGGCCCTCAACCTGATGACCACATACAACGTCTCCCAGCTGCCGGTCATCGAAGGCGAGGACGGCATCGGAGCCGTGTCCGAGCAGGCGTTGATGGCGCGGGCCATCGGGCAGCCCAAGATCCTGGACAGCCCTGTCCGGGAGGTCATGGATGCTCCCTTCCCCGTGGTGGACGGCCACTCTCCGGTCGCGCAGCTCACGACTCTGCTGTCCCGCACTACACCGGCGGCGCTGGTGCGCCGGGACGGGAAGGTGGTGGGGATCGTGACCCGCTACGATCTGCTGCATCAACTGGCGGGGATTCGCTGATGCGTGTGACCGTGCTCACAGGAGGAGCTACTGCCGAGCGCGCGGTGGCGTTCGCGAGCGCATCGCAGATTGTAGCGGCGCTCCGCGGTCGCAAACATGACGTCAAGGTGGTGGACCTGGCCGGCGGTGAGCTCGACGAGCGGGGCGAGCGCGAGCTGCTCGGCGGCGCGGTCGGGCTCACGCCGCCCGCCGTGGACGCCCTGGCCGAGCGGGAGAAGGAAATGCTGTCCGAGGGCCTGGCCGACCTGCAGTCCGTGCAGGAGGCCGACGTGCTGTTCCTGGCGGTGCACGGCGGCGCACTGGAAGGAGGCACGCTCCAGGCCGTCCTGGACGTCATCGACGTCCCCTATACGGGCAGCGGGCCGCTCGCGAGTGCGCTGGCAATGGACAAGGACCTCTCCAAGCGGCTGTTCCGCACCGCTGGGGTCCCGGTTCCCGCATGGTTCATGGCCCCTGTGGCCGCTGATGATGTGACGACGGCCCTGGGATGGCCGGTCATCGTCAAGCCGTCCAAGCAGGGCTCGTCCGTCGGGCTGACGCTGGTCAAGCATGCGCAGGACCTGGCCAGTGCGGTGCAACTGGCGTCGACGTATGACGATGAGGTTATGGCGGAACAGTTCATCCCCGGGCGAGAGTTGACCGTAGGGATACTGGGCGACGTGCCGCTCCCGGTGGGGCAGATCGTTCCGAAGCATGAGTTGTTCGACTACGAGACCAAGTACACGCCGGGTATGTCCGAGGAGACATTTCCGGCCAAAATCGACACCCTGCTAGCCCGACAATTGCAGGAATACGCATTGATGGCGCACCGTGCGGTGAAGCTGAGTGGTTACTCCCGGGTCGACTTTCGGGTCACCCCCGAGGGGGACATCTTCTGCCTGGAGGCGAACTCGTTGCCGGGTATGACGCGCACCAGCCTCTTTCCCCAAGCTGCACAGGCGGCGGGCATTCCCTTTGCAGAGATGTGTGAGCGTATTGCGCGCCTTGCCCGGAACAACCGGGCGGCGCGAGGGGATTAAAAAACGTGGTCAGACGGCGAGACGCCTAGTACGATCGAGGACCAGATGGGCCCGCAGCGGATGTACGGATTGACGTTATGGGTGCGACGGTTGCTGGTCGCCAACCTGCTCGTCTTCCTGGTGCAGAGCACGTTGTTCACTTCCCCGAGCTTCCTGAAGGCGCTGGGGTTCGACCCCATGAGCGCCTGGCGGCAGCCCTGGACGTTCCTCACCTACATGTTCCTGCACGAGAACGTGCTGCACCTGGCGTTCAACATGCTGATGCTGTTCGTGTTCGGGCCGTCGGTGGAAGACAAGACGGGTGGCCGGGTCTTCTTCCTCTATTATCTGCTCTGCGGCTTGGGCGGGGCACTCCTCTCGTTCCTCCTCGCACAATGGGCCCCGATGGGCATGGTGATTGGGGCGTCGGGTGCGGTCATGGGTGTTGCCGTGGCGTTCGCCTGGTATTGGCCGACGCATCAGGTATACGTCTTCCCGCTGCCCGAGCCTATCCCGGCCAAATGGCTCGTCACGTTCCTTGTCGCGTTTGATCTCGCGCTCGCGTGGGCGGGAGCGTTGACACAGGGCGCCATCGGCGGGCGGGTCGCGCATCTCGCGCATCTTGGTGGTGTGGGGATGGCCCTGATCTGGCTCAAGGCGCAGGATTGGCGGCTCGCGCGAAGCGAAGGGGGGCCGGGACGGATGGCCGAATCGAGCGTGCTCGTGAGCCAGCCGCCGCGCGTCAGCCGCGGCAGCGCGTCTTCCACCGCGAAGCGCAAGTCGCACATCGGGCCGGACGCACGCGCCAACGCGGAGATCGACCGCGTGCTCGACAAGATCAACGCGAGCGGCGTCGACAGCCTGACACCCGCCGAGCGGAAGTTCCTCACCGAAATCAGCCGCAGGATGCGCACGCCGCCGAAGTCCTGACATCATGATTGCGCTGGCGCTCGCGCTCCTCGCTGTGCAGGGACCGTCACCTGCCAGCCAGAGTGCGCGCGCCGAGTCGTTGCTCGCCCGCGGCGACGTTCAGGGCGCTCTCAAGGTCGCCAGAAAAATCGTCGAGCGCCGGCCGGATGACGCGCAGGCGCACTTCCTGCTCGGGCGCGCCCATTACGACCGCGCCGTCATTGGGCGGTGGCCGGCCCTGGAGGAATTCAAGAAAGCCGCTCGCCTCGCGCCCAACGATCCCGCACCGCTGTATTGGCAGATGAAGGTGGGGTTCTACCTGCGCAGCGACGACGGCGACCGGATCGCGCGCGACGCGTTGCTCCAGCTGTTTGCCCTCGATCCCGACTACCTCGATGCGTGGGCACGTTTTCACGATGTCTACCAGGGTCCGTCGATTTGGCGGAAGGCAGAGCGGGCGCTCGCGCGCCATGG
>Ga0070694_100001270_pt1 | contig 14656 bp, 12 predicted proteins | sample KBSK1251metaG_FD_65470 | JGI IMG/M metagenome (GOLD analysis project Ga0070694, IMG submission 65470) | Corn, switchgrass and miscanthus rhizosphere microbial communities from Kellogg Biological Station, Michigan, USA - KBS K1-25-1 metaG | ecosystem: Host-associated > Plants > Roots >... | reverse complement strand
ACCCATGCTGGGCCGCCATTCGCGGGAGGGGCGATCGTGAGCGCACTGTTCAGATCGTCATCCCACAGCGGAGCACCGTCAACCGCACCGGCATTCGTGGTGGCTTGCGGACGTGCCTGGACCATGTCGCTTTCATCTGGCGGTGTGCGAAACGCGATGACCGCGCTGTCGCCATAGTAGGTAGGATCGGGCGGAGTTGTACTGCCCGGACGAGGAGCGCCCGTTACAAGATTACGGATTGGTCCATTGTTCCAGGGCGGTTGCGGAAGTTTGCCCGCGAAGGACTGCGGTCCTTTCACTTCGATCTCACTCCAGACCAGTTTCTTCATCGCCTGTTCAGGCTTGACCCAGGGCCCGCCGGTTTCACTCCAGCCCGCCGAACTAAAAATTGTCATTTCGAGTCCGAGCCGATCAGCTTCAGACGCCGCATGCCGAACGGCGTCAAACCACCCGGGTGTGCCGAACTCGATTTTCTTGTCGACAGTCTGGCCGCCGCCGGCATTGACGTCGGCCAACTGAAAGCCGGCAATACCGGCGCGCTTCATCCACTCGAGGTCTTTGGTGATCCCTTCTTTGGTGATGTTGCTCCTGGTCCAGTGCCACCAGGTTCTTGGTCTGGCCGAGTCGAGTGGTTGTTTGAAACCTTGTTCGAGAGAATCAGCGGGACTCTGAGCCCCCGCGCCGGGGTTCAGAGTGAAGAGTGCCGTTAAGGCTATGGCGATGAATAGAAGGGTTGGTTTGACAGGCTTCAGCATTCGTTTTGTGTAGTACCCCGAATTGAACGGAACTTTTCCGCCCGGGCGTTTAGAGCGTGTGTCAGAACCGCGAGCGGTAGCGACCGGATCAGGAAGTCTCCTCGAATCAACAACGAAACCTCGCGGAAAAGCGTTACAGCGAACCGGGCTGAGATGAATTTCGCGGCTCTTCCTGATCCGGTCGCTACCGCTCGCGGTTCTGACACATCCTCTTTACGCCCGGGGAATAAAAGAGCGATATTCAAAAGTCCCGTTAGGTAGTGGGCTAAATCTGTGTTGCTGAATGAGCTTTATGGTACGCCATTTCATCCTGCCGCGTCTGCTCATAGTTCTTCAAGTACAGGACAACGACCACGACCCTGGGAAATTCTGAACCGGACATTGTGTGCTGGAACTCTCACGCGAGAAGATCTTTGGCCACGCTTACCCAGCCCTTTGAAAAGCGGTGGTAGCAACGGTTCACGACTTCCTTCCTACTGAACGCCAACGCTGAAATTTCGGGACAGGCAGGCGTGCTCTTTCATGCAAATGCACAATCTTTTCGCGCAACAGCCTCTCCTTATCCTGGCTGAGGCCGTACGCCGCGAGGCGTTCGAATGCTTCGTCGATCTGATTGGCCTGCCTAACGCAGCAAGCGCGATCGATTTCGGAAGAAGTCATGATCTCGTGCCAGGTACTGGTCTTGCCCACGCGACACTGTTGGGCCGAATGTTGCCGGTATTTCAGCAGCGGTCGGTTGATGAAATCGATTTCGCCGACGGCCGCAATGAGTAACACAATCCATCCGTCGTGAATCAACGGACCATCGCCGGAAATCGGCAATACCAGTTCCTTAAAGTTTGCGCGGAATGCCACCGTACAACCGACAACCAGGTTCTCGCGCAACTGAACATCAAGCGCCCGGCCGCTTCTTACCAATCTTTGCTTTTGACCGTCGAAATGAACCCAGTCAAACAATGTCACGTCAAAAAGCCTTAGCGTTTCATCGACGAGCTCGGCGTTCGAGAAGACCAGCGAGAGCTCAGGCTTTGCCTCAAAAATGTGCTCGACTGATTCGAGCTTGTCGCTGTGCCAGACGTCATCCTGATCGCTGAGCACGATCACATCGCCGCGGCAAAGACTTATGGCTTTTTCAAAGTTCTTAGCGATGCCCAGGTTTGATTCGTTAACTGAAAGGCGCACCGGAAAACCGGCGGTGGCCGCAAACTCTTCGATCAACCTGAGCGTATCGTCAGTCGACTGATCGTCCGAAATAACCAGCTCGTCCGGTGGCCGTGTCTGGGCAGCAATACTCTCGAGCTGCTCTTTTAGATAGACAGCGCCGTTATAAGTGCACAGTGCTATTGAGAGATTCATTGAATTCAGAAGCGGGTTGCCGATAGAGCTTCCCGTTATCCTGTTTGTCAAACCAATGACTTGAGCACTTTCGACGCTTCTTCGACGGCGAGTTCGGCATCCTCCAAGATCTTCGCCGCCTCGTCCACCTCGCCCGCTGCGGTTTGCGCGCGTCGCGCCGCATCTTCCGCCGCCGCTCTTGTCTTCTCGAAGCGCTTCTCGGCGTCGAGCCGGTGCTTCTCTTTTTCCTTCGCGTCTGCCAGCGCTTTTCTCTGCGCCAGCTCGGCATTCTGTGTCAGGATTCGCGCCTTGACCAACTCGCGCTTGGCGTCCTGTAGTGAAGCTTTCGCGGCACTTACCTTTGCCTGACGTGAGTCTTCAATTCTGCGGACGTTGCCGACCGGCGCTGCCTTTTTCGGCGGGCTGGGCGGCACATTGTGTTTTGGTAAGGGAATCCGCGCCGGCTCCTTTTTCCGTTCCGGCATCGCGGCGCCCGGGACGAACGAAGCGAGCGAGTCGAAACCCGGCGGATCCACGTCCTGGGTCAGCCGGCCCGCTTGAAGACCATCTGGCAGCGAGGCGTATGCGGACATTGCCTCGAGCGTTGTGTTGATGCGCCGGATTGTGTCCGGCGAAGGGTTGTGACCTGCATCCCGCAACAATGCATCCGCCAGGCGTGAAAGGTCCGAAAGCACTTCTCGCCGCTCGTCAAGCGATACGCGCATGTCGGTCATCTTTCCGGCCGAACGGGATGTCTGGGCCTGGCGAAAGCGCTCACCTGTTTCGATCAGTCGATCGAATTCCTCCTGATGCTTCCAGTAGAGTTGGTTCACAGCCCACGCCGTGATCGAGGGCTTGACCAAAGCCTTCACCCGATCCGCCTCGCTGGCCTGGCCGCCCTGCTTCAGCCGGGCGGCGAGAGTTTTGCGCGCGCTGATGAACTCGTTCAGAGAGGCTTTGAACAACGCATCGACATCATTCTCGAGAGGCCGCACCAGAGTGATTTTAGGCTTGCGATTTTGCGGTTCCTTCTTACTCCCCATCGCGATTCCCACGTGTTGTCCGTACGGGTGCTGCAGTCGGCAACTGATCTTTGCAGAGTTCGAGCACCTCGATCGTGGTCAGTCCGGTTTGCGCCGCCGAGTTGGTATTAACTTCGAGCGCCTCTTCTGCCGGGTTGAGCACCTCCGGGCCAGAGAGCAACTTCGGATTGGCATAAGCGCCGCCCCTGCTCAGAATTCCGTCGATGGCCTTCTTTGCAAACGCCGGACTCTTCGTATGTGCATAAGCGTAAGCGGCGAGCCGTGGTCCGCTCTGTTCGTTGAGTATGTAACGCGCATCGGCGCCTTCATTACCCGTGGTGCGATCGCGTGTGAGGACTTCGGCCGTAGCGCCGCCGATCCGGCAATACTGTAACCACGCTTTCGCGAAGTCTGGCCGCCCGAGCAGGGGCACCACTTCAAACATGACTTCGCCGCCACCCATGATCGTTGCGAGGTTGTAGCTGGCCGGCAGAGTGGTTTTTGTCAGCGGATCGCGAATAGCAGTAAGTTTGCCCGTCGCCGGATCATAACCGACGACCTGGGCGCCGCCTCCGCCTCGTAACGGACCGATTGCGCCGCCAGGAATATCAGGATTGAGTCCATTCTGCTGGCCAGTCTGGAGCCAGTACGGCATCGCCATAATCGAGTCGACGCCCGCGAGGATTTTGTCTCGCCATTTCGTGTCCTCGGTGCGTTCCCATTCAGTCATCCAATTTCCCACCAGTGCAAACCAATCGGGCCCGATGCGCAGCCGCGCAGCAAACTGCGGCTCGCCCGGAATCTGCGGCGAAGCAATACGCATCGGATCAAACTTCGCAATTGCCGCATCGGTGTGAACCATCGCTCGCATGATGTCACCGATTCGTTCATCGGTCGTCAGATAATAGTAAGGGCGCCAGTGTGCTGATTGGCTGATGCGAGCTTCCTTTGAACCGCAACCCCATTTGACGACATTGTGACGCGACCCAAGTCCGGCCATTGGTCCAATCGAATAGACATTCGTCTCACTCGTGTTCCGCGTATGCGCCTCAGCCAGACGAAAAACTTCGCCACGCCCGGTGCGCAGAAAGCTGTACCAGAGCCACAGTGGAACTCCCAGCTCAGTGTTGTCCCACGCATGACCGCCCCAGTCGTAATGCCAGACATGACGCGGCGCAGAATAGGAGTGCATGAAATCACCAAACTGCCAGAAGCCGTACCAGTGGCGAGAGTCAACTTGCTTGGCATAAAAAGCGAGCACTGCATCGAGGCCCTCTTCGATACCCTGCTTGAAAGGTGTCGAGCGGTCAGCCACGCTCCAAACTCCGAAGACGCCCGTCGAGTGAATGTACGCAGGCGAGGCCGCCAGTAGAGGCAAGCCGCCGGCCGCTTCGGCCTGGGCAACTGTCGTGGCTTTGGTTGGCAGTGAAGTATTTGGAAAAAGGGTGAGCTCGCTCGTGCGCGATACGCCAAAAGCGGTACTCATGCCGGGTTGAACATCTTCATATGACGCTGCCAGACCGTGGGCCACGACATCGTAGTGACGCATGTCCATCTGTGGACCATCGGGCGACCAAAGCCAGGCGATCAGTTCCGGATTGGGACTGCTGGCGTGCCGGACCTCCAGACCAGCCGGATACGACGGCCAGAAATTCTTTATCCGCACTGCCAGGCCGCCACCGAGATCGCCGACGAACCCCAGACCTGACGAGCGCTTGCCCGCCGCGGAAAAGAGCCAGGTGCTTTTGGGATTAGTGCGCTTCACGATGGTGAATCCTTCCGGATTCGTCTGCGCTAGTTTGAAGTCATCCCAAATTGCATTTTGCTCAAACGGTCCTCGTCCGGTAAAAGGCTGACCCGTTTCCTGCGCGACACTGCCGCCTCCGGGTTTCAGCGGCTCAGACCACACACCACGGTCAGCGCCCACGAACCGCACCGTGCGGTTTCTGGCTTCCTCTCGCAGGGGAACTGTGAACTGAACGCCGAGTCCGCGCACAAAGTCCTTTTCCTGATCGCCATCGAACGTGATTGTATGGACCATCCGGACCGACGTCTGGCCGCTGTAGAAATAAAGTCGAACGGTGAACGGCAGCCACTCGCGTCCTGATGTCCCGCTCTTGTGAACTCCCTCGAGCTTCACCACTGCCCGCACCGGTCCGGACTGCTCGACCGTCACTTTCTTTACCTGACTTGAAAACTTTTCGCGCGCGGGTGAGTCCTCCGGATTCGTCTGCGGCCCGTTCTGTAAAACGCAGATGAGCTGTCCAACACCCGCGATGGGACGACCATCAATCATCATCGACTCAAAAAGATTTGCAGAACCAGCAACCGGGATGACGCATTTGAGTGGGCCGGTATCAACCGTAAAGCCCCTGGCATCGTTCGTGACTTTAACTGAACCGGAAACTGCGGATTGACCGGCCGACAACTCCATAGGCGTTGCCACCGAAGCCGGTACAACCGTGGCAAAGCCGCTCCACTTGAGCGATCCGTCCGGCCAGTAAGCCAGCGGCCAGGACTGCAAGGGCATTTGCTTACCGTTGGAACTCAGCTGAAAAGTCGAAGTGCGCGAGACGGAGCCCTGTTTCCACGGCACGCCAAAACTGACCCCGGAATCGAGAGGCAAAGGCTTACCGTCAAGCAGTTGCACGGAAACCGTGGCCGGCGGTTCCGGGCCGGGAAAGTTCGTCCCATCCTCTGCTGCCGCTGCCGCCACCGAGGGCAAAAGGTTCGAAAGTGTCATACCGGCGCCGGCGGCAAGCGTCGAAGTCTTGATGAAGTGGCGTCGTGATAGTCGATTTTTCATAACGATTCAAATGTTCAAATGGCAACGGTGCAAATGACGTCTGATTATGGCGGCGGATGTTACTGCCGCTTAAGACCAGCGTCAATGCCAGTTAGCTGCGGAGCAGCGATCAGGGCTAAGCCCAAGGTGAGGCATTTGCGAGCCCTGGGTGGAAGTCAGTTATATGTTGAGAGCCGCGGAGTGGCGACAGAGAATAAGAATCGCGCTGATTATCCGTCATCAGAGTCGCCCGTTCGGAGTCTGTCGGAAAACAAACTCCGTGGTTCCCTGTGCGATCTCGGCGTCTCTGTGGTTGATTTTCTCTGAATAATTCCACCACAGAGGCAACAGAGATTCCACAGAGTTACACAGAGAAAATACTTTTTCCGACAGAATCTTCGGGGCTCGATCATTTTAGGTGGTTGGCACCCAAGGCTCGCAAGCCTCGCTTTGGGCTAAACTCTTATCGCTGCTCCGCAGCTTGGTGAACTGGACCACTACCGAAATCTTCAATGACGAATCAAATCGCAGGCCTGACGCTGTTCTACTCGCTTACTCATCCCGCGAGGGCTTAGCGCGCAAACGCTTGAGCTGTGCGCGACGGGACTTCTCTTCCAGCGTGCGATTCTTCGCGCCGCGCGACTTGCGTGTCGGGACTCGCTTGGGGGGACGGTAATTCAAACGCTCGATCTTCTCGCGCAGCTTCTCGAGACAGATCGCTTTGTTCCGATGTTGGCTGCGCTCCTGCTGCGAGGTAACCACCACGCCTGACGGTAGATGCCTGAGACGAACGGCGCTTTCCGTCTTGTTCACGTGTTGGCCTCCCGGCCCACTGGAACGAAACGTTTCCACCTCGCACTCTCGCAGAAGCTCTTCATCTGAATCAGGCAATTTGATCACGGGACTTGATAATACCTCACTGGCCTTAGGGCGCTACCAGTGTCATGGAGTCAGTACCGGGAGCGATAGCGATCGGGTGGTACGCACGCCTCTGGCGTGCTGCTCACGAAACCATCGGGTCAACGGCGGCACGCCAGAGGCGTGCGTACCGAACCGGTCGCTATCGCTCCCGGTACTGACCTCATCTCACTACGTTGCGTGTTACATTGAACGACAGGCGCGTTAGCCTTATGAAGCCACTGCTTCCCACCATTGCCGGAGTTGGTCCCAGCAGTCGTTGGCTGCCGGCTGGGCCATGGAAGACTGTCCTCGACTTCCTGGGCGAACAATACCCGCAGGTTGATGTCGAAACGTGGACTGTGCGGATGGCCAGGGGTGAGGTGTTAGAGGAAAACGGTCGTGCGGTCGATCCAGGAACTCCGTATCGCACCGGCGCCTGCATTTTCTATTACCGCGAAGTGGATGATGAAAAGTTAATTCCGTACGTTGAGCGGGTGCTTTATCAGGATGAACACATCCTGGTTGCGGACAAGCCGCACTTTCTCCCGGTGATTCCCTCAGGACAGTTTCTCCGTCAAACGCTGCTCGTTAGATTGCGGCAAAAATACCACCTCGAAAGTTTAGTCCCCATCCATCGCCTGGATCGGGAAACTGCGGGAGTGGTGCTGTTTTCCGTCGACCCGAAAACCAGGGGCGACTACACTTCACTCTTTCGGAATCGGAAGGTGAGAAAGGTTTACGAGGCACTGGCGCCGACGCTGGACGCCGCGACGTTCCCCACCATTCGGCGCAGTCGCATTGTGCGGGGAGAACCCTTCTTTCGCATGAAGGAAGTTCCGGGAGAGGCCAATTCCGAGACCGCAGTCAGACCTGTACGCGATCTGGATCGCCATAGTCTCTATCAATTGATTCCGGTTACCGGCCGCAAGCACCAGCTTCGCCTGCACCTCGCAGGTTTAGGAATTCCCATCATCAATGACAGACTCTATCCGGTGATAAGTCGGACCCGTACAGACGATTTTTCCAGTCCGTTAAAGCTGCTGGCAAAATCGCTTTCATTTCAGGACCCCATAAGCGGGCGAGAACTCTATTTTGAAAGTGGCATGAAACTATGAGTACACCTCTTAACATGCATGCGGCGCGCATGGCGCTGAACCGGGACCCGCAGCTGCGCGAGTGGGTCGAACAATGGCTGAAGAGCAAAGAACGAAACATCACTGCAAGTATGACCGAGGCGGAGTTCGACAAGCACTGGCTCTACGTTCGTCCCGAGCGGATGCACGACGGCGCGCTGGAAGCAGTAGCTGCGTACCAGCAGGAACATCAAGGTTAAGATACAGCCGCGGAGCGGCGACAGATCTGTAGCCCATGGCGTAAGCCATGGGATCGGCAGCGCACGAACACCGTAGCCCCGCAGGGGTGAAACAAAATCATCCGCCTCAAATGTGCCGCCGCTCCGCGGCTGATCTGTGAATCACGGCCTTCACCCACGGCTCACGCCGTGGGCTACATATCTTATGCCGCTCCGCGGCTGACGACCTGCACCAAAGTACAGGTTGACCGAACCAACGTACAATTTTCAGCCGCCTCACGTCCGAGTATCCTGCCATCAGTCAGCAATTAATTAATTGATAACCGTCAGCACTTAAGGAGCAGCAATGAAAAAACTAATTCTATCGACCCTTTCGATTCTACTTTTAGCCGGTTTGGCTGCGGCCCATGGTCGTTATGAGCCAATCAAGACTGCCGAGTTCGCCGCCCATCCCGAAGCCTATGACGGCCGTCTGGTTGAAGTAAGGGCAAATATTATCGCGATCAGCGCCGACCGGAAGAGCCTCGAACTCTTCGACTCGGAAAGCCGAATGATGATTACGGTAAAACTAAACCAGCTGCAAAAGTCCCAACGGCAAGCCTTGATGCATAGTCCGGCGCGCCGCCTTTTGGTCTACGGCCAGGCGACCGTAATCGGACGACGCATGGTTATCGATGCCCACAGGGTCGAAGCGATCCCGACGGACGCTGCGGGACGATAGCGCTCCGGGGCTGACTGGAAAAGGGGAGGGCTGTTACGTTGATTGAATCTGTTAACACCGACATCCTAATCGCCTCATCCGGGTCCTGGCTCTTTTACCTGCGATTGCCTTTTTGATCTTCCCATGCACCATGAGAGCTTTTGGATACGGCAGGCCGAATCAGGAGACGAACCCCTGTTACTCAACATTCGGCTTGAGGCACTCTCGGAGGCCCCAGAGGCCTTTGGATCGACTCTCGATCGCGAGAGAGCCCGCACCCTAAGCGATTGGCAGAAATGGCTGTCGCCGAGCGCCACCTTTTTATTGGAGACCACCACCGGCCCGGAGGGGCTTGCGGCCGGGGTTCCCGATTCGACCGACCCAGTGGTCGTCCACCTTATGGCGATGTGGGTTCATCCGGCGCTGCGCGGCTCGGGGGCAGCCTCGGCACTGGTGCAGGCGGTGCTGGTTTGGGCGGAAAGGCGAGGCGCGACCTCGGTCCGCCTGAACGTTATCGAGGGCAACGATCGCGCTCGCCGGCTCTACGAGAGACACGGTTTCCAAGCCACCGGCCATATCACCGTGCGGGCACGCGACGGCGCTCGCGAGGTGGAGATGGAGCGGCGTATCGCCACCACTCTGCCGGAGTGATTACACTGGCGGTTAACGGCGCGCTGGGCCGCAGTTCTTCCAGGGAAAGCGTAAAGCGCCCTTGAAATTCTCTCTGGGAACTGCACCGCAGGCTGTCCAGCCGGCGGCCTCGATTCACTCTCAACATTGTCTGGTGAAAGCCGAACCGCAGACTGGACAGTCTGCGGTACACAAAGCAATAGACCTGTAAAAAATGCCAGTTTCCAAGCGTCTCGTTTGTACTTAGACTCCTCGCGACCCGACATTCTTATTCGACGCAGGGCTACTCTCCCTGCGCCGTAAGATGGACGCAAGATGGCTGGTAACAATCAGCAAAAGCACACCGCGCCCACAGCCCGGCATGACCAAACCGTTGCTGAACTGCCTAAGGAGCTGCCTGACGGTACACTCGGATTGTTGTTCGAGCGATCTCCGGATGCAATTTTCCTGGTAGAAGGCGACGTCCTAATCGATTGCAATCAAGCGGCGATCGACATGCTGCGCTATCCCGGCAAGGGCGAACTGCTGGCGGTAACTCCGGCAGACCTTTCACCACAGTTTCAGCCGGATGGTCGCCCTTCCTCCGTGATGGCCGGGGAAAAGATCGCTGCTGCGATTGAGCGCGGGAGTCATCGCTTCGAGTGGACCGGCAAACGTGCAGATGGTCGCGAATTCCCAGTTGAAGTTGTGCTGACAACCATCCCGGCCGAAAACCGGCAATTGCTTCTCACCATCTGGCGCGATATCAGCCGGCGCCGCAGCGCCGAGTTGGATCGGTCCGCCGCGGAAGAGGCGCTGCTTAATCAAACTGAGATTCTCAAGTCCATCCTGAACAACATGGGCGACGCCGTCATTGTTGCCGACCAAAATTACAAGTTTCTGATCTTCAATCCGGCGGCCGAAAAGATGTTTGGGACCGACGCGAGTGAGACGCAGGCCGCGGGCTGGTCGCGCTCCTATGGCCTGTACCAGCCCGACGAAGTGACCCCGTTCCCGCCTGAAGAGTTGCCCATGGCACGAGCAATTCGTGGGGAAGAGTGTCGCGACGTGGAAATTTTCGTGAAGCATGAGCAGGCGCCGAAAGGCCTCTGGACCCGGGTGAGCGGCCGGCCTTTGAGAAACGCCAAAGGCGAGTTGTCGGGTGGCGTCATCGTCTGCCGGGACATCACCGAACGCAAAAAGGAAGATGCCTTCCGGGCGGGACAGGGCCGTGTGCTGGAAATGATTGCGCGAGGGACTCCTTTGGCAGAAGTTCTCGCCAGTCTGGTGCAATTGATTGAAACCCAGTCCGAAGGCATGACCTGCTCTGTACTCCAGCTCAGCGAGGACGGCAAGTACATTCGCAGCGGCGCGGCGCCGGGTCTTCCTGAAATTTACGTTAAGGCCGTCGACGGTGCACCCATCGGTCCGAAAAACGGATCCTGCGGCACCGCAATGTATCTCGGCCGGCAAGTGATCGTCACCGACATGCTCGACAATCCGCTGTGGGAGGATTATCGCGAACTGGCAGTGCTGTCGGGACAAAGGGCTTGCTGGTCCACGCCAATCTTTTCGGGCACCGGGAAGGTGCTCGGCTCGTTCGCGATGTATTACCGCCAGCCACAGACGCCAAGTGGTACCGAAGCGCGCCTGACTGAAGTTGCCACGCACATTGCCGGCATAGCGATCGAACACCAGCGAGCCGAAGCGGAACTGCGCGCCAGCGAGCAACGGTTTGCCAAAGCCTTCGACGCCAACCCACACCCAATGTCTTTGGCCTCTCTCGACGACGGCCGGATCATTGAGGTCAACGAAAGTTTCGTTAAGTTGAGCGGGTATAAACGTTCGGAGCTGATCGGGTGGGCCTCGCTTGAGATTGTCTGGGAGATGCCCCTGACCCGGGGCGAGTTGATTCAGCAAGTCAGGGAACGCGGCGTGGTTCGAGATTTGGAGGCCAAAATCCGCACGAGAAGGGGTGCGCCTCGGATTGTGTTGTTGTCATCTCTGATGGTCGAAATCGGCGGCCAGCAGTGCCTGCTCTCCGTATCGAACGACATTACCGAGCGTCGACGGGCCGAGGAAGAAGTCCGCCTGCTGCAGGCGATCACGATGGACGTGGCCGTGGCCGAGGATCTCTTAACTGCGCTCGAAGTAGTGCTGCGGAGAGTCTGCGAAACGACCGGATGGATCCTCGGCCAGGCCTGGCTTCCGCGTCCGGATGGAACTGCGGTTGACTGTAGCTCCGCCTGGTTCAGCAGTGCCGGCGGCGTGGAAGAATTCCGTTTGGGTTCTGTTAATTCGAGTTACCCGCCGGGCGTAGGTCTTCCGGGGCGCGTGCTGACTTCGAAGCGAACGGCTTGGGTTAAGGATGTCACCCTTGACGACAATTTCCCCCGCGCTGTAGTGGCCCGCGAATCAGGACTCAAGGCCGCTCTGGCGGTCCCCATTCTTTCCGGTAATGAGGTCATCGCGATAATCGAATTCTTTATGAGGGAGCCGCGGGACGAGGATGAGCGCATGGTCAAGGTGATCACGGCGGTCGCAGCGCAATTGGACCTGGCCCTCGAGCGTAAGCGAGCCGAGGAACAATTGCGCCACACTCAGGATGAACTCGCACACTTTGCGCGAGTCACCACCATGGGCGAACTAACTGCCTCAATTGCTCACGAGGTCAATCAGCCGCTCGGCGCCATTGTCGGCAATGCGGACATCTGTCTGCAGTGGCTGGGAGACGCTCAACCGGATCTCGCGCAGTTGCGCGAAGCGATCGAAGACATAGCCAGCGACGGGCGGCGGGCGAGCGAAGTCATTGCCCGTATTCGATCGCTGGTGAAGAAGAACGCGCTTGATAAAAGGCCGCTCGACTTGAGCGCAGTTGCGCGCGAAGTTCTGGATCTGGTCAGGCACGAGGCGCAGAGAAAGAAGGTTGGGCTCAGGTGCGAACTGCAAATGGGACTACTGGTCGAAGGCGATCGGGTCCAACTGCAACAGGTCCTGCTTAATCTGCTGATGAATGGCATCGAGGCGATGACCGGCCTGGAGGATCGCAGACCAGAAATCACTGTGCGAATTTGGAGGGCAGACAGCGGCGATGTGCTGACGACTGTGCGCGACAATGGTCCAGGGATCAAACCCGGGAATGCGGAACAGCTTTTCAAACCGTTTCACACGACCAAGGCGGCCGGCATGGGAATGGGGCTGGCAATCAGCCGGTCCATTATCGAAGCGCACGGAGGGCATCTGCGGATTGAACCAACTCAGGGGCCGGGAGCAATGTTCCAAATCTCCCTGCCTCCCTGCGGCAATGGAGGCTCATGAACGAACCGGCGCCCGTCGTCATAATTGTCGACGACGATCAATCGTTCCGTACTTTTCTCAGCCGGTTGGTGAGCACCATCGGCCTCAAGGCCATTCTCTATGCTTCGGCCGAAGAGTTTCTGGCAGCTCGCCCACCCGACGGACCGGCATGCCTGGTGCTCGATGTTCAGATGCCGGGCTTGAGTGGTCTGGATTTGCAGCGTGAACTGGCGCGCACCGGTCACCTGCTGCCGATTGTTTTCATGACCGGGCACGGTGACATTCCCATGACTGTCGAGGCGATGAAAGCCGGCGCCGTAGGATTTCTCACCAAGCCGCTGCGCAATCAGGATCTGCTCGATGCAGTTAAGGAAGGAATCAGCATCGATCGCGAAGCGCGGCTGAGGCGCAATGACGTTGCCGAATTGAGGAAGCGCTACGAATCGTTGAGCGCGCGCGAGCGCGAAGTGTTCGCCCTGGTGGTAACCGGGTCGCTGAACAAACAGATCGCCCTGCAGTTAGGTACGACTGAACGAACGGTCAAAGCCCATCGCGGACAAATGGTGCAGAAGATGCAAGCCGACTCAGTGGCCGATCTGGTACGGATGGCCGATAAACTGGGGATTTCGGCGCAGCAGTAAATCGCATTAGCCGCATTATTCAACGAGCTGCGGAGCGGCGGACAGAGTTAAGCCCAAGGCGAGGCTTTGTGAGCCTTGGGTCAACGCCCCCGACGGTGATCGAGCTCCGAAGAGTCTGTCGGAAAAAACCGCGTAGCGGTGAAATGTTTATAGAAAACGCGGACCCCAATGAGAATTAGTAGCTCCTTTAGGAGCGCAACTAATCGTCTTTCGCCCATAAATGGGCTCCCCAGATCAATTGGGATTGAGCTTTCTATAAACATTGCATCCCTACGGGATTTCCCGACAGACTCCGAAGGGGCGAAAGCAAACGTCGTCAAATCAGAGCCCGTTATGAACCCTCTGTCGCCGCGTCGCGGCCCCCAAATCTAACTAACCATTACCCAAGGCTCGCAAAGCCTCGCCTGGGGCTTTAACTCTGTCCGCTGCTCCGCAGCTGGTTTCGCCACGCAGCGACCACCGCCCTACCTCATATTGTACTTTGGTACAATACGCTTGAACCCAAGGTACAATTCTTACCTCTCTTCCTACCTTGTATAGTCATCCCGGTAGCAGGTCATGTTTGAATCTCTCGGTCAAGAAATGTCTTTAGAAAACTCCAGCAACGAGCCGGCGAGGGCTAGAAACTGTTTGATCACAGTCATCGACGACGATCGATCGATGGGGCGAATGCTTTCGCGAATCATTGGGGCGGCCGGCCTGAGAGTCGAACTCTTCACTTCGGCTGAGGATTTCCTTAAGTCGGGCCGGTTCAGCGACTCAGGCTGTCTGATCCTGGACGTCGACTTGCCCGGCATGAGCGGGCTTGAATTGCAACGTCATCTGAACGAATCTGGCCGGAGGATTCCGATCGTCTTCATTTCAGGTCAGGCCACCGAGCAAACCCGCGAGCGCGCACTGATGGCGGGCGCCGTTGGATTTTTCGACAAACCATTTAGCATCAGTTCCCTGCTCGCATCTATCCAGTCAATCGCCGCCTAATGGAACTCGCTAATCGTGGCACAGACTTTAGTCTGTGGTTCGACTGCCTTCAGCCACAGACTGAAGTCTGTGCCACTTTCTAACCCTCTTTCGACCTTCCGAAATACCGCAGACCTACTCTGTCAGGTTGCACCAAAGTACAGGTAGATCGCACCTACGTACAATTTTCAAGCCCCTGGTCACTTGGTATTCTCACGTCACTTCGCAGCCAGTGAGAAAAGGAAAAGGAGACCAGGACAATGACTACGCACAAAACAATCTCGAGTTTTTCAATCGCGGCAATCGCTCTAATGGCGGCAGCAGTACCGGCCATGGCCCA
>Ga0070694_100001269_pt1 | contig 14667 bp, 13 predicted proteins | sample KBSK1251metaG_FD_65470 | JGI IMG/M metagenome (GOLD analysis project Ga0070694, IMG submission 65470) | Corn, switchgrass and miscanthus rhizosphere microbial communities from Kellogg Biological Station, Michigan, USA - KBS K1-25-1 metaG | ecosystem: Host-associated > Plants > Roots >... | reverse complement strand
CACTTGCCGATGCTGCTTCTCACCAGGACCTTTGTGCCGTTGATCGTTACCTTCGCTGCGCCCGCCGTCCATTCAATCCGAATACAAGGTGAATACTTTGGCCCGATCGTGAATGGACAGCCGGCGACCGGATGGATGTCTGTCTCCAGCAGGGCGGGCGCGCCATCCACCAGAACTTTGGCGTTGGCCGTCAACAAGATCGCCTGCCCGCCATGCATGCAGGTGATCGTGCTGGCAGTGGTCAGAATTTGACCCGGCATTTCGTCACATCGCTTTCAAAGCGCCGTTGTTGACATCCACTCCGGACGCCGACAGTTTGATCTGGCCTGAGCCGCTTTTCAGCGTCATGTCGGTTTTTGTCAGCTTGATCTCAGAGCCTCCGATCGAAATTGTGATGTCATCTCCGGTCATCTTGATCTCAGCGCCTTGCGAATGAATCAGGTGGATTTCGTCCGCGTCGTCATCGAGCACTAGCTTGTGCCCTTTGGTGGTCACCAGCGCGCGCGTTTTAGTTTTCGAGACATCGTCGAGTTCGTCGGTCGCCCACCAGCAACCCGTCCAGATCGGCCGCGAGATATCGCCGGCTTCGAATTCAATCCAAACGCCGTCATTAACTTCCGGAAGCAGCACGAGTCCATGCTGGCTGCCGGCAAACGGCACTGCGGGCAGGGCCCAGGGAGCGTCCTGATCCTCGCCAAAAATCTCCGGCACCTTGGCGGTCACGCGTCCGATCTTCAGCGGGTCATCGACGTTGGTGACCAGTCCGCGGTACTTGCCGAAATGCGAGTTACGCATTCTCTCGGCAAGTTGCGCCGTGAGATCCTGTGTGTCCGTGGCCATCAGAAGACTCCTCCGGGAATGAAGCTGGATCCGAGGCCGGGGCTGGTAGAGTTGCTCACCGCACTAAACTCCTGGGTGTAGACAGACCGCGTCAAATTGTGGGTGACCCTGGTAATGATGTAAGTCGAACTGTACGGGCTATCCGAGATCACCACATCGACTGCCCGGTAAGGTGAAAGGACCCCGTTGTAACAGAAAGGCAGCACGCTGCCGCTGGCGGTAATCGAAAAGCTTGCCCGATCCACTTCACCCTGCACGGCGCTGGCCAGATCGACTGAATCGTTCTGTCCCGGAGGCAGGCGATAGGTTGAACGCTTGCGATTGTCCTTGTTCGCGGCTTCACCGCCTATCAACGTCGCGTCCGAGTAGCTCGCAGTTTTGGTGACGATATTTTTGTCTTTGATCGTTAGTGATGACGCAGTAACGTCGCGCGGCTCCGAGTGATTGTTGGTGGCGTTGAAGCTGGCCATATTTCGATCCGGCCCCAGCAGCACCAAAGCCGGCAAACCGTCAGTTTTTTTAGGAAACTCCTTGAAGGCCCGGACGCTCTGTCCCGCCGCCGGTCCCGGCAGCACGTAGGCATGCCAGCGACGATGACGCGCCGCGAGTGAGCGCAGGATTTGCATCTTTGTTCCCCGCTGGGCGACGACTGACGAAGGATTGTCCGGCTGGGCGGGGACGGGATCGACCTGAATCGGACCCTGGATATCTGTAGCTTTGGAAAAAATCTGTCGAGCGATCTCGCTGTCCGTTCCGGTCTGATAGAACGCCAGCTCATCTTCGCGATTGAGAAAAGCCGTATCGTCATGCACCACGATCGTGACCACGCTCTTTCCGGGTGTCGTGCTGCGTTCGCCTTCAAAACCGACCACCGGTCCATCGATCAAAGCGACGGGTTGGGCATCACCAATTTTCACTTCCACGCGGACACGGTTATATGGCCGCATCCAGGCTTCTTCCTCACCGTCCCACTTGCCGTCGTTATTTACACAGACCGGCACCTTTAGTCGCGCCTCCCAAGCCTGGTCAACCTGCTGGACGACTTTCACCTCGTCGACCTTATCGAGCAGCTCCTGGTCGGCCTGCTGGTTATCGAAGAAAACCGTGTATTCAATCGTCGCCATTATTTTTCCGGAACCAGAATCGTGCGCACTAGCGGCGACACCAGAGCATTTTCCGGCGGTTCGGACTTCACCAGATCGTTAGCCTGCAACTCTGTGTTAGCGTCGGCCACGTGCCAGAACATCGTTGAATTTTTGTATTTTCTGAGGGCGGTAACGTCGAGGCGGTCGCCTCCCTTCACTTCCGTAATCACCCCGTCGGTCGGCGGAATTCTTCGCAACGTCACCGCATTAGCGGTGCGACCATTCTCCAGTCGAACTTCAACCGTCTTCTGCTTGGCGTATCTCGAAGAATCGTTGAACACTTTGAATTCCCTTCTGACTGCTACAGCGGAATCAAGTCCACCACTTGCTCGATCGTGTTTGCGAGATTGGCAATCGCCTGGGCCTCTTTCGCCGCCGTCGAATACTTCAGCGCTCCCTTCGCCACAATGTCATCGGAACAAACATCTATTTCATTCACGGCCAGGCCGATGCTTACTTCCGCCCGGACCGGATTCAGCAGGAAGTCATACTGCTGTTCGGTGATACTCATCGATTCGATCACTACGGGCAGCACCCGGAATGGTCCCCAGATGAAAAGGATTCGCGGATAGTTCTCGCGCGGAATCGGCTGGCGTCCACCTTTCTTACTGCCGGCGGGGTTGAGGGCCTTGCCCACGGCGTCCATTGCGGCCCCGATCAAGCCCCCAATGATGTTTGAGGGATGCACCATTTTTTCGAGCGCCGCCAGGCGCGGGCCGACGCCCATCGTGCGGGCCAAAACGTTGTTTGTGTTTAGTCCGTCCGCGGCATCGAACTCGGCTTTGAAAGTAATCTTTTCAACCGAAGGCTCGCCGGCCTGGGTCGTTTCCCGGGCCGTGCCGCCACTTGGTCGCGGCGGAATTTGAATATTCCGCGTCAGGGTCTCAGGGTTGAATTGAAAAAGAATTACGTTGGGCAGCGGCCCGAGGAAATCGCTGCCGTATTCGATAAGTGCGCCTTTGAGAAGATATCCCATGGATTTCGTTTACCGTTTTCCGCCGGAAGACTGAGTCAGCTTCGGGCTGATCGCAGCAGCCACGTGTCGCGCGATCGCATCGCCGGCTTTCACCTGTGAGCTCGCGTTAAGAGAGAACGTGCCCGCGTCAACATGATCGATCTTGATTGAGCCTCCGTTAAGCGGGGCGTTTGTTCGTTCGGCAATTTCGTGCAGCAAATCGCCGCCGAGGGTGGCCCTTAGCTCTCGGGCCCGATCCAGGTCTCCGTTTTTCAAACGGATCTCCAGATGATTGATTCTGATTTCGTTTCGCTTCATACCTCGATTCCCTCAACCAGCCGGGCATACTCGCCCAACTGCCCTGCGCTCAGCGAACGGTTCATCTTGTCGTGCTCTCTGCGAATAGCGACCAGGACAGATTTCATAGTCAGCTTTCGCGACTTCTTTGATCCGTTCGTGACGCCGTCGCCGGCGGATTGCAGGCACGCGTTAAAAACTATCGAACGGATGTTCCCGCCCGCCAGATGAAATTGTTTGGCCAGAAAGTCGAAATCAAGTTCCGAGGAATCGGCATTCGCCGGCACGACCTGTCGCCAGATCCGTCTACGTTCGTCGACGCCGGGAAGCGGAAAGTCAATCGTGTAGCGAAGCCGTCGGAGGAAAGCCTCATCCAGGTCTTTCTTGCGATTGGTCGCGAGAATGGCCAGGCCTTTGAACCGCTCCATCCGCTCCAGCAGATAACTGATTTCGAGGTTCGCGTAGCGATCGTGCGCATCGCTGACTTCGGTGCGACGGCCGAAGAGCGAGTCCGCTTCGTCGAAAAACAGAATCATGTCTGAGATGTCCGCGGCATCGAAGACCTGCTTGAGATTCTTCTCGGTTTCACCGATGTACTTGTTGACCACCTGCGACAAATCGATGCGGTACATCGGCAGGCCGAGTCTTATCGCCAGGATTTCGGCAGCCATGGTCTTTCCCGTTCCCGGTGGTCCGGCAAACAAAACCGAGATCCCGCTTTCGTTCATTGCCCGGGCGGTGCCCCAAACATAATGCACTTCGGTGAGCGACTGCATTGCTCTGATGTTTTCAGCGAACTGCTGCTCCTGCTTCGCCGGCAAGATCACTTTCTCGTTTTCAAAACGAGGTGTAACTCGCACCGCGAGATCTCCTACGTCAACATCGAGCGCCGACCGGCAGGCTGCCACCAGATCCTGCTCGCTGATCTCCACCGAGCCATCTCGCAGGCCTTTGGCGATTTCGCGAATCAGCTCTTTCTCATAACGGAAGCGCCGTGAGATCTCCGCGATGCAATGCGTGAGTCGTTTCGCGGTCGGGCCGAGCGCTGAGTGCCATTCCTTGACTCGCTCTTCGTATGAGAGAGGCCGCACCGTGACGACCGGCAACAGTGATTTCTGAGGAAAGGATGAGAGCCGCTTGCGATCGGAAAGCGCTAGAAAAATCGTCACCGGAATTGATAGTTGCGAAAACGGAGCTTGAGATGAAGGTGGTGATCCCGGAGGTGTTCGCTCAACTGAATCCAGCGAAATAAACAGGTCAGCGCCTCGCAACCAACAAAGCGTGGCGATAGAACTCAGGTAATCGTGGCTGTCTGACGGAGCATGACCTTCCACTTCCACGATCTGCCGGCCGGCCGCTTGCGTGATCATCTTTACCGCGCCCCGATGAGAGCTCCAGCGAGATCCGATCACCGGCACGATCTGGAGTGACTCTCTTTCCTGATCTCGCAGACGCAACGAAAGCAAACGCTCGGTGTTGGTCAACTCGCGCCTTGCGTCCTCATTGTCGAGCAGCCGCAGCCCGTGCGGCCATTCCGTCTGGGGAAAAAGTAGTTGGTTCGCAATTATGGCCGGCGTCGTAATCGGACTGTCCCAGTTTATCGCCAGGTCAGCACCCGACGGGTCGCCCGTTTTGAGCAATCCTGAACGAAAGAGCGGGTGTTGCGGATAAGCCAGAAGCAGCGCTTCCTCGGGCCGATCCCAAAGCTTCTGCAGCAAACTCAGATTCGGCAAACTCTTCGCGCCGTCATTCAGGCAGGCAGAAATAATACTGCCGACGCTCGCGTCGAATGCCGGCGCCAGCGTCAAGGCAAAAAGAAACACGGCCGCCGGTTCCAGGCTCAGCTGCTTTACGGCCCAGGAAAATGATCCCCGGCGGGTGTTGCCGGCGGAAACTGACGGCGCTTTGGCAGCAATTTGTTCGGTCAGGTAGTGGGCCGTCACGTCGCTGGCAAAAAATCTTTGCTTGTGTTCCCAAAACCGCGTCAGGTCCAGCGAGGCTGAGGTCTTGTCAGAGAACGGCGGCACCGAGACAGTCTCATCCTTCGGCGCCAGTCCACACTCGTGCCAGCGCCAGCAGAGTTCGCGCCGCAAGCGTAGCGTGACCTGGCGCAGCCAGTAATTGGCCAGCGGATCGTCGGCCCGCAGATCCGGCGAGAAAGTTACAAACTTCTTTTTGGACGCAACCGTCATAACTTAAGCGCGCAACTCAGGGCCCGAGAGATACCACCGGGCTTCGCTTTGCCTGTTGGCCGTTCACTCGATAAATGACCAGATAATCGCCGGCCGGAACCTCGTCGTCGTCATCAACCATCTTCAAGCTCTTGGCGGACTGCGGCGGGACGGGCGGCGGCGGCGCGGGTGTTTGCTCATCGGTAAAAGTGTCAAACAGGCGGACCGTTTCGCCCTCGCGGTAGAGCGCCAGAAAGCAATCGTCAGTTTTTTTACCGAGCAGCACTCCGTCGAGATCGATCGTGGCAAATGCCGTTCGCGGAGGACCGGGATCGATAACCAGCGTTCCCGCGGCGATCGCCGCTGAATTCAGAGTCGGAAGTAAATTGCCCACCAGCGCGTTACTGAGTCTTCGTCGTCCGGTCTCAAGAGTCATCACAACTGCTATCGCGTGACTACCTGGAGAAATCACATCGCCGGTTGCGATCGTGCTGTCTACTTTGAAGGAGAGCTGATCGGGAGTTTGCGAAATTACCGGAAGCTCGATGGGTCCCAGCGAAACTGATAATCCGGAGAGATGCAGGTCGGATCCCTTGATTGTTACGACCGAATCAACCTCGAACTTTGAGGGCTCGATTGACGAAATCGTCGGACCCATCGAAGGAATAACCGGCAGCTTGATTCCCTTCTCGGCAATCGTCGTCGCCGGAGTGGTCGTGTAATCGACGCCGACGAGTAAGGAGTACGATGCCGGTTCGCCTGAGGCTATCATCACTGGTCTCACCTGAAAGCCGACGGCATAGCGATATTTTTCATCCGCGCCGGAAACCAATTTGGAAAGAAGATCCGAGTTTGCCTCGTCAAAGGTGATTTTCAGATCCTCGGGATTATCCGCGAGCGGCGCGAGGATATTGGGATTGGTTTCATTAGCCAGGCTCAGAAAACTATTGCGCTGAAGCGCGCTTAAGCCGCGCCCCAGAACCTCGAGGGCATCATGCGAATCGCTATCTCCGGTTTCATCAAATGCAGTCATCAAAAACCTCAGAACCAGCCAGAGCGGCGGCGGCTGTCCCTCGTCAAGCGGATAATTTCGCAGCGTAGCATCGAATTGAGATTCATAAAGAAACAGCACCAGCCGCGGACCATCTTTGGGCGCCTGTTCAAATCTGCCGACAGACACGGGCGCCACGCTACTCAAACGCGATATCAAAAGATTCGCGACCGCACCGATTGCTCTCCCTGTGTCAACGAGTGCCATAGGGCCATTTAGAATCCGCGAAAATATCTTCTACTCAAGGCAAAGGCATCGTGCGCCGGCGGTGCGGGGCTGACCGCCGCAGCCGTCTGCGGCGGCACATTGTTCGGCTGGGGTCTGGGCGCCGGCGGCTCTTCAACCACAATGCTTATGCTGCCAATCGACAGACTGAATTCCTGGATTTCGTTTTGCGCCGGTGCTTTCGGATCGACCAGGGCTGGGCGCGGAGAGTGGCCCGGGTCTTTCACAGCGACGAAAGCACTCTCCGGACTCTGCTTCAAAGTTTTGCGATGCTCGCTGGCTTCGATCTCGATCGGCGTCGAGTCCAGCCATTCACGAACACCTTCGAGGTACTCGTGCGGGATTGAAGCCGCAATTGGAACATCGCGGCGAAACCGTTCGCTGGAGGATTCCGGCGCTTTTGTAGTTTTCGTTTCCGTCGGATTTTCAGGTTCTCCGACGCGAATCACGCCGCCTTGCTTCGCCGCCTGCCCTTCAAGTTCAACGTCCGGCGACTCAACGAGCGGAGCCAAAGGATCCTTTGAGTCTTCAGGAGCCGGCGCCGGCGAATTAGTCATCGAGAGAGAGGTTTCCAACGGCGCCACGGGTCCCAACCGATCGCCGGTGCGCGGCTGGCGCGGCGAGTTGGACCTGGCGGGCGGCGCAAAGCTTCTACTTGTGGATCGGCTTTCACTCACGTTGTTCGGGCTCTCAATCGGCGCAGGCGGATCCTGTGAGATTGCCTGAAGCGGGGTTCTCTCTATCGTTTGACTGTCATGGACCGGGCCCACAGTGGTTGACGTCGAGTCGACGAACAGAACCCTCTCTGAATGTAAGGGCGCCAAAGTCTCAGTCATTGGCGCTGGCGGCACACGCCCTCCATTTGTCTTGCCGCCGCGGATCGACACGCTTGACTGTTTCGCTAAACTGCTGAAATAGCCTTTCATAGTTGTTCTGCTTCCAGCATTTTCAAATAGTGTGTGCGGCGCCAGGCCGGCACCGCGAAAATCTGTTGCTCGCTCCAGTGGTAATGTTTGGCAAGCCGATGGACCGTAGCCAGCAACCTTCGCTGACAATGTTCCAATCGCTCGATCGCCAGGGCCTGAAGATCCATCTCAAACTCGCTGTGGCTTTCGCAGTGGGGGCAGACGAGTTCAAGACTGAAATTAACCAGCGCGTCGCCATCCTGCATTACCCGATCGACGCGCGCTAACGATTCGTCGGTGAGAAGCACGGACTGGCCGGCCGCCGTACTTTCATCGTCACGGACGATCAGCGCCTGTATCATCGATTTGATCGCCGCCAGATCGTCCTCAAATATGCCGCCGGCCCATTCGCGTTGATCGGCTCCGATCGGTTTTCGCAACGCCAGCGTTTGCTCTCCGCACTGCACCGTCAACAAGTCGCCCGGTTCACCCTGCAAACTCAAAAGATCGTCGAGCGAGAGCTCGACTTCCAGAGGTTCGCCGCAGTCGCTGTTACGACATCGCAGGGCAAACGGCGCGGCGAAGGCGCCGCTCAGATTGATGATCCGCAAAAGGCACTCGATGCGGGTGCCGACCTGCAACTGCCAGAGCAGGTTCCGCTCGGGACATTTCCCGTCGCCGGCCGTCGCGCAGCATTCAAGGATGTCAGTCACGAGCGCCGGCAGCGACGGCTGGCTGAAGTCCACATCGAGATCATTTTCGGCGATGCCAAAAGGCCGAAATGTCAGGCCGTCGATTGCATAAGCCGCTTGCAGCGCTTTCGGAAGCTGAACAGTTTGGATCGTGTCGCAGGACCTGTTACTGAGTCGGCTTTCCTCCAACGTCTCACCTCAGCGGGAATCAGCCGGCGGCGGGCACGGCATCGGCCTCGTTCGGTTCTTTGGTGTCCGGATCTCGTTCCCAACCCTCGAGTTCAATCTTCATCGACTCGATCGCCACGGCGTTGGCGTTGGCATTCAATTCGGGAAGCGAGGTGAACTCACTCACCCAGCAGGCATGCAGGAAATAGCGGAACACCGTATGCCCCTTCTCATTCATCATTTCGAGGGTGAGCTCTTTCTTGTAGTTAGCCAGATCCATCGCGGCATCGCCGGAATAGGGATGAACCTTGTTGGCCCAGGCTTCGAATTCCGGATCGTGAGTCAAACCTCTCTCCAAAGTAATCGCGTCGTAACTGGTGCGGCCCGGTGATTTGTGATCGGTGCTGTTGTCTCCTCCGTCGCGATGTTTCACAACTTCCGTAGTGCGCTTCAGCGCGCTGACCTTGCTGACGCCGAGCACGGTCTTGCCGTCCCAACTCACTCGGAACTTGAAATTCTTGTAAGGGTCGACGCGGTTTGCGTTCTTAATGAATCCTTTAGCCATGGTTGCAATTCCTCAATTTGAAAGTTCGGCGGATCAGAGGTCGCCCGCGATCTGCTGAATCTTGATGATCACAAACTCCGCTGGCTTCAGTGGAGCAAAGCCAACCTCGATGTTGACGATTCCCAGATTGCGATCGTTTTGCGTGGTCGTTTCTCCGTCACACTTGACGAAAAAGGCTTTGTCTGGCGTGCTGCCCTGGAACGCGCCCTGGCGAAACAGGCTGGTCATAAAGGCGTTCAGGTTGAGGCGAATCTTGGCCCACAGTGGTTCGTCGTTTGGTTCAAAGACGACCCACTTCGTGCCGCGAAAGAGCGATTCCTCCAGGAAGAGCGCCAGCCGGCGAATCGGGATGTATTTCCACTCTGACCCGAAGTCGTCTGAGCCATCCATGGTTCGCGCTCCCCAATTGACGAAGCCGGCGGGAAAGGTGCGGGAGCAATTAACGCCCAGCTTATTGAGCACACCATTCTCCAGGTCCGTGAGATTAACCTCGAGCCCATTGATGTTTCGCAGATCGGCTTCTGTTCCGGCGGGAGCTTTCCAGACACCGCGAGTCGAATCGATGCGCGCCATCAAACCAGCGATGGCGCCCGCGGGTCCGATTGGCTTGTTGAGGCCCAGGTCATTGAAGATCAGACGTGGGTAAAAGACTGCGGAATTTATCTTGTTGACCTTGTTTCTCACATCGTTGTCGATGCGACTGGTGTTGTTGACAATCCCCGGACGGGGCAACGGATTAGCCGAGCTGGGTTTTGTGGTCCAGCTCGCCGGCGCATCAATTAACAGGAACGCCCGGCGTGAAGCGCAGTAGTTACTTGCAGGTCCCCATAAGTTCAGCTGGTCAGCTTCCACAACTTCCTGGTCTGCCGGGATGATCATCAGGTTGAAGAGGTCGACCGGATCGAGCGCAAAAAATCCTGTCTGGTTGATCGGATTTCCCTGATATTCGGCCGGCGTGGGAAACGCGCCATCCGATCCCGTGACACCGCCCGTGCTGAACGTGCCGCCCGCCCCGGCAGTTCCGAGAGTGTACTGACGAACATTCGCCGTGAGCGCTGCCAGAAGATTGGCGGGGGCCGGAGCAACGCCGGTGAAACTGATGGTAGGTGTCTGATTGATGCCCCCGGCTTTGGCGATTATCGACAGATGATAACCCTGCGTTTCGGCCCGGTAGTTAAGACCGGCGGTGCTGTTGATGCGTGAAACGATGATTCCCAACTTTTCGCGCACGCCATCACTATCGTTGGTAACCGGACTGGCGCCGACGGCCGTCTTGGTCCACTTGCCGGCCGACGTAGCCAGCGGCAAAGGGATGGCTGTGCCGTCAATGGTGATTGCCGTGATGTCGCTCTGGTCGAGTTCCCCGATGAGCGCCAGATTGTCGAGGTTGAGCGTTCCCGGCACTCCGACCGCGCCAGCCACAAACGTACCAAAAGACATAGAGGTTGCGTTGGGTGCGGGGCGGAAGTTGCTCCAGCGGGCAATCTCGATGCCGCCCTGACCGACGCCGAGCATTAAGGGTTCGCTGATGTCGTTGCTTGCTCCGCGCTGAATGCGCACGCTTGATCGATCACCAGTGTTGGAGGTGATCCGCAACACGCGACCCTGCGTCCAACCGGCGGGCGGGAGCAGATCGAGGGTCACGGCAACCTGAGGCGCAGGGGCCGGCAGCTGCGCGGTCAGGGCGTTATTGATCATTGTCTCCAGATCACTTCTTAAAGTGCCAATTGCAGTGGGCAACGGTGCGGGCGGAACCAGGCCAAGCCAGGGCCGCAGTTGTACCTTGACGAACTGGCTGCCATTCACACTGATTTCGAACTGCGATCGAATATTTGCCGGGAGAGCATTAATCAGTGGGTTAAGAATTGCCTGAACTGTCGCGCCGGTCCCTCCCAACGCTCTGAATCCAAGTGACGAACCCGCAACGCTCTGCTCCACCAGTGCCGAATTGGTAATTAAAGAGGCCGTCGGCGCCAAATCGATCAGATCCGAACTTTGTGACACAAAGGTCGGTGCATAGCGTGGCGACGTCGGATTCATTGAGAGGTTCGCGTAAGGTTCAGTCGTGACGGCCACACCCGATTCCTCGAGAATAACGCGCAGATTGAAGGTGTCATCGGGATCGGCAGTCTTGTAATCGACCTCCAAACGGACGGTGTTTCCCCACTCGCCTTCCGCTTTCGCCGTCGCTACGAGCACGTCGGCGCCTTGCAGTGATCGCAACGTCACGGTTGCGGGTGCAGCATTGCGCGCGATGCGAATGACGTAGCAATCAGTGCCGCCGTTGGCGAAGAAGAGCTTGACGCTGTTGGCCAGATCGCTCTGCGGGTGCGGGGCGCCGAAGTTGCGCACGTAATCAGCGAGACTGAGGAGTCGGGTTGCCTTGTTCATCTTGCCTTTGGTAGCTCGACCGATGAAGGCAGCGATCGAAGTGGAGACACCGGTGATCGTATGAACCCCACTCGGGACCTCCTGGATGTAGACACCCGGGAAACTTACCTGTACTGGCATTGACTTATTCCTCCGTTTGAGCGCTCAGGCATCACGGCCCTCTAGCAGTGCGCGGATTTGTTTTTGCTTGCGGCGATTGATGCGGTAGTGGACTCGCCCATCGCCGGCTTCAGACTCAAGAATCAGCTTCGTTGCGACGAAATCATCCAGCACCTGTTTGACTGCGGCGGTCTCTTGTTTGAGTTGTCGGTCCAGGAACCACCATTCAACGATGCCTTCCAGAGTGTCACTCGCGGCGGTGTTCTCGAACAGATAGGAAAGCAGAACACGCGAAATTTGAGCTCTGTCCGATACACACATGAGTGTCCATTCGCGACACCTCTCGAATGTCATGGTCAGTCAAAGCAATTTAGCGACCGCGCCAATAATTGGGCTTCTGGTGTGCTTGCTGAATGAGAGCGGTTGTTTTTGTCCTGGCTGGAAAGCGTCGTCAACGCCGCGGGAGATCTAACTGCTTATTTTTGAAGAAGAAAGCTACCAGGACGAAAAGGTCCAGGTGCACGCGGGAGTTTGTCCAATCAGTTGGGGGTGACAGCGAGCTGCTACGCAGCCGTCGCTGGTGGTGCCCTAGTTTGCCCAACTGTAGGGGCGTCCCTCCGTGGGCGCCCGCTGAGCAACGAAAACGGGCGCCCACGGAGGGACGCCCCTACAGAATTAGGCCACTACTCTGTCGCTGCTACGCAGCTCTCCCACGGGCGTCACGCCCGTGAATCACGCGCAAGATGCGCGTGCCACATCACGGTGCGCTTAGTTTGAGATTCTGCGCATCGATATGATGTTTTCGCATCAGCTCCCAAAACGCGCGGCGGTTTTTTTTCGCGGCCTGAGCGGCCCGGCTGATATTGCCGTTGCAGGAAACCAGCAGCCGCTGAATGTATTCGCGTTCGAACTGCTCGATGATTTTCGCTTTGGCCTGCTGAAACGAATCGATGGCTTTTACCTTGCCGGGCGGCAGCGCAATATCTGACTCACTGAGCTGCGAGCTTTCGCAAAATATCACCGCGCGCTCGATGGTATGCTCGAGTTCACGAACATTGCCGGGCCAACTGTAGAGCATCAGTTTTTGCAGCGCCGCCGGAGAAACCGAATTGATCTCCTCGTGTAAACCGACTGAGTGCTTCTTGATGAAATGATCGACCAGACAGGGGATATCTTCAGCCCGTTCTCGGAGCGAGGGCAAAGTGATTGACACTACGTTCAAGCGATAATACAGATCCTGACGCAGACGACCCTTTTGCACCGAATCTTCCAGGACCGCATTCGAAGCCACAATCGTGCGAATGTCGGCATGCCGTGGCTTTGACGATCCCAGTCGCCTGAACTCTTTGTCCTGAAGAAACCGCAGGAGTTTTACCTGGGCCAGGAGTGGTAACGAGTCGATCTCATCCAAAAAAAGTGTTCCACCTTCGGCTTCTTCAACCAGCCCGGCGTGCGCCGTATTCGCCCCGGTGAAAGCGCCGCGCTCATGACCAAAGAGCTCATTCTCAACCAGCTCGACAGGGATCGCGCCGCAATTTACCGGCACGAACGGCTTGTCGCTGCGCGGGCTCAGGTAATGAATCGCGCGCGCAAACATTTCCTTTCCCGTGCCGGTTTCACCGGTAATCAAAACATGATTGTCACATCTGGTAATCAGAGGGATTTTTCGCACCTCTGCCTGAAAGACCGGGGTTCTCCCGATCAACCGCTTCAGACCCACTGTTTGCTTGAGCGCTTGCGCGAACCTATCTCTGCGGTTCAACTGGTCCAAGAGACGCCGCACCCGCGGTAACGTGTCGGCAACCCTGATGGGGGGAATAAGAAAGTCGGCCGCCCCCTCTTGCAAGACCTTGAGGATCTCGTCCGGATTGCATCCGTCGATGACCGCCATTATGGGAATTTCCGGTTCCTGGGTTCTGATTGAACGAATCAGGACAGGCGCTTGATCGAGCGCCTGATGGGCCAGGACCAGGAAGACCAAACAAGAGTCGGCGTCAGCCAGCCAACTCAGATCAAAACTTACCTGGCTGACTTCAGGAAAGACCTCTCGTCGAAGGGTGCTCGCCAGGTGAGAGGAAGTAAGCAGCCGTTCCAGCTCTTCGCCGGTGCTTTCGCGCGGCTTACAATCAAGCAAAAGTATCTTGGGATGCTGCATGAGGAGCCATCATCTTTCTACAGCTATGACTGCCAGCGACGTTTTCAGGGAGCATCGGCGTCCCTTAACTAAGGAGGCACGGCCGCGCTTGCGAATCGGGCACGTGGGGAAAACGTGGAACCGACTACTTTTCAGGCATGCTCGATACGGAGATCTGAGATGCTCAAGACCTTTGGGTGGCGCGCATTCTACCAAATTGATGCTAAATTTGCATGAACTTTTTCCGGCGATTTCCGGGACAGCAACACAGAGGTCAAAAGACTAAGTGAGAGCGTAACTTCCTGGTTCTTCAAAGGAGAATGGGCCAGGAAAATGGAGGGGTAACGTGGCTCGAACTCGCAATTTTCAGCTCGTCGAATAGTTGCGTCCCAGGCACGGGCCCCTTACTCAATTATCGAGCTCAGATGTTGACATTCGCATTTGCTCCGGACGCAGTGGTTACCGGGGGGACGCCCCAACAGTTGGGTAAATTTGGGCCCTACCAAACATTTAACGCGCGTCTTCCGCGCGGTTTCCCTGCCAATCTAGATTAAGATTAAGCTGCCGCGCGAGCATCGCGGCGACACGCCCCAGCACGCCTGCGTATGTTGGAAATGAAAGCGGTACTTGCGCCAGGTCATCGACGCGCACGTTGCCCGCCATGGCTACGGCGGCCAGTTGAGTAATCTCGACCGCACGTTCGCCCACTACATGGCAACCCAGAATCTCTCGCGTTGTCCGATCTGCGATCAGCTTGCAAAACCCATTCGGGCGGCCATCAATAATAGTGCGCGTGGTGGATTTGAAATCGACGCGGGCGGTGGCGACATCATGCTTTTCTCTGGCCCTGGTTTCCGTCAGGCCAACCTGCGCATATTCAGGGTCAGTGAAACTGCCAATCGGCGCAGGCTGATCCAAAGGCTTCATCTCTGGACCGCGTACTGCATTTGTGGCAGCTACGAATCCATCCTGAATGGCCTGGGGAACAAGCATCAGCCGGCCGGTAACATCTCCAGCAGCAAATATGTT
>Ga0070694_100001267_pt1 | contig 14681 bp, 14 predicted proteins | sample KBSK1251metaG_FD_65470 | JGI IMG/M metagenome (GOLD analysis project Ga0070694, IMG submission 65470) | Corn, switchgrass and miscanthus rhizosphere microbial communities from Kellogg Biological Station, Michigan, USA - KBS K1-25-1 metaG | ecosystem: Host-associated > Plants > Roots >... | reverse complement strand
AAGCCCGCGCGGGCGCCGGAAGACGTGACTGTATCGACGGCAACCTTCGCCCACTACCGGCGTGTAGATGACGGGCATCATCTCGGTAATGTGCTCACTCAGCAGCCGGTAGAAAAGTGTCTCGTTACGATCCTGAAGCGCCGTCAGAAAAACATAGCGGTCAAGATCGTTGTCTTTACGTTGGTAGTTTGCGTAAACGCGAGTCAGTTGCTCTTCGACTGTTGAGCAGTGATAAGGCAGCAGACCGAGCAGATTAAGGCGGCGCCGTTCGGATTCCCGAAAAGCACTGCCTTCGTTCAGCAAAGGATCATCAAGCAGGTTGTGGCCGGTGAGGGCCACCTGTTCGGCCACGCGAACGGTCATGTTAGTGGCAAGCTGTGCAGCACTCATCTTTTTACCTCAGGCCATGGCGAATTCAATCATGTCGTTTTGCGCTCGGCGAGCGGCACGTAAGCGCGCGTGCGTTCGCCGAGATAAACCTGACGTGGCCGCGCTATCTTTTGATCGCCGTCGTCGAGCATCTCGGCCCATTGCGCCAGCCAGCCGGCGGTGCGGGGAATCGCAAACAGCACCGGGAACATGTCTACCGGGAATCTCATCGCCTGGTAAATCATTCCCGAATAGAAATCAACGTTCGGATAAAGCTTGCGCGAAACGAAGTAATCATCTTCCAGGGCGATGCGTTCGAGTTCGAGCGCGATGTCGAGCAGAGGATCTCTACCGGTGACTTCGAATACGCGATACGCGTTTTCTTTGATTATCCGCGCCCGCGGATCGTAGTTCTTGTAAACGCGGTGGCCGAATCCCATCAGGCGGAACTCGCCGGCTTTGACCCGCTTGATATATGCAGGAACGTTGTTGATGGATCCAATTTCCTTGAGCATCCTGAGCACCATCTCGTTTGCACCGCCGTGGAGTGGACCATAGAGCGCCGCGGCCGCACCGGCCAGGGCTGAAAACGGATCAGTGTGCGCGCTGCCGATGCTGCGCATCGCGTTGGTGCTGCAATTCTGTTCGTGGTCTGCGTGTAAAATGAACAGCACACTGAGCGCTTGCTCGAGCACAGGATGCGGCTCGAATTTGGACTCAGTCGTCTTGAACATCATGTTCAGGAAATTGCCTTCATAACTCAGGTCGTTATCGGGATACGCGTAAGGCATGCCCACGTTATGCCGGTATGCAAACGCTGCGATGGTCGGCACCTTGGCGATCAGCCGGTAGATCTGTTTCCAGCGCGCCTGTGTATTGAAAATGTCCTTGGCGTCAGGATAGAAAGTGCCGAGAGCGCCCAACGTCGAGATGAACATGCCCATCGGGTGTGCGTTGTAATGAAAGCCATCCATGACCTTCTTGATGCTCTCGTTGATGAAAGTGTGATGCGTTATGTTCCAGGTCCAGTCTTTCAGCTGCTCTTCAGTCGGCAGTTGGCCGTGCAACAAAAGGTAAGCAACTTCAAGGTAGCCGCTTTTCACAGCAAGCTCTTCAATGGGATAACCTCGATATTCGAGAATGCCCCTGTCACCATCGATGAAAGTGATCCGGCTCTTGCACGAAGCGGTGTTCATAAAGGCCGGGTCGTAGGTCATTAGTCCGAAGTCGTCATCCGCCACTTTGATTTTTCGGAGATCGGTGGCTCTGATCGATTCGTCCTCAATTGGGACCTCGTAGTGTTTGCCGGTGCGATTGTCGGTGATCGACAAAGTGCTGGTGTTCATCATCACAACTCAATTTCTTAAGTGCCGGACTGCGTCAGCACAGTTTTGCAGTCACTAACTAAAGGTCTCAAACAAACGACAATGGACCTTTCCGCCGGGCGGAGGTCCTGTCGTGGGCCGAATTGCGGGGCCAAAAACTACTTGCCGGCCGGTACCGTGTGCGCTTCCGTCTCGCCGCTGAACTGATATTCAGTCACTTGCTGGAAGCCTGAAACCGCAGACATACGCATCGTAAAAGTCGCGGCCCTGGTGCGTTCTGCCGGGACGCAATGAAACGAAACGACCAATTTGCTGGCCACGGGCGCGTTGCCTTTGTAAACGAACGTGCAGGCTTCGCCGCGAGCCATCGCCGCGTCGTCGTGAACAAAAAGGTATTCGCCTTTGAGAACTACGCCCATGAGCAGGGTCGACTCAGTAAACACTGTCACCGCTTGCTTCTTGCCGCCGGGCGCGGCTTTGCTGGCGACCAGTGAACTGCTGCTGAGCGTGACCGCAAACAGCAGCGCCGCTAATAAGATTAGACTCTTCATAATGATCTCCTCACTGAACAGGATGATTCTCAGTCCAACATCGACGTAAGACCTGCCTGGCTACGTGCAACCGATGTGCCGACCTTGCGCAGTCTGAGTTTGCTCACAAAAGCCGGGAACCCTGCTCAAGACTGCGGAATGTTCCGCATCCAGCGTGTGAAAGGTCGCAGTAATCAAGCTTCGGTCGGCAAACTCTGGCGATTGGCGATGAGGTTTCGCAGGGAATGACTCTTGCTCAGTTCGCATCGCAGGTTTGTCTTATCAAACCATCAAGAGGTGAGAATCATGGATGGAGTTTTACTTCAGACCGTAGAGGCGTTGGGTGGCTCGCAATTCGTCGCCGGCGCCGGCGAAATGTGGGAGCTATTACAAGCCGAAAAGGAAGAAGTCGAACGCGAGATTCTGGTCGACGGCCCGCTGGTCCAGGAGGGTGCCGGAGGTTTGCCGGAGTGCGAACCCTCAGAGTCGTGTATCCGGGACCTTGAATGGCAGCATCGCGAGACGCTGGAGGAACGGCTGCGTGCTCTGAACGATGCACAGGATCGCTTAATGGATGGCGGTTACGGTCGCTGTCTCGAGTGTGGTGAGCAGATCAATGCGAAGAGGCTCGCGGCCAATCCAGCCCTGTCGCTTTGCCTTGACTGTCAAACACAGGCCGAGGCCGAATCAATCACCTAGCTGGTAGAACTTCCAGATCTAATCAATGCAAAATCAGTTCACTACCATTCAATCACCTGGCACTCGGACTAACGGGTTAACGACGGGCCTGCCGTCAACGTCGCCAACTCGCGGCCAGCAGTTGAAACATATGATTGGCAACACTCCGCTGCTCGCAATTCGGGTTTTGTATCGCGGCAGAGAGCGCGTTGTCTATGCCAAGGCCGAGCATATGAACCTGACTGGCAGCATTAAGGACCGGATGGCCTTCCATATTTTGAAGAAGGCTTATCAGGAAGAACGGATCCAGCCGGGTGACACGATCGCCGAAGCGACCAGTGGGAACACCGGAATTTCATTTGCCGCCATCGGCCGCGCGCTGGGCCATCAGGTGGTTATTTACATGCCGGACTGGATGTCACAGGAGCGCATCTCGTTAATAAAAAGTCTCGGGGCCAAAATCATTCCGGTGCGCAGAGACCAGGGCGGGTTTCTTGGCAGTATTCGGATGACTGAAGAGTTGGCTGAGGAAAAGCCTCATGTCTTTCTGCCGGCGCAGTTTGCGAACGAGGCCAACGTCGAGGCTCATGAGAAAACAACCGGACCGGAGATCTGGTGGCAGCTTTACTTTCAATCGAGGCAACCCGATGCGTTTGTCGCCGGCGTAGGCACCGGCGGCACGATCATGGGTGTCGGAAAGTTTTTGCGTGAACGCAATCCGGCGATCAAATTGCATCCACTACAACCGGCTGAATCGCCCACGCTGACAGTCGGGCACAAGGTCGGTCTTCATCGCATCCAGGGAATTTCAGATGAATTCATCCCCTCGATTCTGCAGTTGGACCAGCTTGATTCGGTCGTCAGCGTTCACGATGGTGACGCAATTCTGATGGCCCAGAAACTGGCCGCCACGATGGGCCTGGGCGTGGGAATTTCGTCGGGAGCAAACTTCATCGGCGCGCTGATGGTCCAGGATCAACTGGGTGACGACGCGGTGGTGACGACGGTTTTTGCAGACGACAACAAAAAATATCTGACGACTGATCTGCTGCGCGCAGAGCGCGCCGAATCTGATTACCTGACGCCGGAAGTAGAACTGCTTGGGTACGAAGCTATCAAGCGGGTTTGCTATACGTGTTTTGACGGGTAGTGAGTCTATCGGTGGGGTCAAAAGCCTAACCAGGAGGGCTGGTTCCTATCCGATTGGTAGCACTCGGACCGTGTTAACGCGATCGTAGGAACAAATGAATAGTTGATCACGAACTTGCGAAGCTGAGTTCGTTCGTTGGTTGTAATCAGGAAGACTGCACAGGCCTTTCGCGAGGAAGACCTCATCCCAAAAATGCTTTCGATTTAGTCTGCCTTGCTGATCTGCCACCAGAGCCTGAAATAATTGTCCGGTGGTCAAGATGGAGATCTCAGATCTTATCGCTCCTTCGGCGCAGTTAGTCGAAATGAATTCTCTCCGAGCACGCGGGTCTTCGTCGCACTGAAGATTCACGATCAAAACCCCCTTGCTCTCCCACCCTTCAACAACGAGAGCGTCACGGACCCAGTTATCCAGTTCTCGCACGTCAGAAAGCCTCAAATTACCTGAACGACCCTTTACCTCCAGCATTCCCTGTCTTCCTGAAGGATCAATCAGCCTCCCGTCTTCTCGTCCTCGTTGCTTTGGTTCATCAACATTCGCACCCAACTCTCTTAGACCGGCACGAACGATAGGTTCTAGCACATCTTCCCCTTGCTCGTAGAGGAGTTTCTGGAACTTGGACGCTTCAACAAGCCTTCCCTTTGCCGCAGCCAGTTGCGATGTCAGCTCGACGATTTGCAATTCCTTGACGCCTATTTCCTGAACGATCGGTTCTTGCGACGGCAGAGGGAATTCTGTGATCCAAGTTGGCGGAGTTCTTTCAAATTGAAATCCATACCTTTCGCGCAGTATCAGATCGATCGCCTCGGAAGTGGTCACTTCTGTAGGTTCTGGAAGCCAATATACTGGTCCGGAACCTTTCATCGGGCTCCCACCATGATTGAGATAGAATCTCATGTTTAGGCCGATAGGACGCTGAAACCTAGTCGTTGCTAGGGCAATATTTGATGCTACAGATATCGAATTCGCCTGAGGATGGGCGCCAACTGCAAATTGACTAACAAACGCCTCCGGCTTTGTTACTAGAGCATGAAGATAGAAAGACCAATGCCGAACAAGAGCAAAGTAGTAATTAAACTCTGGGTGAATGTCTTTGATAACGGCTCCACTCTCGGCGATAAATAGTGGAACGAATGGCAGCCACCAATCAAAGTGAAGAGTTGAATTAGTTCCAAGGACATCAGTCCCAAGCTGAAACATAGGAGATCCGATCGCAATTACTTCACTTTCATCGCTAAAAATCAGCCGTGCAAACTGTCGCCAATCTGGAATGAAGTCGACGTTAATCTTTTGCGCGAACTCGCTGTTCTGGAAAGGAGTAAAATTCAAGATGACAGTGTCAAAATCTGACACATTCAAGTTCCTGGGTAGCTTGTCCCATAAATACGCAGTTACTAGTCTAGAATGGTTTGCGGAACCCAAAACCAAAATGCGCCGAGTGATGTTATCTCTCTTAGTTGTCATGTCTCAATGCGGATGTTGAAATACAAAGGCGCCTCTGGTCAAGCGTCTCAAGAGAACTATTACAGCGTTGGGGAGACGCTTGCGTTCTCCTCTTTTCCTCTATTTCACATTGCGCTAAACTTTGCGTATGACCTCGTATGAGGAAATCCTGGAGTCGACTAAGCGACTTTCTTCGGTAGAGCGTCTGCAATTGGCTGATGCCTTGTTTGCCGAGGAATTAGGCTTTGACATGTGGCGCGCACGCGAAGACGTGGCGGACGCCGAAGGCTTTGTGTCCGATTTGCGCGAAAAGGATATGCGAATGCGAGACGGCTTTTTGGAAAGGGTCAAATAATGAAACTACCCAAGTTAACAGCCGTGATCGAAAAAGAGGGCAAGTGGTACGTAGCGACTTGTCCCGAGTTAGGCGTTGCCAGTCAGGGCCGAACGAATGACGAGGCAGAGTCGATGCTTCAGGAGGCTGTCGAGCTGTTGCTTGAAGAGGCTGACGACACGGAAATTAGACGACGACTAAATCGAGGCGTAAAGGTAAAGAAATTGGAACTCGCCCATGCCTAAGCTGCCTTCCTTGTCTGCCCGGGAGGTTTGCAGAATTCTCCAGAGACACGGCTTTGCCATCGTAAGGCAAAAGGGAAGTCACATCATCCTGCGCAAAGAACTGCCTGGACGAGGGATTACAGTTCCAGTACCGAACTATTCCGAGATAGCCAAAGGCACCCTGAAAAGCATCATCGATCAAAGTGAGATTCCCAAGTCAGAATTTCAAAAGTGATGTCGCCTACCTGTAGAACAAGCGCCGCCGAGATCGTCCCCTGGTGGCGCTTTTGATCGACCTCAAGATTGTCCTGACTAATTCAACGGCGCCTTCCTACGTCCGAATCTTTGATGATTCGCCCGGCGCAGCTCTCGCATCTCCTGGAGTTTGGCCTTCTGTTCGGCGCTGAGGACGCTTTGCATTTGTGTGTGGACACCTTTTCTTGATTCCCTCAACTGCTGACGCAGCTCTTTCGCACGGGCCTGGCCTTCCGGAGTCAAAGTACCGTTGCGCCATTGCTGCATTAATTGGCGCAGCTCCTCACGCTGGGGTTTCGTGTTCTGCGTTTGCGTCTGAATGAGTGTGCGAACCTGTTGCTTTTGGGCGTCGGTGAGATTGATTTCGGCAAGCGCGCGCTGTCTGCCGATTCTGGCGCGCCGGCGCTCACCTCGTCGGGCTAAACCCGCACTTCCCGTTTGCTGAGTCGCAGCCCCCGGGTTGGTTGACTGCGTCTGCTGGGCCAATGCAGTAGCGCTGCATGCGCCGAGGCTGAGAATTAATGCTGAGACCGTAAGTTTCCTGCGTAAGAACATCTGATTCTCCTTCTATGATCTATTCTGCCGCCGGCTTTAACAAATGTCCGACAAACTTTAGTTTGTCGCCAAGTTTCGACAAGCTAAAGCTTGTCGGACTTCGTTAAGCCGGGCCGAATATTAGACGTGAGGGGTTCAGATTTGGCCGAAGATTGTCTCTAACTGAAACCGAGCAGGTGCCCGCCCTGATAGGTTACGAACGAGGCTACATAAGCCAGCGCCAGCATGTAGGTGACCATAAACGCCGGCCATCTCCATGAATTCGTTTCCCGGCGGACAATGGCGACCGTCGACATGCATTGACAGGCAAGCAGAAAGAAAATCATCAAAGAGAGGCCGGTGAGAGGTGTCCAGACTCGCGAGCCATCAGCGCGTTGCGCGTTCTTCAAAGCATCAACCAACGAGGATGAATTCTTATCTGAATCGTCGCCGACATTGTAGACGATACTGAGCGTCGAGATGATCGTCTCGCGCGCCGCGAAAGATGAAATCAGGCCGATGCCAATTTTCCAGTCAAAGCCTAGCGGCCGAATTGCCGGTTCGATCAGACGTCCCGCACGGCCGGCGAAACTGTTTTGGACCTGCACACTCGCAGCGTCCGCCGGATTCCCAGGTTGGCCGCTACCCGCGCGAGGAAACGCAACCAGAGCCCACAACAGAATTGAGATTGCCAGAATCACCGTGCCGGCGCGTTTGAGAAAGACCGTGCTGCGACTGAATAAAGCGTGGGCGACGTTACCCAGACCGGGCATTCGGTACGCCGGGAGTTCCATCACAAATGGCGGCGCCGGCGCCTTCAGAATCGTCCGCTTCATGATCCAGGCGACTACTACTGCGACAGCGATGCCCAGCAGGTACATGCCCAGAATGATCAGCGCGCCGACCGAAATCACTCCCAGAACTTTTTGCCCGGAAAAGAACGCCGCAATCATCAAGGTGTAAACCGGCAGGCGCGCCGAGCAACTCATGAAAGGCGCAATCATGATTGTCGCGATTCGATCCCTGGGATTTTCGATCGTGCGCGTGGCCATGATTCCCGGCACGGCGCAGGCAAAGCTGCTCAGCAACGGAACAAAGGCCTTACCGTGCAAGCCGACCGCCCGCATTATTCGATCCGTGAGAAACGCTGCTCGCGCCATGTAACCGCTGTCTTCCAGAATTGAAATGAAGAAAAACAGCATCAGGATTTGCGGCAGGAAAGCCAGGACCCCTCCGACGCCGGCGATGACTCCATCAGCCAGAAGATCCGTAAGAATGCCGGCTGGCAAATAGGTGCGGACGGCGCCGGCGAGCGCGCTAAAAACGTGATCAATCAGATTCATCGGCAGGCTGGCCCACGAAAAGATTGTCTGAAAGACCAGCAGCATGACCAGCAAAAGAATTACCGGACCAAAGATTCTGTGCGTAACCACCCGATCGATTTTCTCGCTCAAGTTCGGTAGTCCGTGGTCGCTAGACTCGGCCGCGTCAGAAACAATTCGCTCAATGAAGGCGTAACGTTTGATCAATTTGGAATGACGGCTGGCCTGATCGGCCTCCTGACTCAATTCCACCGACTTGATCGGCGAAGCAGGTTGAGTCATCGCCGCGAGAACTGCTTTCGACAACTCTGCCAAACCGCGCCGGCGTTTCGCTACTACCGGCACCACCGCAACACCAAGAGCATCACCCAGCTTTTCGGCATCGATGATCAATTGGCTGCGTTCGGCTCGATCAAACATCGTCAAAGCGATCACGATGCGCTGTCCGGTATCGATGAGCTGTGACGCCAGATAAAGATTACGAACCAGGTTGGTAGCATCGACCGCCACCACGATGACGTCGGGACTCGCGATGTTGGTTGCGCGCCCCAGCAGAATGTCGCGCGCGATCTCTTCGTCCAGGGAAGTCGCATCCAAACTATAAAGGCCCGGCAGATCGATCACTCGGGCCGGCGGCATCAGTGGCGCCAGCGGCCACAACCCGGACTTGCTCTCAACCGTTACGCCGGGATAATTCGCGACTTTTTGTCTGAGACCGGTGAGCGAATTGAAGAGACTGGTTTTGCCCGCGTTCGGGTTCCCCGCTAAAGCTATGGTTAACGAGTGTGCTCCGTCGACTGGGGACGGATCAGGAGTGCAATGATTCAGCGTTTTGGCAATTGCGCTCATCGACAACGGGTACGCACGCCACCGGCGTGCTATCTCTGTAATCTCACTTCAAACACGCCAGAGGCGTACGTACCTGAAAGCTTATGGGAAGAGTTAATCAAGGTCGGAAGATTCGTGCAGGGTCACGGTTATTGACTTCGCTTCGGCCCTGCGCAATGCGAGGTGATAGTCGCGCACGCAGACATGGATCGGATCGCCCAGCGGCGCCGCCTTGACCACTCGCACCGGCGCCCCCGGCACCACACCCATCTCCATCAACCGCAGACTATGGGCGTCTGTCGCAGCCACGGAGGTCACGCGCGCCATAACGTTTTTTGGGATCATGTCCAACGTCATCTAATTTTCCCTCTCTCCCTTTTTAGCAAAATTGAAATTCATTTTCAATTTCACCGAATCGAAGGGAGCAAACCGCAGGCCGCGATTTTGCGGCAGGGGAATCCGTTAAGTTCGCATGTCGTAGTCCGTGACCCTGCGGAATTCTGCGCAGCTGCCCGGCATATTCCCCTATAAATTCCGGGCTGCGGGTGAGAAATCACACCCTGTGGTTGGCGCAATTCAGATCAGTTTGCGCGGGATGATTGAGAGCGCTGCAAGTTTGAATTAACCGCGATGCGGCTGTAAATTTCAGCGGCTCCGCAACTAATCGCGACCGCGCCTGCTATCCAACTGAGGGCGACCAGATTCAACCTCTCCAAACCCAACAACGTGCGCAGACCCGGCAACAATACGGTCAACAGTTGCGCACTCAGGCATAGAAGAACCGTCAGGTGGAGCGCCACGTTCAGGCGCGGGATGTTGACGATCCGACGGGAGGAATAGGCAAGCAGTAGTTGACTGATCGAGGCATAAAGAAACAGCATCGTCCGCGCCGCTTCAACGCCGTAGCCATTTCGCGGAAGCACGATGAGTATCAGCAAGCCGATCAAACCCGAAATCGTTCCGGCGATAATTATGAAACGGAGCGATACCGGGTCGAGTATCGGTGAGCGAGGATCACGCGGTGCTTGCTGCATCAGGTCCTGGTTTTGATCCAACCCCAACGCCAACGCCGGAGGGCCATTGGTAATCACGTTGATCCAGAGCAGTTGCATCGCAGTCAAAGGCAGCAACAGGCCACCACTGGCATCGCGCAAATCCAGAAAAAGCGATCCAATTGCCCCCAGGACGACGATCAAAGTGAGCGCAAAGTTTGCACAGAAAAGAAACCGAATGAACTTTTGAATGTTCTCGTAGATGTTACGGCCTTCTTTGATGGCGGCCACGATCGTGGCGAAGTTATCGTCGAGCAAAACCAGATCCGCAACTTCGCGCGAGACATCGCTGCCGCGCTGTCCCATCGCCACGCCGACGTCGGATCGTTTCAAGGCCGGCGCGTCATTCACACCGTCACCGGTGACCGCCACAATCTCGCCATTGGCTTTCAAGGCTTCAACCAGACGCAGTTTGTCCTGCGGCGCGACCCGGGCAAAGACATTTGCATCTTTCACGGCCCGGCCAATTTCCGACGGCGACAGCGTTTCGAGATCGACACCGGTCATGACGCGACCCGCGGGAATCCCGACTTCGTTGGCGACCGCGAGTGCGGTGGCCGGGTGATCACCAGTTATCATGACGACGCGGATACCGGCATCCCGTGCTTGCCTGATCGCTTTCGGAACTTCAGCGCGTGGTGGATCCCAAAGCAACGCCAATCCCAAAAACGTCAAATCGTCTTCACCTTCGCCCCTGCGCCACGCAACGGCCAGCACGCGAAAACCTTCGGCCGCGTAACCCTCGGCTTTTTCCTGCCAACTGCGAAGCTCAGCTTCTGATAATTTACTTCGCTCCAGGAGGACTTCCGGGGCGCCTTTCACATAACTGACCGGCAGACCGTCTTCCTTCACCGTGACGCGCATGAATTTGTGTGAGCTGTCGAACGCCAACAGCCCGAGCCGCGGAGTTGAGCGAACCAGTTCGGCGATCGGGACACGCTGGTCGGCGACGTATTTGAGTAGCGCTAACTCGAGCGGATCTCCGGCGCCTATTCCATACTCGGCGTCATTTGCCAGAGTCATCGCCCGCAAAGCACGTTCGGTGTCGATGGTGTCAAGATCCTTAACGTGCATCTGATTCTCAGTAAGCGTGCCGGTCTTGTCCGTCGCGATTACCGTGATCGAGCCGAGCGCTTCGACGGCGCTCAACTTACGGACTACGGCTTTCTTTCGGGCCATCCGTTCAACGCCCAGCGCGAGCGTCAAGGTCAGCACTGCCGGCAATCCTTCAGGTACGATCGCGACTGCGAGCGCGACGGCAAAAAGAAACACGTGACCGATTCGGGCGAATCCTTCGACAAAAATTCCGCCACCGACGATTACCGCTATCAGCACCAGAATCCAGCGCGCGATTTGCGCACCGAAAACAGCCAGTCGTTTTTCCAGCGGCGTTTTTTCTGCTTCGATGGATCCAATCATCACCGCCAGATCGCCGGCAGTGCTCTTGGCGCCGGTGCGACGAACTTCCATGTAACCTTTGCCGCGAACTAAAAGCGTTGCGCTTAGCACCTGGTCACCAGTCGCTTTTTCAAGAGGAAAAGATTCGCCCGTCACGATCGACTCGTCGACCAGAATGCCGTGGGCCTCAACCAAACTTCCGTCGGCAGGAACTCGCTCGCCCGCTTCGATTCGCACCAGATCGCCGGGCACGAGCTGTGTTGACGGCAGCCGCACTACCTGCTGATCTCGCACGACCCAAACGGACGACTCGGCCAGCGCTTTCAAGTGGGCAAGTGCCGCTTCAGCTTTGCGTTCCTGGTAAACACCGAGCCCGGCATTCAAAAGCAGAATCAAACCGATCGCGAACGATTCAACCGGCCAGGTGGCACGACCCTCGATGCCCCAAATGACCAGATCGACGGCCAGCGCAAAAAGCAAAATGTAAATTAGCGGACTGCGAAATTGTTCGAGCAGGCGGCGCCACACAGAAACTGGTGGCGCCTCGGGAAGCGCATTCGGACCGTGTTCGAGTAGACGTGCTTCAGCTTCTGAGTTTGAGAGTCCCGCTTTCAGCAGTTCCTCGGTTGAAGCCAGCATTGAAGATACCCGACCCGCGCACTTTCGGTTATGGTTTGATCGCTACCTTCAGTACGCCATCGCGCCGTTCGCCGAACAGTTCATAACCTGCGGCGATCTCATCAAGCGAGAACGTATGAGTCAGGAGTGGCGTCAGATCCACACGGCCGCGGCGAACGATCTCCATCAAGCGTCGCATACGTTCCTTTCCCCCGGGACACAAAGTCGTCACGATACGGTGATCGCCAATGCCGGCCGCGAAGGCGTCATAAGGAACCTGCAGTTTTCCAGAATAGACACCAAGACTGGAAAGCGTGCCGCCGGGGCGCAGACTGCGTAAAGCACTTTCAAAGGTTGCCTGCGTTCCGAGCGCTTCAATCGTTACGTCCGCGCCGCCTCCGGTTAATTTCCGCACTTCATCGACCACGTCACATTCCCGATAGTCGAGTACGAAATCTGCTCCCATGCGGCGGGCCATCGACAAGCGGTTGGCATCTCCATCGACACCAATGACCAGGGCGGCTCCCATCAATCGCGCGCCGGCGGTGGCGCACAAACCAATTGGGCCCTGGGCGAAGACAACCACGCTGTCACCAATTTTGATCTGTCCTGATTCAGCGCCGCTGAATCCGGTCGAGGCGATATCCGCCAGCAGCACAACCTGCTCATCGGTAAGCTCATCCGGAATCTTTGCCAGGTTTGCCTGCGCGTGCGGCACCAGCAAATACTCAGCTTGCGCGCCGTTAATGGTGTTGCCGAAGCGCCATCCACCCAGCGCCTCGTAGCCTTCGCCGTGTCCGCACTGTGAAAGATGACCGGACAGGCAGGCGCGGCACTGGCCGCACGGAGTGATCGCGCCGACGAGTACGCGATCGCCGATCCGGTACCCACTTACGCCGGGACCCAACTCTTCGATCACACCGACCGGCTCGTGCCCGATAATCAAACCTTCCGGGACCGGATACTCGCCGCGCACTATGTGCAGATCCGTTCCGCAGATAGTCGTCAGCGTCACGCGAATAACCGCCTCGCCCACACCCGCGCGCGGCCGCTCAACTTCTTCAACTCGAATCTGGTCTTTGCCGTGAAAGACGGTTGCTCGCATGCGTTCCATCGTGTCTTTGCCTCCTCATAAGTCCGCTCTCAAAACGGGCACGATCCGTGCCAGCACGAGAGTGCGGTTTCTGAAATCGAGAAAGAACTGCAGTGCGGAGTTTTGGGCTTTGACTGCGGAATTCTGCTCATCGAGACTGACCCGGCTAAACCGGAACCTGAATGTTTAAGGTGTTCTTAATCGGTATGAAGCTTGCCGTGAATTCGAAGGTCTGTTGAGGAGGTGAAGAACATCATGAAATTACTAATTGGCTATGATGGCTCACGTTGCTCTGAGGCCGCGCTCGACGATCTGACTCATGCGGGTCTGCCCGTGAAAGGTGAAGCCATGGTGATCAGTGTGGCTGAAGTTTGGTTACCGCCACCGCCGCCTTCTTCATTGGAAATTGTCGAATTGGCCGTAACCGCAAAAGGACCTATCGGTCTCGAACGCAAATACATGGCCGGCCTCAGAAGCGGTCACAGACGCCGATGCAATGGCGGCAAAAGCTGCGGCGCGTTTCCGGGCAAACTTCCCCGAATGGAGGGTGAAACACGAAGCCGTTTGGGGTTCGCCGAACTGGGAAGTCTTTTCGAAGGCCCAGGAGTGGGATGCTGATCTGATCGTCGTTGGTTCGCATGGGCGCACGGCGCTGGGACGATTCTTTCTCGGCAGCATTTCGCAATGGCTGCTTAATGAAGCTCGCTGTTCAGTTCGCGTCGCCCGCGGAAAGATCGATGAACCTGATTTCCCGGTGAGGCTGATCGTCGGTCTTGACGGATCGTCGAACGCAGAGGCCGCCCTGGACGAAATTGCCACGCGCAACTGGCCGGAAAAGAGCGAAGTGCGCGTCGTCATCGTCGACCAACCACTCGAGCCCACGGTCGTCGGAGAATTCATTCCCGTAGTTAGCCAGACCGTCGACGAGGGCAACTGCGAAGAGAGTGAGCGTTCGCGGAATTTAGCGAGCGCCGCGGCCACGCGCCTAAGAGCTAAAGGTTTGCGCGCAGAGGCGCTCGTCAAGATCGGCGATCCAAAACACGAACTGGTGAAATTTGCCGAAGAGTGGCGAGCTGACTGCATCTTCTTAGGCGCGACAGGCTTAACTAATCGCGTCGAGAGATTCCTGCTTGGCAGCGTCGCGGGCGCTGTGGCTGCGCGCGCGCATTGCTCGGTTGAGATCGTGCGTAAGAAAAGTTTGCGAGGCCATGCAAATGGAAACGGCAAGCGCTGACCAGCAGCGGGAATAAATGTCCGACAAACTTCGGTTTGTCGCCGGACCTTCGACAAGCTTAAAGCTTGTCGGACATCAAACTGCACCATTACCCCAGCCTCGGAGCGGCGGAACACTGACGATCATGTTCCGCCCCTCCGGAGCAAAGGATTTTCTCTGTGTAACTCTGTGAAATCTCTGTGCCTGCTCTGAAAAAGAGTTGAGTCACAGGCCACACTAGTAGTTCGCTGCCGCAACCTGGCGGCAGGAAAGGAGAAGGTCGTGGCAGCAGTTTTAGTTCAGGCCGCTGCGGCC
>Ga0070694_100001266_pt1 | contig 14683 bp, 16 predicted proteins | sample KBSK1251metaG_FD_65470 | JGI IMG/M metagenome (GOLD analysis project Ga0070694, IMG submission 65470) | Corn, switchgrass and miscanthus rhizosphere microbial communities from Kellogg Biological Station, Michigan, USA - KBS K1-25-1 metaG | ecosystem: Host-associated > Plants > Roots >... | reverse complement strand
AGACCGCATCGAGCGATTCGCGGAACTGGCCCTGCATCTCCAGCGCAATCGACAAGGCGCAACGCGCCTGGGCCAAAAGCGCACGGTGACTGCGCGCTGCCGACAAGATCGCGTTGAGACGCGTGCGAGCCTCGGTGCTCAATCCCTGATCGAGCAATTCGCGAACTGCATCTAATTCCGCAGAAAGCGACTCAGGCGAAGACTTGCCGCTGAGAGATTTCAGTCGGGCCCGAGCGTCCTGTAAATCGACGACAGAGTTATTCTGAGTTTGCTTTTCTTTGCTCAACCGGCAGTCCTGGCCAAAGACAACGCTGCGTATGCGAGTCTGTCGATACTTGAATTACCAACAAACGCCCAATAACGTGCGCATTTCACCTTTACTAAGTTCGGGAAGGCAGTAAAACCCTATTCGTTACCAGCAGACGACGCGAAAATATCACACTCCGAGGCTGTGGTCACTAGGTTTGGGGGGATTTCGCCTTTAGGTTTAACGAGAGTAGATCAGGATGGCATCGCTTACCAGGCGCTCCCCGGTTGAATCAGAGGTTTTGTTCACCAATTTGTTCCCGGTAGCCATAGTTGTAGAGCCGCCACCGTCGAGGTTGATTGCGTCAGTAGCGCCGAATTCAATGAGCAAATCAGCAAGCATGTGAGAGACGTCCCGATGCTGGCCGTCTGACGGCTATCCACCGTAACAAGCAAAAGTTCGCCCGACTTTAGCTTCGTGACGGCTGTCCGCGGCTGCAAGTTGCTGGACGAATGCCGGAAGATTTTCTCGGCTGTGTTAGTGATTTCAACCCGGCTGTCCTTTATTAATTGTGGACCGCCCCCGATGATTGTCTTGAACTCTTACGTCTATTCATCAGAGTCGTCATCGATTTCCCACTTAATGCCGCTGTGCATATCAATTTGCCTTAACAAATTCCCGCGTTCATCGTAAAAATCATACATGCCTTCGTGGAAATTCTGCTGATCTACGCGAATTGCTTCAGGAATGATTTCGGTAGTCCCGTCCGGGTAAGTGATTTTCATGCTCATAGTTGATTTTCCGTGGTGGCGCGCGTCAGTTGCGCCTCGCAGGCAATATCTTACCTGAGCATTTTCGGGAGGGAAGCCCCCGCTTCCCGTCTGCATCTTCCTGGAAAGCGATTCGCAGTTCCGGTTCACGGTCCAAAGCGTTGCCGATATTCGATTGACGTGATGAAGGCCTTAACCACAATCCTGGTTGGGGGCGCCCATTATTTCACAACTCTCCGGTAATTCTCAGCGGATCAACCGGTTGATTCGTGGAAACAGAACAGGGCGCCCGGAGTCCGAGAGCAGCCCCATAAGAGGTTTGACCAAACGCGAGGTTGGATGAGCACCGCACCGCTGACGCATCATCACAGGCGGGAATCACACCAACGGTGAGCGCTCACTTAATCCGTGAGATTTACTCGTTAGCGTCGTCGGCAATTTCCCACTTGATGCCGCTGTGCATGTCAATTTGCCTCAATAAATTCCCACGTTCATCGTAAAAATCGTACATCCCTTCGTGGAAATTCTGTTCATTTACGCAGGGCGCAACGGGAGTATTTTCGGTCGTTCCGTCCGGGTAAGTGATTCTCATGCTCATAGCCGCCTCGTTTTTTGTGCCTCCAGGTGTTTGATTGCGGGAATTCTATCGTGTTAGTCCATTCCTTGACACCCTTTAGAGTGGCCCTTATCATGCTTGTTTCCGCGTTGCTCGGAATTGTTGTCTGATGTATGTTCGAGTCTCTTTCCGACAAACTAAAGCGGACGCTGAAGAGCCTGCGCGGCGAAGGCGTTCTGACGAAGGAACACGTCGATGCGGCGCTGCGCGAGATTCGGCTGGCGTTACTGGAAGCCGACGTCAATTATAAGGTCGCCAAAGACTTTATCGCGTCGGTTAAAGAGAAGGCCGAAGGACAGCAGGTTTGGCTTGAATTAAAGCCGTCTGAGCAGGTCGTCAAAATTGTTTTCGACGAACTGGTGGAACTGCTCGGCGGGCAGTCGTCCCGGCTGGTATTCACGAAGACGAGCCCGAATGTCGTGATGATTGTCGGGCTGCAAGGCTCAGGCAAAACGACTTCGACGGGGAAGATCGCGCGTTGGCTGGCGCAGAACCAGCAGCGCAAGCCGCTGCTCCTTTCAACTGACGTTTACCGGCCCGCGGCGCGCGAACAATTGAAGGTCATCGCGAAGGCGACTGGCCAATCGATCTTTGAAAAACCTGAGACGAACGATCCACTGGAGCTGACCCGCGAAGCTTTGAAGCATGCGCGCGACGTTGGGTACGACACGCTTTTGATTGATACGGCCGGACGGCTTCACATCGACGACGAGTTGATGGAAGAGCTGGTCACGATTAAAAGCGAGACGCACCCGGTCGAGATTCTTTTCGTTGCGGATGCGATGACCGGACAGGATGCGGTGCGATCGGCGGAAGAATTTCATGCGCGCATCGGCATCACCGGCGTGGTCCTGACCAAAATGGATGGCGATGCCCGCGGCGGCGCGGCGCTTTCCATCAAACAAGTCACCGGGCAGCCGGTAAAGTTTGTCGGCGTCGGCGAAAAGTACGATGCGCTTGAACCGTTCTATCCCGATCGCGTGGCCCAGCGAATCCTGGGCATGGGCGATGTGCTTTCGCTCATCGAACAAGTTCAGGACAAAATCGATCAGTCGGACGCGGAAGAGCAGCTTAAGAAGCTGCAAAAAAATCAGTTCACGCTTGACGATTTTCGTTCGCAGCTCAGGCAGGTCAAGAAACTCGGGTCGTTCTCGAAGATTTTGAAGTTGTTGCCCGATCAACTTCTGGGCGGCGTCGGCATGCCGGATTTGACCGACGAGCAGTCAGAGATGATGGAAAAGGAGATGAAGCGCACCGAAGCGATCATCGATTCGATGACGCGTGAAGAGCGCCTCAATCACATTATCCTGAACGCGAATCGGCGGCGGCGAATCGCACGCGGTTCGGGAACGACGGTCGCGCAGGTGAACTCGCTGATTAAGCAGTACACCGAAATGCGTCGCATGATGCAGGGAATGTTCAGCGGTGGTGGGCTGCGGGGAAAAATGATGAGACGGATGGCCGGCATTCCTGGAATGGATGCCGGCGACGGCGATCCGATGATGGCCGGTTTGCCTCCCGGCTTAGCCGGCTCATCGCGCAAGAAGAAGAAAAAGAAGAAACGCCGAAGGTAACGCAGACGATCGGTTTGCGGGCTAGCTAACCGCTGGCGTTACGTTTATTCAAAGGAGAAAGAGATTTGTTAGCAATTAAGTTGATGCGGACCGGCGCCAAGAAGCGCCCGTCTTATCGAGTCGTGGTAAAGGAAAAGCAGTCCAAGCGCGATGGCGCCTACCTGGAAAATCTGGGAACTTACAATCCAACTCGCGAGCCGGCCGAAGTTAATCTCAAGGTCGATCGCGTGCAGTATTGGATTGGCAGGGGCGCTCAACCGACTGACACCGTCGCTCAGTTGATCAAGCAGGCAACGCGGGCCCAGGCGACTGCCGAACCGGCTGAAACCGTCTAAAGTCCAACGTCATGAGCGCGACTGGACTTTGGACCTTGGACATCGGACTTTGGACACACTGATGCGCGATACCATCGAATTAGTCGTCAAAGCCCTGGTCGATGACCCCGACTCAGTCGAAGTGCGCGAACTGGATCGTAACGGCACCACCCGTCTTGAGGTTCACGTTGCGCAGCCTGATATGGGCAAGATCATCGGCAAACAAGGTCGCACGGTGCGGGCACTGCGCTCGCTGGTTTATGCCGCTGGATTGAAGCAGCACAGACGGTTTGTGCTCGATGTGGTCGAGTAGTCGCGCAGACTTCAGTCTGTGGTGAGACATGGAAAAGAATCACAGACCAAAGTCTGTGCCACCTGACCAGGGCGATCTGATAGTGGTCGCGCACATCGCCAAAACACGCGGCCTGCGCGGCGAAGTAGTCGCCGATCTGATGACGGATTTCCCGGATCGTTTTGAGCATCTCGAATCCTTAATTGGAATCGGTCCGGATCAGGCGCAAAGATCTTTGCAAATTGAAGAGCAGTGGTTTCACGGCAACAGGCTGGTGCTGAAGTTTGCCGGGTTCGATCGAATCGAAGAAGCAAAGGAACTCGTGGGACTTCATCTGGCTTTGCCGGCAGGTGAACGCGTGGAACTTCCCAGCGGCATCTTCTACGAGTGGGAGTTGGTTGGTTGCCGCGTCGAAAAGGTTAGCGGTCAGCACGTCGGCGAAGTGAAAGAGATCATGCAGACGGGCGGCGTCGAGCTTCTTGAAGTTGTCGATCCGGCCGGTCGAGAGATGTTGATTCCCATGGCGACGGACATCTGCGTGGAAATTGATGTCGAGCACAAGCTGGTTCGGATCGATCCGCCGGAAGGCCTTTTGGAATTGTGAGATTGGTTCATTTGTTCATTGAATCAATCAGTCAATGAATCGATGAGTCAATCGAGATGCTTCGCGTCGATATCATCACGATCTTTCCCGGCTTTTTTCGCGAAGCGTTTGAGTACGGAATTATTCGCCGGGCGCAAGCGGCGAACCTGGTAACGGTTGAGGCCCATGACCTGCGGTCGTGGACATCGGACAAGCATCACATGGTCGACGATCGGCCGTTTGGCGGCGGCGACGGTATGGTGCTCAAAGCCGAACCGATCTTTGCAGCCGTTGAATCGCTGGCCGGAGCCAGCCGCCGCGAGGACATTCCTGAGGGGCGACGAGTAGTCTTGCTTTCGCCTCAGGGACGAACTTTCAACCAGTCGCTGGCGGCGGAATTCGCCAAGTGCGAACAGCTCGTTTTGATTTGTGGCCGGTACGAAGGTGTTGACGAGCGCGTCGCTGAAGCCCTGGTCACTGAAGAAGTTTCGATTGGCGATTATGTTTTGTCGGGAGGCGAGCCGGCCGCAATCGTGGTTATTGATGCGATCGTCCGGTTATTACCCGGAGCATTAGGCAGCGAAACATCGGCGACGACCGAATCCTTTTCGGATGGCTTGTTGGATTACCCGCATTACACCCGGCCGACGGATTTTGGTGGTCTGCAAGTGCCGGAAGTTTTGTTGACCGGTCATCACGCGGACATAGCGCGTTGGCGCCGTGAAGCGGCCCTCGCCAAGACGAAGCGGAACCGGCCGGATCTTTTGAAAGGATGATCTTTGTTCTTCGATTTTTGTACTTTGGCTCGGCCGCGAGGCGTCTCGTTGATCGGATAACAAAGTACAAAGCACTAAGTACAAAGAACAGTTTATGGAGTATTAGTCATGAATCGTTTAGATAGCGTCGAGAAAACACAATTACGAAGTAACATTCCTGCGTTTCAGCCAGGCGACACTGTGCGCGTCCACGTGCGGATTAAGGAATCCGAGACCAAAGAACGCTTACAGGCTTTTGAAGGCGTCTGCATTGCCCGCAAGCATGGCGGCGCGCGTGAGACGATCACCGTGCGCAAGACGAGCTTTGGCGTGGGCGTCGAAAGAATTTTTCCCTTGCACGCGACCATCGTCGATCACATCGACGTGGTCAAAAAAGGTCACGTTCGACGCGCCAAGCTTTACTATCTGCGTCAACTTCGTGGCAAAGCTGCGCGCATCCGCGAACGCGACACGCGGCAAAGCGCTGTCACTGCGGGAGCGGCCGCAGTCGGTGCGGCTGAAAGCAAAAAATGAAGTGGCGCAGGTTGATAACTTGCGCCGCGTTCCCGGTCCCTTCGCAAGCTCACACAACTTTGCGCTACTCCTCTTCGCATCGAGGAGCCGTCCTTGCATATCGCCATTGACGCTCATTCCGTCGGAGCTAAACTGGGCGGCAACGAAACCTACGCAACTAATCTGATCGAGGCACTCGCCGAAATCGATCAACTCAATCGCTACACGCTCTATGTCACCAAACGCGAGGCCATCGAGCGTTTTGCCAATCGTTGGCCCAACTTCACAGTCAAACAGACCTTGCCACACACTCCATTGGTGCGTATTCCCCTGACGCTTGTGCGTGAATTGCGGCGGCACCCGGTTGATGTGCTCCATGTGCAATATACGGCGCCGCCGCTGGCGCCCTGTCCTGTGGTCGCAACCATCCACGATCTCGCTTTTGAACATCTGCCGGAGACCTTCAATCGGCGCAGTTGGATGCAGATGCGCTTGACCGTTCGCCGGACCGCGCGCCGCGCCGCGCAGATCATTACCGTCTCAGAGTATTCGAGGCAGGACATCAGTAAGACTTACAAAATCGAGCCGCAGCGGATCCTGGTGACCCCTGAGGCTGCGCGGGCAGGCTTTTCTCCCGTAACGAATGAAACAGAACTGAAAAAGGTTCGAAAGACTTACGGCATCGAGAGGGATTACATTCTTTCGCTTTGTTCGATTCAGCCTCGCAAGAATCTTGTCCGATTGATTGAGGCATATTCACTCTTGCGCCAATCCCGTCCAGAGGTTAAGCTTCCGCAGCTTGTCCTGGCTGGAAAACGCGGTTGGCTGGATGGCGAGACATTCAATGCCGCCAGGCAAAGTGTCGGCGGCAGCGATATCCTGTTCACAGGTTATGTCGGGGAAGAGGATCTGCCTGCTTTGTACAGCGGCGCTGCGTGTTTTGTTTATCCATCTTACTTTGAAGGTTTTGGCTTGCCGATCCTTGAAGCCATGCAATGCGGGGCGCCAGTAGTAGCCGGAAATCGCACCAGCATTCCCGAACTTGTTGCTGATGCAGGTTTGTTGTTCGATCCTTTCGACACCAGCGCTTTGGTCGAGGCGTTGAAGCGGATTCTGGACGATGCCGACTATCGCGCGCGGCTCCGTGCCAAAGGCTTCCTAAGGTCAGGTGAGTTCAGTTGGAAGGAAACCGCGCAACTTACGTTAAAGGCCTACGAGAAGGCTTTTGAAGCATCAAGATTCGAGCACAAAGTGAGTCACTGACCCCTGCCTGATTCACTTTCATTTGACGATGCGCATCGCGATTCTAGGCACTAGGGGAGTTCCCGCCAACTACGGCGGATTCGAAACTTTCGCCGAACACCTCTCGACCCGTTTAGTGGCGCGGGGCCACGATGTAACTGTCTATTGCCGCGCCCACTATGTCAGTCCTCGCCAGATTGAATTCCAGGGCGTGCGCCTGAAGGTGCTTCCCACCATTCGCCACAAATACTTCGACACAATTGTGCATACGTTTCTTTCGGCCTTGCATGCGGCGGTGCCCAGCCGATATGACGCGGCGCTGATTTGCAACGCCGCCAATGCGCCGTTTGCCTCAATCCTGCGGGTCGCCGGCATTCCCGTGGCGCTGAACGTGGATGGACTTGAACACAAGCGCAAGAAGTGGAACTGGATTGCCCGGAAATATTACCTGATGGCGGAACGGCTGGCGACAATTCTGCCGACCGAAACCGTCACTGATGCCAAAGTCATACAGGAATACTACCTCGCGCGTCATCGGGCGATTTCAACCATGATTGCCTATGGCGCCGAGGTCGAGCGCCGGCCCGATCCGCTGGTTCGGCGTTGGCGCGTTGAACCCAACCGCTACGTCCTCTACGTTTCGCGTCTGGAACCGGAGAACAACGCACATCTGGTGATCGAAGCCTTCAAACGAGTGCGCACGGCGCATAAACTGGTCATTGTCGGCGACGCTCCGTACGCGCGAGATTACATCAACGACCTGAAAGCGCGTGCCCGCCGCGATAAACGGATCGTCTTCACGGGTTTTGTCTTCGGGCGCGATTACCGCGCCTTGCAACAGAACGCGTACTGCTATGTCCATGCCACCGAAGTGGGCGGCACTCATCCCGCGCTTTTGGAAGCGATGGGATTCGGGAATTGCGTGCTGACACTTGCGGCGCCCGAGAATATCGAAGCTATCGGCGATGCCGGCATCGCGTATTCTGACGAAAGCGACCTGGCGGAAAAGCTGCAGAGAGTTTTACGCGACGGCTCGCTGGTCCAGGCCTACCGCCAACGCGCCCAGGCTCGAGTGCGGGACGCCTACGATTGGGACTACGTCGTCGATCAGTATGAAGAACTGTTTGCCAAGATGGCCGGATTGTCCCTTTCGCAGCGACCACCCGCACAGAATCAAACCGTCGCCCAAAAACCCGAGAAGTCGCTTACTCGATCAACTTCAGCTTGAGATTATGATGCCGGGATCGAACGATCTTACACCCGCAGATTACCCTCTGTCCCTCAGCCAGATTCGCCCGCAATCGTAGCCAGTTCCTGCTTTGTGAGTTCGTTTGCAAAATCCGCTAACACGATAGGGTTCAGCTGTTTGAGGTCTCTGAGAGAAATTGTGGTTGCATGAAATCCCGGCTGGGACTATGCTCGCTCCCGCTTTCGCGGTGCTAAAACAGGTATCCAACACGGCCTTAGCAGGTTATGAGAAACAAGGCACACTTATCCTCTGTTGCCGATCGTACCTCTTAACGGCAACCGCAAGAGTCTAAGTTTGGCAGAACTGCGAACTGCTAGCAGCCAGATGTTGCGCTCTTAGCAGCGGTCACGAGCTTTAGAACAGAAGAAACGCCATCAAGGCCTCTTCTACAATCGACGTAATGTCAAATGTGTCCGAAGCTGGTTGAGGGTCTATCTGTGCTGGGGCATTAGGATCGTCGGTCACCAATTGGGCTGAGGCGCAAGGTGGCGTTTGAATTATGCCGTCAGTGGGCGAACACGAAACCGGATTTGGTTCGCTTGCCACGACCGCCATTCCGAGCATAGACATCAAAGCAAAGACGCCAATGGTCCTTTTCAACAGGTTCATGGTTTCTCCTTAATGTGTTGTTAGTGCTAGCGAGTTTCTTTTTGATCAGTTAGCGGGCAAGTTTGTTTGGCTCGGAGTTGCAGACTCCTAGCCGTCACCTTACCCCAAGGTCTCTGAACGCAAAGAGTTTATCACCCGTGAAGAAAGGTTGGCCTCACATGAACTTAGCTGCTCAATCAAAGACAGTTGGCGGACGGACTTCCGGCGAAGTTGCTGAGAGGGCCTCTCACTCCTGCCAGTTAGCGAAACAACTCGAGAACACAGGCGAATACGAAGCAGCCTGCGACGCTCTTATTGAGTTTTGGCCAAACCGTCACGCGCGCCCGAACCTTAACGGCCTCGACCCTGAAACTGCTGCGCACGTTTTGCTTCGGGTCGGTGCATTAGCGGGTTGGTTAGGAGGCGTGAATCAAATTAATGGAGGACAAGAAACCGCAAAAGATCTGATCACCGAATCGATTGAAATCTTTGAAAGCCTCGAACTTTCTATGGCCGTTGCGGAAGCACGCGCTGATTTAGCTCTCTGCTATTGGAGGGAAGGCGCGTTCGATGAGTCGAGAATCAATTTGGTAGAGGCCTTGAAGACTTTAAGAACAGATACCAGTGATCTTAAGGGTTTGGTTCTTGTGCGCGCCGGTATGGTGGAACTAACGGCAGGACGAGCAAACGAAGCCTTGCGGTTCTATGAAGATGCAGCCCCTATCGTGGAACAGAGTGTTGAACATCACCTTAAAGGAACGCTACACAATAGTCTTGCAACCCTTCTGACTGGCTTGGCCTCCATTGAGAATCGGGTGGATTATCAGGATCGGGCCTTGATCGAATATTCCGCTGCCAGCTTTCACTTTGAGCAAGCAGGGAATCGACGTTATCTAGCCAGCGTTGAAAACAATCTCGGATTCTTATTCTACACAATCAGGAGATACGACGAAGCTCATAAACACCTTGATCGGGCGCGCCGATTGTTCCTTGAATTAAAAGATATTGGAACAATGGCCCAGGTGGATGACACCCGTGCCCGAACGCTGCTCGCAGAGGGAAAGCTGAAGGAGGCTGAGCGCTACGCTCGCCAGGCTGTTAAGACACTCGAAAAGGGAGATGAGTGTTCCTTACTTGTCGAGGCACTAACTACTTACGGAACCATCCTGGCGCGGATTGGTAACCATTCGCGGGCGCGGGCTTTGCTCCAGAGGGCAATCGACACTGCCGAGACTTGCGGTGATCTCGAAGGTGCGGGTCGCGCCAGGTTAAGTATTATCGAAGAACTCTATAACCAGACATCCGCATCTGAGTTGGCTTTGATTCTCTACGCGGCAGCCGACCTGCTCGAAAAATCCCAGGATCCTTCGGCGCGGCAGCGATTGATGGGGTGTAGCTCGAAAGTTATTGAAGCTTTGCTCGGCGCGATTCAGAAATACGAATCACCTAAACCCACCGGCTCATGGCAGGACTTTTCCCTGAGGAAGGAAATCAAGAAGATTGAGAGCCGATTCATCGAGCAGGCGCTGCGCGACGCGGGCGGCTCGGTCAGCAAGGCGAGCCGGCTGCTGGGTTTCAAGCACCATCAGAGTCTGATCTCGCTTTTAGGCGCCCGTCACCAGGATTTGCAGGATCACCGATCGATAAAGCGAAAGCGAAACCGTCACTTAATCGCAGCTAAGGGAAGAAAAGCAGGTGCTGGTGGTTTGCGCACCGCTTTGACCATTCTACACGTCGAAGACCACGAGGCCGTCACCACTCTGGTGCAGGAAATTCTGGGCGCGGAAGGGATTGAAGTTGATGCTTGTACCAGCGGGGCGGACGCCTGGGAAATTCTCAAGCGGAATGATCATTATGATGCCGTGATTATCGATAACAACTTGCCTGCTGTCAGCGGTCTCGAGCTGGTACTGCGCGTACGCAGCATACCGCACCGGCGGAGTTTGCCGATCATCATGCTTTCCGCGGATGATTGTGAAAAAGAAGCGTGGCGGGCGGGCGTCGATGCCTTCTTGCGGAAAACTGAAGTTGAGCAACTCTATTCGACAATCGCCAGAGTCATCGATAAACGCGGTAAGCCGTAATTCGGCAAATATGCCTCTCCTGAGTAACGACGAATCGGGAATCCATAAGTCACCTAGCACTTAAGAGGAGAAACCATGAACTTAATAAGGAAGATAGTTGGCGTCGTTCTTTTGACGCTCGCGCTCGGAGTAGTTGGTTTGGCGGGCGAGATGATGGGGCCGCCCTGTTCGCCCCCTGATCCCGGTCAAACGCAAACGCCTCCTTGTGTTTCCTCTAGCAAGCCACGGACGACTCCATCGCTCCAGGTCAGACATCCACTCCTCCTAGTGCGAACACGTTTGACCTGAGTTCGGTCGTAGCTGATGTTATAACCGCGTTTGGGCTGTTTTAGAAACAGGACAGCTCAGCAATAATCTTAGGTTGAGTTATAGAGTCGGCGACTCCACTACTTAATTGCTTTGATGTTCGCGGGCTTGGCAAAGAATGAATCGGCAATCGGCTTGTTGAACTCAACGGTTTCGTAACCGATGCGGCTGGTTTGGATTCCGTTGCGATAGTGATCGATGATGAGCGGAGTCAGGATTCCATCCAAACTGATCTGCTTGTGAAGCCGATCTTCCTCTTTGATTACTTCCTCTTCTTCAGTATCCCGGTTCTTTTGCTTTCGCTGATACAGAACCTTCGCCGGCATGCCGTCATCGGCTGCAAATTCGTATTCCACCCAAAATCCGTCCGGATAGCTCAGGCGCACCACCTCGTTGCGACGGCCGATGCCGGCTTCGCGCCGGCCCGCGTAGCTCAAGGTCGCACCCTGTTGCCGCCACCCGCCGCGTAAAAGGTTCTCAACCGTTACCCGCGTCACGAGTTGGAATTCTTCCAACTGCTGCGGAGTCTGATCCTTCAAGGTCAGCGCGGCGCCGTCGTAGATCCAGCCACCGCCGCGGAAGTTGGTTTGCACTGTCCGCGCGCCGCCGCCGGTGAATTCAGTTCGCTCTTTGTCAGGATAAGCAATGTAATCGACGAACTTAATGGGAAGTCCCGAAACACCGTCACGGAACTCGGTGAAAAAGCCACGACCGATTTGGGTCTTCACCTGGAGATAGTGATCGCCACCGATAACCTTCAGCGCGCGTTGCATAACCTGTTCGGCTTTTTCGATGGGCGCAGCAGAAGGCTTCTCGTCCTGGGCGAAAGACAACGGCGCCAGGGCCAAAAGCAGAATTGCGACGGAGAGTCCGGTAAGGATTAGGGGCTTCATGTTTGTTAACTATTCGACCTCCCGATGCAGAAAGAGCCTCGAATTCATCGAGGCTCAATCCACCGGACGCAAGGGCTGAAGCTTATTCAATTATTTCAATTCTCTCAGCAAGCCTGGTGACGACTTCACCTGCTTCCACGTCCACCACGAACTCCGATCCGGTCTTCCACATCGTGGTGATTGGCAGTTTGACGTGCTCGTCTATGTACCGTTTCAGAAAGCGCGCGCCGTACTGCATGCTGTAGCCCTTTTCGGTTATCAAGTCGATTGCCTGAGCTGTGACCTCGAACGCTTTGCCCTGGCGTTTCATCTGCCGGTTCGTTCTCTCGAGATACAGTTGAGCAATTTGTTTCACCTCGTCCATCGTCAATGGCGAGAAGACCACAATTTCGTCTATGCGATTGCGGAACTCAGGCGAAAAGCGCTGCTCGGCGGCCTTCAAAACTTCATTCTTGATTAGCCGGAAATCGCCGGCTGTCTTCGTGCCGAACCCTAACGGTTTTTCGAATTTCTTGAAGTTGTCTGAACCCAGGTTCGACGTCATGATCACGATCGCATCGGACAGATAGACTCGCCGGCCGCGCCCATCCGTCAGCCAGCCTTCATCAAAGGCCTGGAGGAACAGGTTCATCAGATACGGCGAGGCTTTCTCAACTTCATCGAGCAACAAGACCGTGTAAGGGTTCTCACGCAACTGCTCAGTCAAAATCCCGCCGCGTTCCGAGCCTACGATGCCGCGCGGCATTCCGATCAGCTTTTCCACGCCGACGGTACCGTCGCCATACTCAGACATATCGATCCGGACCATCTTGTGGTCGTCACCGAACATGAACTCGGCGACCGCCTTGGCCAGTTCAGTTTTGCCGACGCCTGTTGGTCCCAGGAACAGCAGCACGCCGTCGGGCTTGTAATGCGATTCTTTGAGCGGGCCCTTGTTTAGACGCAGCCTTTGAGCGACTGCTTTGATTGCTTCCTTCTGGCCTATGACCCTTTGCGACAGTTGGACTTCGGTCAGCGCAAAACGATCCGACGTGTCACGAAAGATCATGTCACGGGGTATGCGCGATTCCTGGGAGATTACGTCAATAACGTGTTCGGGCCTGACGATCATCGTATGCGGCTCGTTGATTTCAACTTTGACGGCCGCGGTGTCCAACCAGCCAATCGCTTTATCGGGCAGATGCAGATTGCGAATGTACTTCGGCGCCATCTCGAGCGCGGTGTTAATAGCTTCGTCAGAAATCTGTACGGAGTAATTTCGTTCGAGACGTGGCCGCACCCCCAGCAGAATCTCTCGCGTCTCCGTAATCGTCGGCTCGTCGACTTTCACCAGACGGAATCGACGCGCCAGCGCTTCGTCTTCAGCAATGTACTCTTTGTACTCGGTCAGGGTGGTGGCGCCAATGATGCGCAACTCACCTTTGGCCAGCGACGACTTGAACATGTTGGCGGCGTCGGAAGATGTTCCCAGCGCGGCCCCGGCGCCGATAATCGTGTGCGCCTCATCGATGAACAGGATCATGTTGTCGCGCTCTTTGACTTCGTCGATGATGCCTTTGATTCGCTCTTCGAACATGCCACGCAACATGGTGCCGGCAACGATGCCGCCCATTTGCAGTTGCACCACGTGCGAGTTTCGCAAACGTGCCGGAACCTTCTGCGGTTCGAGCTCGATGAGACGGGCGAGCCCCTCAATTACAGCGGTTTTACCGACACCTGGTTCGCCAACCAGCATCGGCGAATTCGCGCGTTCGCGGTGGCAGAGTATTTCGATGATTTGCTGAATCTCTTTTTCGCGGCCAATTGTTGGGGCAATCTTATCAGCGCGCGCCATCCGGTTAAGAGACACGCCAAAGTGTTTCAGATAAGGAGGCAGTTCGAATTTCTTTCGATACTGTTCTTCCTTCTGCTCGCGCTCGTCGACATTAGCGCGCACGTGTTCGACGACTGCGTCGGGCGTAGCACCCAGGCTACGCATCACATCGATGAAGAGGCTGTCGTATTTTGAGAGGACGTCAAAGATGTCGGTTGATTCGATTGTTTTGCGTCCGTGTGCTCTGGCACGCTCCATGGCGCGTTTGAAAAGATCGGTGGTGTCGGGCGCGATGCGGAAGCCCTTCCCGACATGTTGTCGGGCCTGGTCCAGCCGATTCTCAATTGCCCGGGCGACGGCCACCGGATCGAGGGCCAGGCTGCGCATCGTCGCATTGAAGAGATCGGGCTCTTCCTTGGCGAGACCGCTGATAATGTGCTCGACCGCTATGTAATTCTGGTCGCGCCGCTTCGATTCGTTCAGCGCGTTCTGCAAAACTCGCTGCCCGCTGTCGCCAAATTTGTCTTTGTATGCCTCTAAATCCGCCATGGTATTTAACGCTTTTCGTTCAGTTTGGACGCGCAAATCGTCAAAGGCGTCCAGCTTTGATGTTTGAGAGCATATGCATCGTTGCGTTTCAGTGCAACAAGAATCTGCCGCTCCTCTTCTAAGCAATTAGCTTGCCACCATTCCCTCACAGAAACCCGTTGAATTTCCCAACAGTTCACGCGGCAGCGGCCTGCGATTGAATCGAGAAATTCATCTCGCCACTGCCAGCGGATACTACTACCGTTTGACCGGGCAGTATTTCGCTCCGCAACAGCTTCAACGCCAGCGGATTCTG
>Ga0070694_100001265_pt1 | contig 14684 bp, 13 predicted proteins | sample KBSK1251metaG_FD_65470 | JGI IMG/M metagenome (GOLD analysis project Ga0070694, IMG submission 65470) | Corn, switchgrass and miscanthus rhizosphere microbial communities from Kellogg Biological Station, Michigan, USA - KBS K1-25-1 metaG | ecosystem: Host-associated > Plants > Roots >... | reverse complement strand
GCGAAGCCCGCGACGAGCAGGAGCTTCCAGCTGGTCGAGGCGAGCAGTCCCACGACGGTGTCCGCTCCTTGCCAGGCCACCAGCGCGACGGCCAGGGCGAGCCCGATCGCGAGACCGATCCAGGAGGCCCGGCGGACCCGCGCGGAGGAGGCGTTCACTGCGAGATCTCTCTCCGGACGTCGTCGAGGCCTTTGCGCGCGGCGGGGAAATCGGGCTGGAGTCGGAGGGCCGTCTCGTAGTGCTCGATGGCCTCGATCGTCAGGCCCTGGCGGACGAGGACGCGCGCCAGGTTGGCGTGCGCCGACGCGTAGTCCGGGTTGATCCTCACGGCCTCCCGGAAGTGGTCGACCGCCTCGTCCACCTGGTCCTGGAGGGCGAGTATGGAGCCGAGATTGTTGTGCGCCAGCGAATTCTCGGGATCCAGCCGGATCGCCTCGCGGTAGTGGAGGATCGCGTCCGCGGTCTTTCCCTGCCGGGCGAGCACGGCGCCCAGGCCGTTGTGGGCGTTCGAATTGTCCGGCTGGACTCGAACGGATTCCGAAAAGTGCGCGAACGCGTCGTCCATCCGTCCGCTGTCCTTGGAGTAGTTCCCCATCCAGATGTGCGCCCGGGCGTCGTCCGGCCACTTCGCGAGCACGTCGTTCCAGAACGAAAGATTCGTGCGGTAGGCGTCGGCCCGGCGGACCGTGGCCACGGCGAGGATGAGGGCGAGCGCTCCGACGGTGATCGGTCCGGCGGGCCGCGGGGCGTCCACCCAGCGCAGCAGCGCCTCGATTCCGAGGACCGCGAGAACGATGACCGCGATGAGCGGGAGGTACATCCGCCGCTCCGCCGCGATCTCGACGGAGAGCGGGCGGATGCTCGACGTCGGCGCCAGGATCCCGAAGAACCAGACCCCGAGGAAAGCGAGCGGCTTACGCCGCACGAGACCCCAGACGGTCAGGCCGACGAGCGCGGCCACGAAGAGAAGCGCCGGAAGCACGGTCGTCACGGACCTCGCGACCGGCCAGTTGCCGTAGTCGGCGACGAGCGGGTGCGGCCAGACGGCCAGCCGGATGTAATGCGAGATCACCCCGAACTGCGTCAGCGCGTAGTGCCAGGGAGACATGCGGCGGGAAAGGCCCGTGAACGCGTGGCGCAGCCGCGTTCCCACGACGACGAGAACCACGGCGAGGACGGCAACGAGCCCGAGGTAGAGAACCCGGTGCCGGCGGAGCGCGTCCGGCAACGACTTCGACCAGAACAACCAGTCGTAGAGGAGGAGGGCGATCGGGGCGACCACGATGACCTCTTTGCAGCCGAGGCCGAGCGCGAACGCGCCGATCGCCAGGGCGAGCCAGGCCTTCTCCTTCCCGGTCTGCTCGAAGCTGCGGATCGCGCCGTAGAACGTGAGGAGGAAGAAGAAGCTCATCAAGAGCTCGGTGCGCTGGATGGTGTAGTCGACCGTCTCGCTCGCCAGCGGATGGACGACCCAGAGAAGCGTCATCGCAGCGGCGAGACCGGTCCTCCGTCCCTCGGACCGATCTCGGAGCGCCGGAGCGGCGAGCGTCCGCCGGATGACTCCGAAAAGGACGAGCGCGGTCAAGGCGTGAAAGAACACGTTGAACAGGTGATAGGTCGTGGGGTCGAACCCGCCCACGGCGTAGTTGAGGGCGAGCGACAGGTTGACGATGGGCCGGCCCGTCAACGACGACTTCGGCGGCGTCCGAAGGGGCGCCCACGGCGGCCACAGGGTCCGGATCGTTTCGTTCTGGAGGATCGCGCCCCGGTCGTCCAGCACGAACTCCCCCTTCAGGGAGTTGTGGTACGCGAAGAGCGCCGCGGCCACGAGGAGCGGAGCGATCAGCCGATCCCAGCGGAACTCTCGCGAAACGGTCGTCTTCCGACGGGCCTCCGCGCGGCGGACCTGGCGGCTCGCGTGGCGCCGGTCAGTCATTCGACTTCCTTCGCGCCACGCGGTTGTAGACGAGGCTGACGAGATAGCCCGCGACGAATCCGCAGGCGAAGGCGTACGCGAAACCGATCAGGCTGCCGACGAACGTGACCTCGTAACCGACGAAGAACTGTCGCAGGAGCGAGAGGTGAGGACCGACGACTCTTCCCCCCTTCAACACGAGGACGTTCGTCGCGAGGAAGAGCGCGAGACCCGCCACCAGGCCCCAGGCGACCCCCTGGACGACCGCCTCGAGCCGGAGGATCCGGACTGCGAGCGCGGGCTCGATTTCGTCGGGAGGTGTTTCCATGAGCGGTCGTCCTAAACGTAATCGAAAACGCGCCGCAGGAGACCGGACTGGATCCGCCGCCGGATCACCGCGAGCGAAAAGAGCGCCGCGGCATTGCGGGTGATTGCGAAGATCCAGCCGGCCGCGAATCCGCCGAAGAAGCCGTAGAGCAGGCCGAGGAGAGCGCCCCGGGGACTGGCCTCGTAGCCCGGCAGGTATTGGCCGAGAAGCCGGAGATTGTGGCCCACGGCGTGCCCTCCCTTGAGCACCAGGAAGAGGCTTGCTGCCGGAAGGAGAAGCGCCGCGAGCGTACCGACCGCGATGCCGAAGGCGAAACGGTCGAGCTTCGCGAAGACCCGCTCGAGCGCGACCTGGAGCCGGATCTCCTCCTGGTAGTCCGGGTCCGCGTTCACCCCCCAGACGTCGTTCTCCTCGCCGAAGGCCACGTTCCGGATCGCCAGCATTCCGGTCAGCATGGCGTGGTCCTGGTTGTCGTACCGGTGCAGGCCGTTGCGGCCGATCGTCTGCAGGTTCTCGAACCCGGCCAGGAATTGCTTCAGCGCATCGAGGTGCTGCCGGTACACGCTGTCGTAGATCGGATAGGCCTTCGGTACCCGGACGACGTAACCCTCCTGGATCTCGTCGGCGCGGGCGAGGCCGATCGCCGCGACTTCCCGGGTGCCGAGCGCGACGAGCTCCTCGTCGGACGAGCACCAGAGGGCGTCCCCCTCGGTGCAGAAGTACTCGAGGCCGAGACCCGTCTTCGCCGGGTCCGGCACCATCGCCTCGCTCCAGTTCCCGTAGTTCTGAATCCGCCCGACCTTCACCGCCGGATCGTGGACGTAGATCCAGTTGTCCGGAAACAGGCCGGCGCGGCGCACGATCAGGCAGACCGTCACGAAGTCCCGGTAGGTGAGCGCGCGCGCGGCCTCGAGGACCTCGGGCGGGGCGGGGGGATCGAGCCGGCCAACGAGTTCCGTGATCGGCATGCTGGAGACGAAGTGCGTTCCCTCGACCGATTCCCGGCCGCCGTTTCGCCCCACGAAGACCCGCGAGACGCGCTTCCCGTCGTGCTCGACGGACAGCACGTCCCGGTCGAGCTCCACCGACCCTCCCGCGCGCACGACCGCGTCCCGCACCGCCTGCCACATCATCCCGGGCCCCAGGCGGGGATAGTCGAACTCTTCGATCAACGTCTTGATGGTGGTGCCGCGGCGCAGAAACATGTTGAGGACTGCGGTCTTGAGCGACAGGTCCTTGATGCGCTGCGCGGCCCACTCCGCCTTCAGCTCGGAGCACGGCACGCCCCAGACCTTCTCGGTGTACGTCTGAAAGAAGGTCCGGAAGAGACGACGGCCGAAGCGGTTGGTGACCCACTGCTCGAACGTGTCCTCCCGGGGGTAGGGAAAAATCTGCCAGCGGATGTAGCTCGCGGCGACCGCGAGCGCCTGCCAGATCCCGAGCCCCGCGAGCGCGTTCCACGCGCGCAGCGGGTACGAGAAGAAACGCCCGCGGTAGTAGATGCGGGAGAGCCGCGGCCGGCGGAGCAGGTCGGACCCCAGGACGTCGCGCCACATCTTCTCGACCGGCTTCGACTTCGTGAAGAAGCGGTGGCCGCCCATGTCGAAGTGGAACCCCTTGTAGACGGCGGTCGAGGCGAGGCCCCCGATCTGGCCGGTTTTTTCGAGCACGACGGCCGGAATGCCGAGACGCGTGGCCTCGTAGGCGGCGGTCAAGCCCGCGGGACCCGCTCCGACGACGACGACGCGCTTCGGTACGCCGTTGCTTCGGCGGCCCGCTCGATCGAGCGCGGTCGTCGCTGTCATTGTCGTTTGGCGGACAGCTTAACCCGCGGTCTTCTGCAACTAAATCCGACGGAAGTGGGTTGCAGGCCATGGAGCCGGCCATACAGGCGCATCCAAATGGATGTGACAGATCGTCACGACTTGGCATCTTGAACCGATGATTCGTCTTGACTACTATCTCGAATCAGAATGATCAACACACTTGACGCCCATATCCTGTCGATTCTCCAGAAGAACGCCCGGGTCTCCAACGCCGAGATCGCCCGGCAGGTCGGGCTGGCACCGTCCGCGGTCTTCGAACGCATCCGGAAGCTTGAGGAGCGGGGAGTGATCCAGGGCTACTCGGTGCGCATCGATCCGCACGCCGTCGGGCTCGGGTTGGTCGCGTACACGTTCGTGCGGTCGAACGACCGCCCCGGCGGAATCCAGACGGCCGAGAAGCTCGCCGAGATTCCCGAGGTGCTCGAGGTGCATCACGTGGCGGGGGAGGACTGCTTCCTCGTCAAGGTGCGCGCCGCCGACACGGAGGCGCTCGGGCGGCTCCTCCGGGAACGGCTCGGAAAGATTTCGACGATCAGCTCGACGCGGACGACGATCGTTCTCGAGAGCGTGAAGGAGACGACGCAGCTCCCGATCGCGCGCGCGGAGGTGGAGGAGGAGGCGGCCAGTGCTTGAAGTCTCGACGGGCCTGCACCCGCCCCAGGGGAAAGTGATCGCGGCGTTCGCCGCGGTCTACCTGATCTGGGGCTCGACGTATCTCGCGATCCGGTTCGCGATCGAGACGATCCCGCCGCACCTCATGGCCGCCGCGCGATTCCTGGTGGCGGGCGCGATCCTCTATGCGTGGTCGCGATGGCGCGGAGCGCCGAAGCCGACGGCCCGCAACTGGCGGGCGTCCGCGATCGTGGGCGGATTTCTGCTCCTCGGAGGCAACGGCGCCGTCGTGTGGGCGGAGACGCGCGTGCCTTCCGGTCTGACCGCGCTCCTCGTCGCGATGGTCCCCATCTGGATGCTCGTCCTGGAGATGCACCCCCGCCTCGGCGGCCGGCGGCCGCGCGTGGCCGTCGTCGCGGGAATCGTTCTGGGTCTCGCGGGACTCGTCGTGCTGGTCGCGCCGGGAAAGCTCGCGGGCCGCGTCGACCCGATCGGCGCAGGCGTCCTCGTGGTCGGCTGCCTGTCCTGGGCGTTCGGCTCCCTGCAGTCCCGCTTCGCCGACCTGCCGAAGTCGGGTTTCCTCGCGGCCGCGATGGAGATGATCTGCGGCGGAGCGCTGCTTCTCCTCTTCGGTCTCGCGATGGGTCAGGGCGGGCAACTCTCGCTCGCGGCGATGTCCCCGAGATCCCTGGTGGCTCTGGCCTACCTCGTCGTCTTCGGATCCCTCGTCGGATTCACGGCCTACATCTGGCTGCTCGGCGCCACGACGCCGGCGCGGGTCTCGACCTACGCGTACGTCAACCCGGTCGTGGCGGTGCTCCTCGGCTGGGGGCTCGCGAACGAGCCCATGACTCTGCGGACGATGCTCGCCGCGGCAGTCATCATCGGAGCGGTCGTGGTGATCATCCGGTACGGGGCCCGGACGAAGCCGGAGCCCGTCCGTTCGAACGTCGCGCCGGCGAAGCCGGTGGATCTCCCGGTCCGGCGAGCGGAGGCGCGGTGAAACCGGGTCGCGAGCTCGCTCTGCTGCTGACGATCCTGGATGAGGGATACGAGAAGAGGGCCTGGCACGGCCCCAACCTGCGCGGCTCCCTGCGCGGTGTGGGCGCCGCCGAAGCGGCGTGGCGACCCGGCGCCGACCGCCACAACATCTGGGAGATTGCCGTGCACGCGGCCTATTGGAAGTACGCGAACCGGCGGAGGCTGACGGGCGAGAAGCGGGGGAGCTTCGCTTACGCCGGAAGCAACTGGATCGCCCGCCCGGATTCGCCGACCGAGAAGGCCTGGAAGGCGGACGTTGCGCTTCTGGCCGAAGAGCACCGCCGTCTTCGCGAGGTGATCGACGCGATCCCTCCCGCCGGACTCTCGCGAAAGGTACCGGGAACGCGTCACCGGGTCGAGACGCTGATCTACGGCACGGCCCTTCACGACGTCTACCACGCCGGGCAGATCCAGCTTCTCAAGCGGCTCTATCGCGACCGCTCCGCGAGGTCCGCGCGTGTCTGAGGCACCGCTCGTCTGCCGGAGCGACGCGCTCGGTCCCGCCGGGCGCGCCCGTCACGCGGCGCTCGTCGCGGAGCTCGCGGAGGCACAGCCCGCCGTCGAGGAGCTCGAGAACGGTTTTGCGTTCCGGTTTCCGTCGCGCCCTTACCTCTTCCTGCGCGTTGCCGAGTGGATCGGGCTCGAGAGACAGTGCTGCCCGTTCCTGGAGATCGGGCTCGCCTTCGAGCATCCGACGGCGTCCATCCGGGTCTCGGTGACCGGTCCGGCGGGAACGAAGGACGTGCTCCGCGCCGAGCTGCCCCTGGCGTCCGGAGCGCAGGCATGAGCCCCGGCCGCCGGTTCGTCGAGATCTCGCACCCGATCGACCCCGGGATGATCACCTACGCGGGGTTGCCGGGCCCGGTGGTCTCGGAGCATCTGACGCGCGAGGCATCGCGCTCGCACTACTCCGACGGCACGACTTTCTCGATCGGCCGCGTCGAGATGGTCGCGAACACCGGCACGTACGTGGACGCGCCATTCCACCGCTTCGGCAACGGCGCGGACGTCGCGGGGCTCCCGCTCGACCGGCTCGCGGACGTCGACGGGATCGTAATCGACGCCACCGCGACTGGCCGCGAGGTCGACGCCTCGCTCTTCGGTCGCGGGGACCTCCGCGGGAAAGCCGTCCTCGTTCGCACCGGGTGGAGCCGCCACTGGAGGACTCCGGCGTACTTCGAGAACCACCCGTACCTGACGCGCGCCGCGGCCGAGCGGCTCGTCGACGCGGCGCCGGCGCTCGTCGGGATCGATTCCCTCAACATCGACGACACCCGGGACGGGAGCCGGCCCGCGCATACGCTGCTTCTCGGGGCGGGGATCCCGATCGCGGAGCACCTGACGAACCTCCACGACCTACCGCAGTCCGGCTTCCGGCTCCACTGCGTTCCCGCTCCGTTTCACGGAATGGGCAGCTTCCCCGTCCGCGCGTACGCGATCCTGGCGAGCTGAGCCCGGTCGCCCGCCGGAATTGCCGGCGGAGCCCTCCGGTTTCCCGTCCGGAGGCCGACCTGGACCGGATCCGCACTCTCGCCGTCGCTCTCGTCCTCGCGCTCGCGGCGATCGCGCCGGCGGACCCGCTTCGCGCGCAGAACGCTCCCGAGATCGCCCTCGAAACGCTGGCCACGGGGCTCGCGCAGCCCACGGCGATCGCCCATGCCGGAGACGCGCGCCTCTTCCTGACGCTGCAGCGCGGCCAGATCGTGGTGTTCGCGGACGGGCGCGTCCGCGGGACGCCGTTCCTCGACCTCTCGTCCTTCGTGAGCTGCTGCGGGGAGCGCGGACTGCTGGGCCTCGCGTTTCATCCGCGCTACTCCGAGAACGGTTTCTTTTTCATCGACTACACGAACGGCGCCGGCGACACCGTGATCGCGCGGTACCGCGTCTCGAGCGATCCGAACGCCGCGGACGCGTCGAGCGGCGTAATCCTGTTGACGATCCCGCAGCCGTTCGCCAACCACAACGGCGGCCAGCTCGCGTTCGGTCCCGACGGGTATCTCTACATCGGGATGGGGGACGGCGGCTCCGCGAACGACCCGATGTGCAACGGTCAGCGCGACGAGTCCCTGCTCGGCAAGATCCTGCGCATCGACGTCGACGCGAACGTCAACGCGTCCCCGTTCTACGGCATCCCGCCGGACAACCCGTTCGCCGCGCCGGGAGGTCCCCGCGACGAGATCTGGGCCAAGGGGCTGCGCAATCCCTGGCGGTTCTCGTTCGACCGCGCGACGGGAGACCTCTTCATCGGAGACGTCGGCCAGGGTGCGCGCGAGGAGATCGACGTCGAGCCGGCGGGGACTGCGGGCGGCCGGAACTACGGCTGGAAGCTCATGGAGGGCACGATCTGCGGCGGCGGCGGGACGTCCGGGTGTCCGTCGGGAGTTCCGGCCTGCAACTCGCCGTCGTACACGCTTCCGATCCTCGAGTACACGCACTCCGGCGGCGACTGCTCGGTCACCGGAGGCTACGTCTATCGCGGCCGGCAGTTCCCGCAGCTCGCGGGAACGTACCTCTACGGCGACTACTGCACCGGGAAGATCTGGGGCGCCGGGAACGCGGCGGGGTCGTGGACGTCCCGCCTCTTCGCGCGGCGCGCCCCGAACCTGACGACGTTCGGGGAGGACGCGGCGGGCGAGCTGTACCTCGCGACCGGGGATGGCCTCTTCGCGCGCATCGTCAACGCGAACCCCATTTCCCCGACGCTCGCGTCGGTCGAGCCGGCGTCCGGCACGGCGCGCGGCGGTGAGGTCGTGATCCTGACCGGCGGCGGGTTCCTGACCGGAGTCACCGTGACGTTCGGCGGCGTCCCCGGCACGGACGTGGCGATCCTCGACTCGTCGGGCACGCGACTCTCGGTCGTCGCTCCGGCGCACGCCGCCGGAACGGTCGACGTCGCGGTCACGAACTCCGACGGGAGAAGCGGCGCGCTCTCCACGGCCTATGCGTTCACGGCGCCGATCCGCGTCGCGCCGCGGCTTCGCATACCTCGCCCGCTCGGCCGCCCCTAGGAAAGGGTCAACCCGGCGGCCGCACCGCCTCGGTCGGCCGATTCCAGAGGAAAAACGCCACCGCCGACAACGCCGCGAGCACGACGCCGTAGGCGGCCGCGACGCCGGTCTCCTGGAGTCTCAGCGACGAGAGGATCTCGATCGAGATCGGGCGCGTCTCGTACGTGTAGAGCACGATCGAGATCACGAAGTCTCCGAGCGCCGTCAGGAACGCGAGGCTCGCGCCCGCGGCGAGAGCCGGCGCAAGAAGAGGCAGGTCGACCCGCCACATCCGGCGCCACCGCCCGGCGCCGAGCGACGCGGCTGCCTCGTCGATCGCCGGATCGAGCTGGCGGAACCCGGCGAACGCGGCCCGCCCCGTCAGCGGCAGATTCCGCACCAGGTAGCCGAGCGGCAGGATTGCGGCCGTGCCGACGAGAACGAAGCGGCCGATCCACGGCGCATGGACGCTGAACGTCGTCGAGAGCGCCACCGCGAAGACGGTGCCCGGCAGCGCCCAGGGGATCGAGAGCAGCGTTTCGAGGACCCCTCCCAGACGGGCCCGGCCGCGCACCGCAAACCGCGCCGCGGCGAAGCCGAGCACGAGGGCGCCGGCCGTCGCGACCACCGCCATCCACAGCGAGTTGACGAGCGGCCGCAGCCGCTCCGGCTCCGACAGGACCGCGGCGTAGTTCGAGAGGTTCAGGACCGGCGGAAGGATCTCGACCGTCCAGGTGCTCCGCGGCACGAGCGACACGAGGACGAGTGTGGCGTGCGGCAGGAGCAGGATCGCGGCAAGCAGCCACCCGAACGCGGCAACGATCCAGCGCGAGCGCCCGAGCCGACGCCGCGCCGGCGCGATCCCGCGACCGCCCCCCGTCACGACGCGCCCGGCCTCGCTTCTCTGCAGGAGGAACAGGCCGATGAGCGCCACGACCGCGAGCGTGACCGTCTCGACCATCGCCATCGGGAGGTCGCCGTTCAGCTTCGACGCCACGATCTGCGTCGTCATGACGCGGAACCCGCCGCCGAAAACGTACGGCGCCGAGAAGGACGCGAGCGACGTCATGAACGTCAGAAGCGCCGCGGCGGTGAGCACCGGGCGGAGGAGCGGCAGCACCACGCGGGTCACGACGCGGCGCCGGCTCGCGCCGAGGGCCTGGGCCGCCTCGAGCAGCGAGCCGTCCAGGCGGGAGAGACCCGCGCGCGTGAACAGGTAGAAGTAGACGTACATCGTGTAGGCGTGGACGAGCAGGACCGCGGTGGGTCCGGAAAGCCTCCAGGGCGACTCGTCCCGACGGAAGAGCGCCTGGATTCCGCGCGCCACGAAGCCGCTTTCTCCGTAGAGGAAGAGAAACGCGATGACGCCGACGAGTGGCGGCAGCACGACGGGGAGCGCGACCAGGGCCCCGAGGACGCGGCGACCCGGGAACTCTGCGCGCTCGAAGAGGAACGCGAGCGGCACCCCGATCCCGGCCGCGAGACCGACCGTCGCCAGAGAGATCCAGACGCTCGCCCAGAGAGCACGCCACTCCTCGGGCCGCTCCGCAAACTCCGCAAAGTGCCGCAGAGTCCAGCGCGGCGCCTCGAGCGCCTCCCCGAGCGTGACGAGGAGCGGCCAGCCCACGAGCCACAGAAGGAGGAGCGCGAGCAGGATCGCCCCGCCGTTCGCGCGTCTCACCCGGCGCTCTCCCGCGGGTACGCGCGCGGCGCCGGACCCGCCGGCAGCGGCGCGACGAACACCTTCCAACCCGGTTGCGCCGCGTCCGGAGCCGCGAGGACCTCCAGCTCCGCGCCGTCCGCGAGCGCCACGGAGAAGTAGGTCTCCTTCCCGGCGTAGCGGACGTCGGTGACGCGTCCCTCGAGCGCGGCGCCGTCGCGCGGCCCGCCGAAGGAGAGCGCCTCCGGCCGCACGATCACGTCGACCGGCGACCCGTCGAGCAGGTCCCACGGCGCGATCGCCGGCCACGCCGCGCCGCCCGGCAGCCGCGCTCGCCCCGTCGACTTCTGCCACGTGGCCGGGAGGACGCTGGAGCGACCGATGAACGATGCGGCGAAACGGGTCGCCGGCGCGGCGTAGAGCTCGCGCGGCGTTCCGACCTGCTCGAGCCTCCCGCCGTTCAGGAGCGCGACGCGGTCGCCCAGCTCGAACGCCTCCTCCTGCTCGTGCGTGACGAAGAGGGTGGTGATCCCGATCGAGCGGATGATCCTCTTCAACTCCCGGCGCGTGCGGCCGCGCAGGGACGGGTCGAGGTTCGAGAGCGGTTCGTCGAGGAGCAGGATCCGCGGCTCCGGTGCGAGCGCTCGGGCGAGCGCCACCCGCTGCTGCTGTCCTCCCGAAATCTGCGTGACCGGGCGGCTCTCGAACCCGGAGAGGTCCACGGAAGCGAGCGCCCGGGCGACCGCCTCGCGGACCTCCTTCTTCTTCACGCCCCGCGACTCCAGGGCGAACGCCACGTTCTCGCCGACCGTCATGTGCGGGAAGAGCGCGTAGTTCTGGAACACGACGCCGAAGCGGCGTCGTTCCGGCGGAACGTCCGTCACGTCCTCGCCGTCCGCCACCACGCGGCCGGAGTCGGGCGTCTCGAAGCCCGCGACGGTCCGGAGGACCGTGGTCTTGCCGCTCCCGGACGGACCCAGGAGGGCGAGGATTTCGCTCCGCGCGACCGAGAGGGACACGTCCTGCGTGACGTGCGTGGCGCCGAATCGCTTGTCGAGGTGTTCGAGGACCAGGAAGGGCGGTTCGGAGTCCGGACTCAATTTCCCTTCCCCCGCACCTCCCGATCCCAGCGGGACATCCACGCCGGTCCCTCGCGGCCGACCCGCTCCCAGTCGAGCTTCGCCGGCACGAGCGCGGTCTCGACGCCTCGCGCCCACTGCGGCAGCTCCGCGGCCGGCAGATCCGTGCGCGCCGGCAGCCGGAACGCCTTCTCCGCCGCGAGCTTCTGCGCCTCCGGGCTGCCGAGCCACTCGATGAGCGCCTTCGCCGCGGCGGCATGCTTCGCGCCGCGGACGAGTCCGATGGCGTCGTCGATGACGGGGGTCCCGCTCGACGGAAACGTGTAGGCGAGCGGCCCCCGCTGCATCTCGAACAGCGTGTCAGGCAGGTCCCACACCGTCAGCAGCCCCTCGCGTCGGACCAGCTTCTCCAGCAGCACCGACGGGTTGAAGACGTATTCCTTGGTCTGCCCGTCCAGGCGGCGCAGCCACTCGAGCCCGCTCTCCACGCTGCCGGTCTTTTCGAGGGAGCGTTCCAGGATCGCGCCCCAAACCGCACGCATCGTCCCGGAAGCCAGCGGATCGCGGATCAGGATCTTCTTCTTCCACCGGGGATCGAGGAGGTCGTCCCAGTCCCGCGGCGCTTCCGCCGCCGTGACCGCTGCACTGTTGTAGACGATCACGACCGGCGTCCGGTAAAGGCCGAAGAAGAGCTTCTGCGGGTTCCGGCTCTCCGGCGGGATCGAGCCGCTCCACGACGGCTCGAACGGCTCGAGGAGGCCGTCGCGCACGCCGTTCGCGAAGACGAGGTTCGGACCGCCGAACCAGACGTCCGCCCGGGGGTTCGCCTTCTCCGCCCGGATCCGGTCGTAGACGTCCTGCGATCCCATGTCGAGCCACCGCACGTCCACGTCCGGGTGCTTCGCCTCGTACGTCTTCTCCACGAGCGTCAGCAGGTCGCGGCCGTGCGGCGAGTAGAGGACGAGCGGAGTCCGGGCGTCGCGCCGACACGCGGCAGCCGCGAGCAACGGCAGCAGGAAACGGATGAGCGACAGCGCGCGTCGAATCGGCACGATCTTTCCGGCGCGAATGCTAGCAGGCGCGCGGTTTGCTGAGGTCGATCGATAAGATCTCGCCCTCGCGCCGGACGCGTCGTCCGGCCGAGCCTGGGAAAGGAGTTTCACCATGGGCACCGTGAAGAAGATCCCGGACGGGTACCACAGCGTCACGCCTTATCTCTGCTGCCGGGACGCCGAAAAGGCGATCGACTTCTACAAGAGAGCTTTCGGCGCGACGGAGTTGATGCGGATGCCCGCGCCCGGAGGCAAGATCGGCCACGCCGAGCTCCAGGTCGGCAGCTCGCGCGTCATGCTCGCCGACGAGTTTCCGGAAATGGGATTCATGAGCCCGCAGTCCCTCGGCGGCTCACCCGTCATGCTCCACCTCTACGTCGAGGACGCGGACGCGACCGTGAAAACCGCCGAGGCCGCGGGCGGGAAGGTCACGCGTCCGGTCGCAGATCAGTTCTACGGGGATCGGGGCGGGCAGCTCGACGATCCGTTCGGGCACAAGTGGTACGTCTCCACGCACATCGAGGACCTCTCGTCCGAAGAAATGCAGGAGCGGATGAAGGCGACGGCGGGAGCCGGAACGTAGGCCCGGCGCAGGTCAGGGCTTCGGCGTCACTCCCGCGGCGGGCAGCGCGGTCGCGGACTTCAAAGCGAGAAGGTTCGCGAAGAGGCGATAGGCGCCGGGAACCCCGTTCGGGAGCTGGCGGAAGAACGCGAGCCCCGTGTACACGTAAAGCCCGCGCCCGACCCGCGCGACCAGGAGCGAGCCCTGCTGCTCGGCCTGGCCCGGATCGTTCATCGCGAGCATCGGCGTGTACGCGGGGTCCCACTTCCCGGCGAAATAGAGCCCGCGCTCCTGCACCCAACCCGACCAGTCGACGTCGGTGATCGGGTTCGGCGTCCGGAAGAGCGGGCTCTCCGGGTGAAGCACCCGGATCGGCGCGGTCTCGTCGGTGACGCGGTCGTGCGGCCGCGAGATCTCGATCTTGTAGGGCGCGTAGTTGCCTTCGACGAACTGATACTGCTGGTACTGAACGATCACGAGGCCGCCGGCGCGCGCGTAGTCGAGGATCCGGCCGTTCGACCGCGCGAGCGCGGGATCGGTCTCGTAGGCGCGGCTTCCCACGACGATGGCGTTGTAGCCGGACAGGTCGCCCGACTGGAGCTCCTTCGCGTCGAGGATCTGGATCGGAGCGCCAATCGCGATCAACGCCTCGGGGACCCGATCGGAGGCGCCGCGGACGTATCCCACCCGGCGCACCGCCGGCAGGCGGATGTCCGCGGCGACGAGGTCGACGCCGGCCTCGTCGGACATTGGCGTCGGGGGGATGTGCGGGTACTCCAACACCCGGACGCTGGAGGATGACGGCGCGCCGCCGGCGGCGACGGCGGTGATCCGGAACGTCGAGCGGCCCGCGGGAAACGGGCTCGGCGGGCGCAGCGGAACGTCGAAGAATCGGCGGTCGCCCCGTCCGGTCGTCGAGAACTCGATCGGGGCGATCGCCGGCCATCCCGCGGGCGCCGTCACCTCGATCCGCCCGGACTGCGCGGATGGGACGTTCGAGGTCAGCGTGACCTCGAGCCTCCGTTCCCCCTTCATCGCGGTCGGCCACACGATCCGGTCCGGATCGACGGAGACCTCGAGCGCGGGAACCGCGCGCACCGGCCGGCGGACCTCGCCCTGCGCCTGGTCGCGGAAGCGCCAGACGACATCCCTCTTGAGGACGAGCGGGACGCCGCCCACCCGGACGTGAACCACCGCCGCCAGCGCCGCAGGCTGGAAGGGCTCCCCGCGGATCGGGTCGGGCACGCCGGTCCAGTCGTAGAGCGCTCCGTTCATCGGACGCCGCAGGAAGTAGGGCAGCGTTGGAGCGGCCCCGTCGGGGACGGCCCTGCGCGTCCATTCGGCGAGCGTGCCCGGAAGAACGTCCTTCGCCTCGGCGGCCGACGCCGCGACGTTCCAGCCGTCCGAGCTCGTGACCTCGACCGAGTCGACCGACACGGGCTGGCCCCCGGCGTTCCACACTCCGACCTTCACCTCGAGCGGATCTCCGGGAGCGGACGTCTCGCGGTCGGCGAGGGCATCCACGGTGAGCTCGGCCGCCGTCGCGAGCGCGGTCTCGGCCAGCGCGATCTTCTCGTCAACGAACTGCACCGCCGCCGCGGCGTCGTCCGCTCGGGGATCCA
>Ga0070694_100001263_pt1 | contig 14687 bp, 11 predicted proteins | sample KBSK1251metaG_FD_65470 | JGI IMG/M metagenome (GOLD analysis project Ga0070694, IMG submission 65470) | Corn, switchgrass and miscanthus rhizosphere microbial communities from Kellogg Biological Station, Michigan, USA - KBS K1-25-1 metaG | ecosystem: Host-associated > Plants > Roots >... | reverse complement strand
AAGCCGTGAGCCGCATCGCCGCGCTCCTCGGCAAGGAGCTCGCCGACCTGCGCAGCAACCCGGCGGTGTTCATTCCGGCGATCATCACCGGCGTGATCTCGATCGTGATGCCGTTTGCCATCGCCATCGCGGTCCCGTACTTTTCGGGCGAGCGGCTCGCGGACTCGAGCGACTTCAAGATCGCGCTGGAGATCTACCGCGATCAGCCGGCGACGCGAAGCCTCGACCCCGAGGGCGCCATCCAGGCGATGATCTTCCAGCAGTTCCTCATCATGCTCGTGCTCACGCCCGTCGCGGGCGCGATGTCGGTCGCGGCCTACGCGGTTGTCGGCGAGAAGCAGGCGAGGACGCTCGAGCCGCTGCTTGCGACGCCGATCACCACGTTCGAGCTGCTCGCCGCCAAGGTCCTCGGCGCGCTCCTGCCCGGCATCGCCCTCGCGACCGCGTGCTTTGCCCTCTACGTGGGAGGGGTGATGCTGTTCGCGCACCCCGGCGTCTATCGCACGCTCTTCTTCCCGCGCGCGCTGCTGACGATCTTCCTGCTCGGTCCGCTCGCCTCGCTGGCGGCGCTGCAGATGGCGGTCTGCGTGTCGTCGCGCGTGAACGACGCGCGCAGCGCCCAGCAGATCGGGGCGTTGATCATCCTGCCGATCAGCGTGCTGCTCGTCGCAGAGTTCACCAACAACCTGCAGCTCACCAGCCGCCTCGTCCTGCTCATTTCGTCGGGCCTGGCGGCGCTGAACGTCGCGCTCATGGCCGTCGGCATCCGCCTGTTCGACCGTGAATCGATCCTGACGCGGTGGAAATAGGATCGTTCGATGCCGACGCCGACGCCGTTTGCCACGCCCATCGACGATCGATTCTTCGAGGACTACGTCGTCGGAGACATCCACGAATTCGGTTCGATAGCCGTCAGCGGGGATGAGATCGTCGAGTTCGCCACCCGCTACGACCCCCAGCCGTTTCACGCGGATCGCGAGGCGGCTCGGCACACGCAGTTCGGCGGGCTGATCGCAAGCGGATGGCAGACGGCAGGATGGATGATGCGGCTGGTCGTCGAGCACTACCTGTCGCACGTCGCGAGCCTCGCATCGCCGGGGATTGACGAGTTGAGATGGACGCAGCCGGTGCGGCCGGGTGACACGCTGTCGGTGCGCGCGACAGTCATCGAAGCCAGGCCGTCGGCATCGAAGCCCGATCGCGGCCTCGTGCGGACGTTGTTCGAGGTCCTCAATCAGCGCGGAGAGGTCGTCATGTCGGTGAAGGCCATGAACATGCTGAAGCGGCGTGGCCGGTAGCGCGCTCGCCGAAACGGGCCGTCTCGAGCGCGTGGCCGTCAAGCGCCCGCGCGAGGCGTTTGTCAGCGACGAGGTGTCCGCCGCCCAGTGGCAGTCGCTCAACTTCAGCGCCGCCCCGGTGCTCGGAGGTGCGACCGCGGAGCACGACGCGTTTGTCCGGATTCTCGAGAGCGCGGGGGCGACCATCGATTTCCTTCCGGCGGACGAGCGCACCAACCTGGATTCGATCTACGTGCGCGACGCGTCCATTGTCTGTTCGCGCGGCGTCATCCTCGGCAGGATGGGCAAGCGCCTGCGCGCGGGCGAGCCGGCGGCGCAGAAGGCGGCGTTCCGCAGGATGAGCGTGCCGATCGTCGGCGAAATCACCGAGCCCGGCTGCCTCGAGGGCGGCGACGTCGTCTGGCTCGACGACCGCACCATCGCGGTCGGCCATGGCTACCGCACCAACGAGAGCGGCATCCTCCAGCTTCGGTCGATCCTCGCGGACTCGATCGACGACCTGATCGTCGTTCCGCTGCCGCACTGGCGCGGCCCCGGCGACGTCCTTCACCTGATGTCGCTCGTCAGCCCCGTCGACAGCGACCTCGCCGTCGTGTATTCACCGCTGCTTCCGGTCCCGTTCCGCCAGCAGCTGCTCGACCTCGGCTACGCCCTCGTCGAAGTACCGGCGGAGGAGTTCGACACGATGGGGACCAACGTGCTCGCGCTCGGCCCGCGCGAGAGCGTCGTGCTCGCGGGCAATCCGCGGACGCGCGCGGCGCTCGAGCGTGCGGGCGCCCGCGTCACGGAGTACGTCGGCAACGAGATCAGCGTGAAAGGCGCCGGCGGACCGACCTGCCTCACTCGGCCGCTGGCTCGAGCTCCGGGACGACGGGGCTGACCTGTTCGCGATGCTCGTGATGTGACGGCGCCGGCTCCACGCGCGGCAGCCAGAACGCGAGCACGCCGATGGCCGGCAGGTACGAACAGAGGCGATAGACGTAGTAGATGTCGGTGCGGTCGGCGAGCGCTCCCAGCGCCGCGGCGCCGATGCCGCTGATGCCGAACGCCACGCCGAAGAACAGCCCCGCGATCATGCCGACTCGTCCCGGCATCAGCTCCTGGGCGTAGACGACGATCACCGAGAACGCGGAGGCGAGAACCACGCCGATGATGACCGTGAGGATGCGCGTCCAGAACAGGTTCGCGTACGGCAGCGCCAGCGTGAACGGCAGCACGCCCAGGATTGACGCGAGGATCACCTGCCGCCGCCCGATGCGATCGCCGACCGGCCCGCCGATAATCGTGCCGGCTGCCACCGCGCCGAGGAACACGAACAGGTGAATCTGCGCGCTTTGCACCGTCAGGCCGAAGCGGCTGATCAGGTAGAAGGTGTAGTAGCTCCCGAGGCTCGCCAGGTACACGAATTTCGAGAAGAGCAGCGCCAGCAGGATCAGGACCGCCGTCACGACCTGGCGCGACGACACCGTGTCGTGGCGGGCCGAAGCCGCGCGCCGCGCGGCATGCATCGCCCCGCTTCCCTTGTACCAGCTGCCGACGCGCACGAGAAACATCATGGCCACCAGCGCGGCGATTGAGAACCAGGCGATGCTCGACTGCCCGTTCCGCAGCACGATGAACGCCGCGAGGAGCGGACCGAGCGCCGAGCCGAAGTTGCCGCCGACCTGGAAGAACGACTGCGCGAAACCGTGGCGGCCGCCCGACGCCGCACGCGCCATCCGTGACGACTCCGGGTGGAAGATCGACGAGCCGAGACCGACGAGCGACGTGGCCGCGAGCACCATCGTGAAGCTGCCGGCCTTCGAGAGCATGAGCATGCCGAGCAGCGTGAAGCCCATGCCCGCCGCGAGCGCGTACGGCTTGGGATGCCGATCCGAGTAGTGGCCGACGACCGGCTGGAGCAGCGCGCCGGTCAGCTGCAGGACGAACGTGATGAGGCCGACCTGCGTGAAATCGAGCTGGAAGTTCTGCTTGAGGATTGGATAGATGGCCGGGATCAGCGACTGCATCATGTCGTTGAGCAGATGACAGAAGCTGAGCGCCGTGAGTATCTCGAAGGCGGTGTCCACTACCCAGTACAATCGCACGGATGGCCGTTCGATCGGTAGCCGTGCTGGGTGCAGGCACGATGGGCGCGCAGATCGCCGCGCACTTCGCGAATGCCGGCGTGCCGGCGCTCCTGCTCGATGTGACCGCCGACGCCGCGCGCGAGGGGCTGAAGCGCGCGCGCGCGTTGAAGCCGGATCCGTTCTTCACGCCCGACGCGTGGAAGCTGATTTCGACCGGCAGCTTCGACGAGCTCGCGCGCGTCAAGGAGAGCGACTGGATCATGGAGGCGGTCGTCGAGCAGCTCGACATCAAGCGCTCGCTGCTCGAGAAGGTCGACGCGGCGCGCCGCCCGGGATCGATCGTCAGCTCGAACACGTCGGGCATCCCGATTGCCGCGCTGGCCGAAGGGCGAAGCGACGACTTCCGCCGCCACTGGCTCGGCACGCACTTCTTCAACCCGCCGCGCTACCTGCACCTGCTCGAGCTGATTCCAACGCCCGACACCTCGAAGGACGTCGTCGACGCGGTTGTGTCGTTTGCCGACCATCACCTCGGCAAGGGCGTCGTCATCGCGAAGGACTCGCCGAATTTCATCGGCAATCACATCGCGCTCTACGGCGTGGTGCAGATCCTGAAGCAGGTGGAAGCGGGCGCGTACACGATCGAGGAGGTCGACGCGATCACGGGCCCCGCGCTCGGGCGTCCGAAGAGCGCCACGTTCAGAACGCTGGACCTGGCGGGCATCGACATCCTCGCGCACGTCGTGCACAACCTGTACGAGCGGCTTCCCGATGAAGCGGCCCGACGCGAGTTCGTGCTGCCGGCGTTTGTCGAGAAGATGATCGAGCGGAAGATGGTCGGCGAGAAGACCGGCCAGGGGTTCTACAAGCGCGTCAAATCGCCCACCGGCGATTCGGACATCCTGACGCTCGATCCCGCAACGCTCGAGTATCGGCCGCGCAAGTCGCCGCGCCTCGGCTCGCTCGAGGCCGCGGCGGCCATCACCGACCTGCGCGAGCGCCTCCGCACGCTTTTCAACGGCAAGGACAAGGTCGGAGAGTTCCTGCGGCAGACGCTGATGCCGACGCTCGAGTACACCGAAAAGGTGACGCCGCAGATCGCCTACTCGCCGGACGATGTCGATCGGGTGATGCGGTGGGGTTTCGGATGGGACCTCGGCCCGTTCGAGTTGCTGGACGCCATTCGCGGCCCCAAGGGAGCCGCGCCGCGCGAGGTGCCGCCCGCCGCGCCCGACCTGCAGCTGCTCAAGTCGGCCAGGGATCGCAATCGCCTCGTCAAGAAGAACGCCGGCGCCAGCCTCGTCGATCTCGGCGACGGCGTGCTCTGCGTCGAGTTCCACTCGAAGATGAACGCCATCGGCGGCGACACCATCCAGATGCTGCACGCGGGCCTGAAGGAAGCGTCGGCGAACTTCGCCGCGCTGGTCGTCGGCAACGAGGGCGAGCACTTCTCGGCCGGCGCGAACATCATGCTGCTGCTCCTCGAGGCGCAGGAGGAGAACTGGGACGAAGTGGACCTGATGGTGCGCACGTTCCAGAACGCGACGATGGCGCTGCGCTACGCGGACGTGCCGGTGATCGTCGCGCCGGCAGGTCTCGCGATCGGCGGCGGCTGCGAGATCGTGCTGCACGCGGACCGCGTGCAGGCGGCGGCCGAAAGCTACATCGGGCTCGTCGAGGCCGGCGTCGGCCTCATCCCGGCCGGCGGTGGCACGAAGGAGATGGTCGTGCGCGCCGCCGAGCAGATGCCCGCGGGCTCGACGGATTTTCTCCCGCCCATCCAGCGCGCGTTCGAGGCGATCGGGTTCGCGAAGGTGTCCGCAAGCGCGCCCGATGCCCAGCGCCTCGGACATCTGCGCCCGTTCGATGCGGTGACGATGAACCGCGAGCGGCTCATCGCCGATGCCAAGGCGAGGGCGCTTCAACGCGTCGCGGACGGGTATCAGCCGCCGGCGCCCCGCACCGCGATTCCTGTCGGCGGCGACGCGGTGCTCGCACCGCTGAAGCTCGGCATCCATCTCGCCTGGCGCGCCGGACGCATCAGCGATCACGACGCGCTCATCGGGCGCAAGCTGGCGGCGATCATGGCGGGCGGCTCGCTGCCGCATCCGTCCACGGTGACCGAGCAGCTGCTGCTCGACCTCGAGCGCGAGGCGTTCCTGAGCCTGGTCGCCGAACGCAAGACGCAGGAGCGGATTCAGCACACGCTGAAGACCGGAAAGCCGTTGCGGAACTAGCTGGCAGCTGGCAGCGGGCAGCAGGCAGTGGGTTCATGAACATCGTCGATGTCGGGTCGGGCGTTCCGGTCGTCGTCGTTCCCGGCGTGCAGGGGCGCTGGGAGTGGATGAAGCCGGGCATCGACGCGCTCGCGCAGGGCGGGCGGGTCGTCACGTTCTCACTCGCCGACGAGCCTTCCTCCGGGGCACGGTTCGACGAAGCGCTCGGCTTCTGGAACTACGTCGATCAGGCACGCGACGCGCTGGAGGCGCGCGGCCTCGACCGTGCGGCCATCTGCGGCGTGTCGTTCGGCGGGCTGATTGCGGCGGCGTTCGCCGCGCGGTATCCGGCTCGCGTGTCGTCGCTGATTCTCGTGTCGGCGCTACCGCCGTCGTGGCGGCCGGATGCGCGCGCGTCGTTCTACCTGCGCCATCCGTGGCTCCTGACGCCGCTCTTCTGCGCCGGCGCATTCGGCTTCTACGGCGAGATTGCGGCTGCAAATGACACCTGGTGGAGCGGAATTGCGGCAGCGTGCCGCGCCGGAATCAACGTTCTCCGCCACATGTTTCACCCCGGCCGTATGGCGCGACGTGTGCATCTCCTCACGTCGGTCCGGATCGACACCGAGCTCACCCGCGTCAAAGTACCTGTGCTGGTGGTCACGGGCGAGGAGTCGCTGGAACGCGTGGTTCCGCCGCGCCTGACGCGGGAATACGCGGCAATCTGGCCGCACGCGCGCGTCGAGACGCTGCGGCGGACGGGACACCTGGGGATGATCACGCGGCCGCACGATTTTGCCGCGATCGTCTCGCGCTTCGTTGCCGAGTCGGAAAAGAAAATTGCCTGATCCTATTAGAGAGATTCCGGGCCCTGCCGGGCCGCTCGAAGTGCTGCTGGAGCAGCCGACCGGCGACGTGCGCGCGGCCGTTGTCTTCGCGCATCCGCTGCCGACGCACGGCGGCACGATGCACACGAAGGTCGTGTTCCAGGGCGCGAAGGCGCTCGCAAGAATCGGCTGCGCCGTGCTGCGGTTCAACTTCCGCGGCGTCGGCCGCAGCGCCGGCACGTGGGACGAGGGTCGGGGCGAGTGCGACGATTTCGGGGCGGCGGTCGATTTCATGGCCGCGCAGTACCCCGGAAACGAGCTGTGGGCCGCGGGCTTCTCGTTCGGCGCCTACGTGGCGCTGACGACCGGCGCGCAGGACGATCGGATCTGCACGTTGATCGGTATCGCACCGCCGGTCAACCGGTATGACTTCACGGTGATGAAGAGGTCGGTCAAGCCGAAGTTCATTGTCCACGGCGAGGCCGACGAGTTGATTCCACTGAAGCAGGTGCGCGAGTTCTACGCGCAGCTTGTGGACCCGAAGGAGCTGGTCGAGATCGATCGCGCCAACCACCTGTTCGACGGCCAGGTCGCCGAAGTGGCGGACGCGCTCGAGGATCTGCTGGCGGATTTCTCATGCAGGACGCAGTAATCGTTTCAGCGACACGCACGGCGGTCGGACGCGCGCCGAACGGCGCGCTCAAGACCGTCAGACCCGACGAGATGGCGGCGGCCGTCATCGAAGAAGCGCTGCGCCGCGCCCCCGGCATGCAGCCGTCCGAGGTCGAGGACGTCATCCTCGGCTGCGCGATGCCAGAGGCCGAGCAGGGCCTCAACGTCGCCCGCATCGCGAGCCTGCGCGCGGGTGTGCCGGTGAGCGCATCGGCGGTCACGATCAACCGGTTCTGTTCGTCCGGCCTCCAGGCGATCGCGTACGCCGGCGAGCGCATCATGTGCGGCTTCGCGAACGCCGTCGTCGCCGGCGGCACCGAGTCGATGAGCATGGTGCCGATGGGCGGCAACAAGGTTTCACCCAACCCGGCGCTCGTCGACAGCTACCCCGACGTGTACCTGAGCACGGGGCTCGTCGCGGAGAATCACGCCCGCGAAAACAGCATCTCGCGCGAGGAGCAGGACGCCTTCGCGCTGCGCAGCCATCAGCGCGCGGTGGCCGCCATCGACAGCGGACGATTCGCCGACGAGATCACGCCGCTGACGTACAAGGTCGCGCTGCCTCCCAACGGCAACGGCAAGCACCAGCTCCGCGAGCTGACGTTCAACGTGGACGAAGGCCCCCGGCGCGACACCTCGGCGCAGGCGCTCGCCTCGCTGCGCCCCGCGTTTCACGCGATGGGCACCGTGACCGCGGGCAACTCGTCGCAGACGAGCGACGGCGCCTCCGCGGTGCTCGTGACGTCTGCGGCGTTCGCCAAGGAGCGCGGCCTGCAGCCGCTCGCGCGCTTCGTCACCTTTGCCACGGCCGGCGTGGAGCCCGAGCGCTTCGGCATCGGCCCGGTGCCGGCCATCCGCAAGGCGCTGAAGATGGCGGGCCTCACGCTCGATCAGATCGACCTCGTCGAGCTGAACGAAGCCTTCGCGGCACAGGTGCTCGCATGCCTGCGGGAGCTACCGATCGACCCGGAGCGTCTGAACGTCAACGGCGGCGCGATCGCGCTGGGCCATCCGCTCGGCTGCACCGGCGCCAAGCTGACGACGAGCCTGCTGCACGAGATGCGCAGGCGGAAGTCCCGATACGGAATGGTGACGATGTGCGTCGGCGGCGGCATGGGCGCCGCCGGAATCTTCGAACGAATGTAGGGCGGGTTCCGCGCGGCTCGATCGACCGCGGCGCGGACCCGCCGGGAGCAATCATGGCTGTCGCAACGAATGCACGGAAGGGCGCGTCCTGGCTTCTCGAGGAGACCGACGCGTCCTCGATCTTCACGCCGGAGAAGCTGTCGGAAGAACACCGCCTGATGGCCCAGACCGTCGACGAGTTCGTCGAGAACGAGGTAATGCCGAACCTCGACCAGCTCGAGACGAAAGACTGGAAGCTGGCGCGTACGCTGATCCGCCGCGCCGGCGAGCTCGGGCTGCTCGGCATCAGCGCTCCCGAGCAGTACGGCGGCCTCGACCTGGACAAGGCGTCGGCGCTCGTCGTATCCGAGCGGATGGCGCGCTCCGCGTCGCTGGGCGCCGCCTACGGCGCGCAGGCCAACCTCACGATCATTCCGCTCGTGCTGTTCGGCACCGACGCCCAGAAGGCGAAGTACCTGCCCGACCTCATCTCCGGCGAAACCATCGGCGCGTATTGCCTCAGCGAGTCGGGCTCGGGCTCCGACGCGCTCGCGGCCAGGACGCGCGCGTCCAGGCAGGCGGACGGCAGCTGGATCCTCAACGGCGAGAAGATGTGGATCACCAACGGCGGCTTCGCCGACGTCTTCATCGTCTTCGCGCAGGCCGACGGCGACCTCTTCACCGCCTTCATCGTGGAGCGCGCTTTCGGCGTGAAGTCGGGCAAGGAAGAGCACAAGATGGGCCTTCACGGCTCGTCGACGACCCCGGTCCTGCTGCAGGACGTCAAGGTGCCGGCCGACAACGTGCTCGGCGAAATCGGCAAGGGCCACAAGGTCGCGCTGAACACGCTGAACTTCGGACGCTTCAAGCTGGGCGCGATGTGCAGCGGCGGCTGCCGCGAGGGCATCGGCTCGGCGGCGAAGTACGCGAAGCAGCGGAAGCAGTTCGGTCATCCCATCTCCGACTTCGGCGCTATCAAGTACAAGCTCGGCGAGATGACGGCACGGACCTACGCGCTCGAAAGCCTCATGTATCGAACGGCGGGGCTCATCGACGCGGCGGTGGCGGAGAGCGGCGGCCACGGCGGTGCGGCGATTGCCTCCGCGCTCGAGGAGCTTGCGGTCGAAGCGTCCATCGCGAAGGTGATGGGCAGCGAGGTGCTCGACTACGTGCTCGACGAGAACGTGCAGATTCACGGCGGCAACGGGTTCGTGAAGGACTACCCGGCCGAGCGGTTCTATCGCGACGCGCGCGTCAATCGCATCTTCGAGGGGACCAACGAGATCAACAGGCTGCTGATTCCCGGCATGCTGATTCGCCGCGCCACCAAGGGAGAGATCGGTCTGATCCCCGCGGCCAAGCGGCTGCAGGACGAACTGCTCTCGCCGTCGGGCGCGTCGCTGTCGGCCGAGGAGGGGCTCGACGCGGACCTGAAAACCGTCGCGGCGCTCAAGAAGGTCGCGCTGATGGTGCTCGGGACCGCCATGCAGACCTACGGTCAGAAGCTGACAGACGAGCAGGAAGTCCTGAGCGCGGCGGCCGACATCCTGATCGACATCTTCGCCGCCGAAAGCGCCGTGCTGCGGGCGCGCGAAGCCGTGGCCAGCGGCCGGTCGGACGGGGCGCTGCACGAGGCGGCCGCGCGCACGTTCGTCAACGATGCGACGCAGCGCGTCCAGACGGCCGCGACCAACGCGCTGGCCGCGATGGCCGAGGGCGACACGCTCCGCACCCTGCTCGCCGCGCTGCGCCGCGTGTTGAAGGCGGCGCCGATCAACACGGTTGCACTCCGCCGGACGCTGGCGGATGCCACCGTGTCGCGCGGTAGTTATATTGTTAGTTAAGTGGAATCAGGACAATCTGCCGGGTCCAGAAGGACCCGGCCTACACGTCACATAGCTGGCGGGCCTCACAAGACCCGCCCTGCACTGCGACTTGCGCTCGTCATAGCCGCGCTCCTCGGCGCGTGCACGTCGGGCCCGTCCGCGCCCGATGACGACTCCGCCAGCTACGTCAAGGACGTCCAGGACGCGCGCGTGGAAAAGGATCGGACGCTGGCCGCCGACCCGGAAAGTGTCCCCGTCGCCAAGCGCGCGCTGCTGCTGCCGCTGAAGTACTACGCCGTCGATCCGGCCTTCAAGGTGCCGGCTTCGCTCAAGCTGTCGAGCGACCGGCCGGTGTTCGACATGCCGACCTCCACGGGCACGAACCGGAAGATGCAGCGCGTCGGCGTCCTCGAGTTCACCCTCCAGGGCACGCAGATGTCGCTCGAATCGTTCGTCGAGGCGGGAACGCAGCAGATCACGTCGCTCTTCGTTCCGTTCGCCGACCTGACGACGGGCATGGAGACGTATGCCGCCGGCCGCTATCTCGACTTGAAGCCGACGCCCACCGGTTATTACGTGATCGATTTCAACCTCGCGTACAACCCGACCTGCGCCTACAACCCGACGTGGGAGTGTCCGTACCCGCCGGCGGCGAACCGCCTCAAGGTGGCGATTCGCGCCGGCGAGAAGGCGCCACCCGAAGCGCCCGGGGCGAAGGCCCCGGGCGCGTGACCTCAGCGCTCCAGGCCATCGTCTTCGACTTCGACGGGGTCATTGCCGACAGCGAGCCGCTGCACTTGAAGGCGTACCAGCAGGCGCTCGCAGAGGATGGCCTGCTGCTCGATCGCGACGAATATTTCGCCCGCTATCTGGGCTACGACGACGTCGGGATGTTGCAGGCGCTGGCGCGCGACCGCGGCCTCGCATGGACCGATCGCCACGTCACGGCGCTCGTCGCGCGGAAGGGCATGAAGCTGCAGGCGATGCTCGAAGGCGACGAGGTGCTCTTTGCCGGCGCCGCCGCATTCGTGCGCGCGGCCGCGGCCGAAGTTCCGATCGCGATCGCGTCGGGCGCGCTGCGCCACGAAATCGTGCAGATCGTGAACGCCGCCGGGCTGGGCGACCTCTTCAGCGCGATCGTGGCATCCGGCGATACGCCCGAGAGCAAGCCGTCGCCCGCGCCGTACGTGCTGGCGTTCGAGCGGCTCCAGCAGGCGAGCCGCAAAACGTTGGACCGCCGGCGCTGCGTTGCGATCGAGGACTCTGTGTGGGGACTCGAATCGGCACGCGGAGCCGGGTTACGCTGTGTGGGAGTGACCACGAGCTATCCGGCTGCCGAGCTGACCGGAGCGGAGCTCGTCGTCGGCGGACTCAGCACGCTCACGCTTCCGATGCTCGAAGACCTGGTGACATGAAGAAGGACCTCGTCGACGCGCTGACCGCCGCATCGAACGCACCGGGCACCGCGCTGGCGCACGCCGCGCTCGTCATCGCGAGCATCGAATATCCGCGCATCGATCCGGAACCGTACCTCTCGCAGCTCGACGGCATGGGCGCCGCGGCGGCCAAGTTCATTCACTCCCGCACGCACGAGACCGGCGACACGTCCACGCTGGCCTGCGTCCGCGCGCTCAACGCGTATCTGTTCCAGGAGCAGGGCTTCTCGGGCAACGAACGCTACGAAGATCCGCGCAACAGCTGCCTCAACGAGGTGCTCGATCACCGCACCGGCATTCCGATCACGCTGTCGCTCGTCTACATGGAAATCGCCAGGCGCGCCGGACTCCACATCGACGGCGTCAACTTTCCCGGGCATTTCCTCGTGCGCAGCCCCGATGTCGGCAAGCGCGCGACGGCGGGCCTGCTGATCGATCCGTTCCATGGCGGCGCGCTGCTGTCGGAGCACGACTGCCGCGTGCTGCTGCAGAAGCACGTCGGCAGCGAGATCGCCTTCAGCAAGTCGCTGCTCGCCCCCGCCACGCGGAAGGAAATCATCGTCCGGATGCTGCTGAACCTGAAGCGCATCTACGTGCACATGCGCTCGTTCCCCCAGGCGCGCACCGTCACCGAGCTGCTCGTCGCGCTCACGCCGTCGGCGCTCAGCGAGCTGCGAGACCGCGGCCTGCTCGCGTATCACCTCAACGACGTCACCGGCGCGCTCCGCGACCTGCAGACGTACCTGAAGCTCTCGAGCATGAGCGAGATGGACAAAGAGGCGCGCGAGGAGCACGACCAGATCTGGGAGCACGTCAAGACGCTCCGGCGCCGGGTCGCCGCGCTGAATTAGATTCGCCCCAGTCTTCGCTGCATAACCTGATCTCTCTCTTTCGCGTGATGGGTCTTCTGTCGCTGCTGGCAGCCGCGCTCTACCTTCACCCCTGGCGCACCGTTACGCTGATTGGCGTAATCGTTACGCTGGTTTGCGTAACGATCAAGCGGCGGACGTAAGATATCTGGCTATGAAAACGCGAGTGCTGTTCTACGCCAACGTCGTTGCCGCGCTGCTGTTTGCCGCGGCCGCGAGCGCACAGACCGCCTCGGGCACGATTCGCAGCTTCGAGGAGCATTGCGCGACGTGCCATCGCAACGCAGGCGTGGCGCGCGCGGCGGGCGCGGAGCAGGCGCCCGACATCGACGCGCTGCGTAAGCTGTCGCCTGACACCGTCTTTGCGGCCATCGCGATGAGCCCGACGCCGGCGCACGCGCAGGCCGTCGCCGACGCGAGCGACGTGGTCAAGCGCGGGTACGCGGAGTTCCTCGGCGGCCGGAAGATCGGAAGCATCCCTGCCGGCGATCCGAAGGCGATGCCGAACCAGTGCCCGGCGAGCGCGAAGCTCACGGATCCATCCACCGGCCCGTCGTGGAACGGCTGGAGCGCCGACGCGACCAACGCGCGGTTCCAGTCCGCGAAGGCCGCGGGGATCACCGCGGCGCAGGTGCCGGGCCTGAAGCTGAAGTGGGCGTTCGGGCTTCCCAACGCCGCGTCGATGTACAGCCAGCCGACCGTCGCTGGCGGACGCGTCTTCTTCGGCGCCGATACCGGCTACGTCTACGCGCTCGACGCGAAGACCGGCTGCGTCGCGTGGGGCTTCCAGGCGGCGGCCGGCGTGCGCAACGCACCGAGCGTCGGGCCGGTGAAGGGTCGCGCGGGCTCGTCGTACGCCGCGTACTTCGGCGACCTGCGCGGCAACGTCTACGCGCTCGACGCGGCGACGGGCAAGGCGCTCTGGATCGTCAGCGCCGATCCGCATCCGCTCGCCGCGGTCACCGGCTCGCCCATCCTGCACAAGGGACGCCTCTACGTCCCGCTGGCATCACGCGAGGAAGCCGCCGGCGGCGGACCCGATTACCCCTGCTGCACGTTCCGCGGCAGCGTCGTCGCGCTCGACGCGGACACGGGGAAGCAGATCTGGAAGACGCACATCATCAGCGAGGAGCCGAAGCCGACGAAGAAGAACTCGCGCGGCGTGCAGCTGTACGCGCCGTCGGGCGGCGGCATCTGGGACACGCCGACGATAGACGATGCGCGCGGGGCGCTCTACATCGGCACCGGCGACGCCTACAGCCGGCCGGTCTCCGCGACGACCACCGACGCGGTGATGGCGCTCGACCTCGCGACGGGCAAGCCGCGGTGGACGGTGCAGCACACGCCGGACGACGCCTGGCTGGTCGGCTGCGAAACGAACAACCCGTCGGAAAACTGCCCCGCCAACATCGGCCCCGACTGGGACTTCGGCGACTCGCCGATCATGCGCACGCTGAACGACGGCCGCGCGATCGTGATCTCCGGGCAGAAGAGCGGCGAGGTCTACGCGCAGGACGTGCGTGACGGGAAGGTGATCTGGAAGGCGACGCTCGTCGAGAAGCTCGCGCGCGGCGAAATCACGTTCGGCGGCGCGGCGGACGATCAGCGCGTCTACTTCGGCACGCGCAGCGGCGCGGTCTGGGCGCTCGATCTGAAGACCGGCCAGAAAAAATGGACCACGCCCGTCGCGCCAATCCCGCAGCGGCAAGCGGGACAAACAGCGGCCCTCACGGTCATTCCGGGCGTCGTCTTCTCGGGCGGCCAGGACGGCGTGCTGCGCGCGTTCGCGGCGGCCGACGGCAAGCAGGTCTGGGAGTTCGACACGGTGCGCGACTTCACGACGACCAACGGCGTCGCGGCGAGAGGCGGGGCGATGGGCGCGCCGGGACCGACCGTCGCCGGCGGAATGCTGTTCCTCGGCTCCGGCTACACCGGCCTCGGCAACGGACGCGGCGGCAACGTGCTGCTCGCCTTCGAGGCTGACGAGAGCCGATCCACGCGGTAGCAACCACGAAGGCCTTCGGCCTGCACGAAGGGCACGAAGCTTTCGAGGATGACGAGCCACAGACACAGAGACACAGAGTTTCTTAACGTCTGGATTGCCGTATCTCACTTACCGTCGAAAGCAGTTGTTGCGCTTTGTCAGTATCCGTTGACTTCGTGTCCTTCGTGGCCGCGCGCGAAGCGCGCCTTCGTGGTTATCCGAGGCCGGCGATCTCGTCGTAGAGGAACGCCGACGCGATGATGCCGTTGTGGAAGTTCGAGAGATCGAGCTTCTCGTTCGGCGCGTGCGCGTTCTCGTCGGGCAGCCCCACACCGAACAGCACGCTCGGCAGGCCGAGCTCCTCC
>Ga0070694_100001262_pt1 | contig 14700 bp, 12 predicted proteins | sample KBSK1251metaG_FD_65470 | JGI IMG/M metagenome (GOLD analysis project Ga0070694, IMG submission 65470) | Corn, switchgrass and miscanthus rhizosphere microbial communities from Kellogg Biological Station, Michigan, USA - KBS K1-25-1 metaG | ecosystem: Host-associated > Plants > Roots >... | reverse complement strand
CCGTTCGGGGTGCGGTCATGACTAATGACTTTTCCGGTGGTCTCCGCGGACTCCGACCACCGGCTACTTTCTGGCAACCCTTCGGGTTGCGCTGAGGTGAGTCAACTATATAAATGCCCTCGCAAAGCCTTGCCCTGGGGCTTAATTCTGAGCGCTGCTCCGCAGCTCGTTGAATGATCACGTCGAAGGTCGAGTGGCTGCATTGGATCGGCCCGACGGTCCCTGGCGGTCTCCTTTGCGCAGCGAGAACTTACTTGGAGAGGCTTCCCGGCGTTGAGGACGCAGACCATTCGAAAGAATTCATTCGCTCCAGGGGTGTCGATTCCCTCTGCCGGGTATGGTCAATGGACCGCCGTTACCATTGGCGATGACCTTATGATAGATATCAGTCACGAACGGCAGAACCACCTGCGGTGAAAAGAATCTTTCGTACCGTGCGCGGGCGGCATGGCCCAGGCGGTGTCTTAGACCGGCATCAGTCGCCAATCGCAGCATGGCGATTGTTAAAGCCTTTGTATCACCCGCCGGAACACTGAGGCCGGCATCGTCGCCAATCATGTCCGGTATCCCACCCACCTCAGACGCAATGATCGGTTTGCCGCAAGCCATGGCTTCCACGATGCTGTTTGGTGTGCCTTCGCTGAAAGATGGCATCACAAAAACGTCGAGATTCTCCATGAACGCACGGCAATCTTCAGGCCGGGTATAGACACCATGATACCGGTAGGCCCCGCCTACGTTCAGGGCTTTAGCCCTGGCCGCAATCTTGCGGCGCTGCGAACCTTCACCCGCCATCGTCAATCGAACATCGTTGCATTGCCGGTGCAGTTCAGCGAAAGCATCGATTAGCACCCCGCTGCCCTTCAGCTCTTCCATGCGAGCAGCAAAGCCGAAAGTCACTTTCGGGCCGTTCTGGCGGTACGTTTGTATTCCGTTTCTCGGCTCGGCGGACATAATCGGCAGAATGCAAAGTGCGTCTGAATGGGTCAGAACTTCGCGGCAGTGGCTGAGGAGTTTGGGTGATAGAGCTGCTATTTTCGAGCATAGCGGCAACACGGAGGTGAATTCCCGGTAATAATCGAAGCCCGGCGGGTGGTAGGGAATGCCGAGTTCCTGGTAGATGACCGGAATTCCAGCATCGTGGGCCCCGCGAATTATCACGCTGGCTCCCGCGTTCGGCGTCATCACGTGAACCAGGTCGGGTTTCTCTTTCTTAAGAAAATCGTGGCATTGCGAGTAATACCGATTAGCCATCGCCGTCAAGAAGGGCTGGCTCCGGCGGCGGACGAACGCTTTCGAACCGGGGAAACTATGAAATATCTTCGAAGCAAACCTCCGCCCGGCTCCCAATGAGCTCTGGGTTAGGTTTGAAGCAATCCAGCAAACGGGAACGTCAGATTCAAGCAGTCGCTGATAGTACTGGTCTTCTTCTGCATGCAAGTACATCAAAAGAACCGAAACGGACACTCCTGCTTTCCTCAATTGCGCCGCATAAGTGACCAGCGTCTCGTCCGCGCCGCTGATTGGCCCATCAAGGTGACTCTTGCAAAGAGTAATTTTCATCGTCGGGGTATGTTTGACCGGATCTGTTTGAGATGCTCTCTCGCATTTGGCAATTCCGCGCTATCGACCAGGGCACTGACGAGAGTAGCGGTCGTTGCAGCGCTAGTCCAGCGACGTGCAAGGTTGGCGACGGCCGCCGGGTGCAGTTGCAGCAAGGTCCGCAGGCCTCTTGAGGCCCGAATGATTTGGGCATTCCGAACCGCCGCGAAAGACTCCCAGGCCAGATGCTCGGCGATGTTTTTCGAAAATGCTCGCCAGATAAATGTCCTTTTAGCCGGCTCAGCGCCGGCGACCCGTGGCAGACGCACCCACTCCCCGCGAAAACGCCGGCGGCCGCGTTCGATCAAATCCAGAGTATCCGAGCTGCCCTGGGCCGAGATCGCCGTTGATTGGCGCCAGACGAGCACGGGAGTTTCGATCGCGGCCACCGGAAAGATCTCCGCGATGCGGATCCATAAATCCCAGTCGTCGATCCCGGGAATGCTGGCGTCGAGCAGTCCTATTTGAGATATGCAGGCGCGGCGAAAAACCACGCTGCCTGAGGGAATGAAATTTCGAATCAGAAGCTCCCAAAAAATGTCTCCCTGCGGACATTCGCACGGATACGGCTGGCGCCGCTCACCACCGGCATCTTCGGGAATCGCTTGCCCGTAAATCATCATCGCTTCAGGTGTCTGATCCAGGATTTGAATCTGGCTATCCAGCGAACCCGAAACCCGCAAGTCATCATCATCGAGAAAAGTCACGAATTCGCCCGAGCTGGCCACGAGGCCGATGTTACGGGCGCCGGCCACGCCCTGGTTGCGGTCTACCCGGACATACTTGATTCCGGGAATTGTGCGACAGGTAGCCGCCGTCTCGTCTGACGAAGCATCGTCAATCACCACGATTTCGATTTCGCGACCCGAGGTGCGGGCACTTTCGATCGCGCGCGGCAAGAGCGCGGGGCGATTGTTGGTGGTAATTATGACGCTGGCTCTGGGCATCAATTCCGATTCCGCACAGACAATCACTGAGGTTTCGAGAAACTCGCTTTTCGCTTATCTCCGATCAGGTTCTTCGCCAGCTTCATGTAAGCGCGCGGCCGAAGGAAGCTGATTGGATCGAGCTGCAGCGCGACGGCTATGTTGGCACAGGCCGGAACGAGTCTGCCCTGCGGCAGATATTTCCTGGCAGCAGTCCAGATCAAATTCTCAGAAATGCGATTGATGGTTCGCGCCCGGGCTTCACGACGGCGAGCTGCGGAGGCAGACGCTGCTCTGGGCAGACGGAAGAGATCCAGTTGGTGGCGGGCCACGCGGCCCAGCTGCGCCGCTCGCGCCGATGAACCCTGCCGTGAAAACGGAGTGGGCTCACGGTAAATCCCGACCGGCTCCTCGATTACGACTACTTCGTAAAGTTCGGCAATTCTGGTAAAGATGTCCCAATCATCGATGCTGCTGATGCGACGATTGAGCAGGCCGATACTCTCAAAACATTCCTTCCGAATCAGGGTGCACAACGGCATGATCGGAAAGTCCAGTTCCAGCAGTTCCCAGAAAGCATCGCCTCCGGCGTGATGCGGGCGAATAACTTCGCCAGTCGGCTGATAATCCTGATCGGCCATGATCATTGCGCCGCAGACAAAGCCGGCGGCGGGGTTGGCTTTCAGCGCCGCAACCTGAAGATCCAGCGAGCCCGGCAGCCTCAAATCATCGTCGTCAAGAAACGCGATGTATTCTGAGCTGCTGACGAAAATGCCGATGTTGCGGGCGCCGGCCACGCCCTGATTTCTTTCGACTCGAACGTACTTGATGTTGGCGAGGTTCTTACAGACCGCGGCCGTGGCGTCGGTGGACGCATCGTCGACGACGATGATCTCGATGTCAGTGCCGGCCTGACGAGCGCTGTCGACTGCGCGCGGTAATAGATCCGGACGCGCGTGTGTTGGGATGATTACGCTGGCTCTAGGCATGCGATTCCATCCGTCTGAGAGAAGCCTGAAACACGGGCCCCGCCTCGGCGCATAGTTCCGAATAGAGTCCTATGATTGGTGGCGCTGCCTGCGCGGCCAGGAGTTCTCGGGAAATCTTATGATGTCGTAAATCTGAAGTCGCGCTCAAACAAGCCTGGGCGATTTCTTTGTCGGAAGCGGGAATACTTAAAAAATCCAGGACCCGTCGCAACTCGCCGCGCGGATCAGAAAAGTATGCTTCGTAGTGAGTCACCAGGCGATCTTGCTTCGAAGCGAAAGAGCATATGGCCAGGTTGTAACTACGCCACAGATTCAACCCGAAAGCGAGCGACGTCCCATTGCGCACAGTTAAGGAACGAGCCACCTCGAGCGGGTTTCTCAGACAAATGATCACTTTAAGGTTTGGAATCAGCCGCAGCCAGAAGGGAAACGTGAGAGAGTTACGAGGATCTTTCCATCCCCAACGCTGGTGGACCGCCGAGCGCTCGATCAATTGCATTGCCCTGGTGAGCGATTCACTTAACTCGGGGCGTGGCTCCCATTCGACTTCAGCAGGTGGAAGATCCCATCCCGCATGAACGATCGCCAAAAGATTATCATTCAATTCGACAAAGTCAGGGTTCTCCCAAAAGCCCCCTCGGTTATCCGGCGCCGAACGCGACAAATTTTCCGTGGATCCCAGGTAAACACCACACAGGCTAAGCAGGCGAGCTACCATCGAAGTCCCGGATCGATGCATTCCCGCAATGCAGATCACCGGCAAGTCATTCTCGTCCCGAGAGCCATCTGACGCTTCAATCATCTTTCGATGCACCAGTATGCGATGTTAACAGGATTCGGCAGTGTAGCGTTAAAATATCGGGGGCTCAAAGCATCCCTTTACTAAGTTGTTTCGCAGCCGCAAATCCCCGTCAGTCAAGACAAATCAATCCGCCCCTGGCTTGCCAATAGGTTCCGGGGATTATCGGGCTTTTGTCGGACCTTCGGAAAAATATGATGTCGTGGCGGCGACGCAATTCAATCTGGTTGATGAAGGAATTGAAAAAGAGTTGGGACGGGCCCTTATCAAAATCAAGCAGCCCGTATTCGATCATAACTCCGAGTTCAGGCTGAGGGCGTTTGGCCGGCAATTCGACTATCTGCTCAGCTCGAGCATCTGCTGGCCACGTGGATGATTCCAATCACCGATTAACCTGGCCGAAAAGCCCGTAATGGTGGCCAGTTGTTCCAGCTCAGAAAACGAGAAATGAAATGGATCGGCGTCGAAATTCGTGACGACGCCATCCGGTTCGTGTCTGATGGGTCCGGTATGTCCCGAAGAGGGCGCCCGAAAGAAGGTGGCGAAAAATTTTCCATCCGGTTTTAAGACCTTATGAAGTTCGCCCAGGCATTGAGAGATGAGCTGCGCATCCAAATGAGTAAAGATTGATTGCGCGATGGCAAAATCAAAGTGGACGCCAAAGCGCGCAAAATCAAATTTCTCATTTACCAGGAGTTGAGGGTGCTTGTTCGTTAGTCCCTCATTCGCAAGCTCAGACCTGGCGGCCTTGATCAGAGACGAGTTAATGTCCAGGCCGAAATAATTACCACAATCAAGATAACGAATTATCGGAATACCACACCTCAATGCACCGCAACCAATATCGATTAAGGTGTGGTGCGCTGCTAACCCGTTTCGCATTAGAAATTCAAATTGCAAATCGCCGATTTCCTGCCACAAGCCACCCACGAAATTCCGGTGCTCGCCAGCTGCGATTTCCGCCGCCGTTAACTGGCGAACGTAATAACTGTTAATCGCCTTCATGGCTCGGCCCCCGCAGGATTAGACGACGCAACGTCAGGCTTATCGCTCCCGATGCTGACGAATCCACGCTCAACCAAATAGCTGATTATCCGGACTCCGTTTTCTTCCGCCCTACTCGCTTCGGTCTCCAGAACAATCTCGGCGTTGTCCGGCCTCTCATAGGGGTCATCAATGCCGGTGAAGTTTCTAATTTTGCCGCGCCGCGCCTGGGCGTAAATCCCTTTCGCGTCGCGTTGCTCGCACACCGACAATGGAGTATCCACAAAAACTTCAATGAACCGATCGCCACCGACCATATTCCGCACATCATTTCGCGTCGCAGAATAAGGACTCACGGCGGCGCAGACCGCTACGCCGCTGTGTCGCACGATCTCTGAGGCAACGAAGCCAATGCGCCGAATATTCGTGTCGCGATCTTCTTTACTAAACCCGAGGCCCCGGGAAAGATGTGTGCGCACAGTGTCGCCGTCGAGCAAAGTCACCCGCCGGCCATGTTGCAGCAGCAACTCAGTTAAGATTTCGGCAGTAGTCGATTTACCAGCGCCGCTCAACCCGGTAAACCAGACACAGAAGCCCTGCTGGTGGCGCGGCGGGCAGGCTTCGGCCAGCAGCCTCGCAATTTCGGGACGGCTGAACCACTCCGGCAACTCGCGTCCGGTTTGCAAATAATCGGCACGTAACTGGGTACCTGAAATCGTCCTGCCGGACTCGACCGATGCCGCCGCCGTTTCCTTGTATCCGGCGTTCTGAAAATACGCCATCTCCTGAAAGGGTATCGCCGTGACGCCCAGTTCCGCGCTGAACCGCTGGACCAACTCCTGGGCGGCATATGGATCATAAAACGGTTCACCTTTCGAATTCGTTCCCGGACTGGCATGGTCACGGCCGACAATCAAATGATTCGCACCATAGTTTCGCCGGATGACAGCGTGCCAGAGCGCTTCTCTCGGTCCTGCCAGGCGCATCGCCAGGGGCAGGAGCGCCAGCACGATTAAGTTTATTAGCTCGTTACCGTACGGTTTGATTAGCAGTGATTCACTCATGCAGGTTACTTGTGGGATTTAGGAAGGCGATTCGCTCTTACAAAGATTGATTTCATGATCGAGGTAAATTCGAATCGGAATTTGTTTGAGCCGGGCTCTGGCACTGGGCGGTTCCTCGCGATGGCCCAGCGCCTGAAGGAGCGTAACCATCCTTGAACCTCTCGTCCAACCAGGATCGCGGATTCACTCAATCACGGTCGATTGCAGGCATAGGCGAACTATACTAGATTAGGCGCACGCCGTAACGACAGGATTTGTAAGTCATCCCGACTCGATTCTCTGGCGATTTTTAATGTCGAAATCAGGGTTTAGTCCACTGTCGCATTCTATCTGCCTCACGGAGCCGCTGAGACTTGCGTCCACAGCATGGGCCGTTCACATTCCGTTTGCAATGATGTTGATTGATCTCTTGCGACCGCGGGTTGTGGTTGAGTTGGGAACCTTTGCCGGCACCTCGTATTGCGCTTTCTGTCAGGCGGTCAAGGAGTTGAATCTCGATACTCGATGCTATGCGATCGATACCTGGCGCGGAGATGAACAGACCGGCTTTTATGGCGATGAGATTCTGGCGGATCTAAAGCGTCATCACGATCCGCTTTACGGCGGCTTCTCGTCTCTGGTGCAAAGTTCATTTGACGACGCCCGCGATAACTTCGAAAACGGCACGATCGATCTCTTGCACATCGACGGCGATCACACCTACGAGGTGGTCAAACACGACTTTGAAAACTGGCTGCCGAAGATGAGTGACCGCGGTGTGATCCTCATGCACGACACGAACGTGCGCGAGAAAGATTTCGGCGTCTGGCGACTTTGGGAAGATCTCAAGCCACGATTTCCCCACTTCGAATTCGTCCATCAGCATGGCCTGGGCGTGGTTTTGGCTGGCCCAAACGCCGGTGTGGAACTGCGATCGTTGGTCAATGCCTCCGCAGCCGAGTCGCAAATGATCCGGGCCTTCTTCGAACAGCTGGGCGAGCGCTTGAAGCTGCGGCTGGACAAAGTGCATCAACAGAAGGTCATCAACAATCTGTTTTCCGAAGTGGGCGCGCGAGATGCGAGCCTGGCCGGTCGCGACGGAATGATTATGGCTTTGACCGATGAGCTCACGGCCAGGGATGCGCGAATAAATGCCATCCTGACCTGCCGGGCGTGGCGTTGGTCGCAGCGAGCCAGTCGTGTGAAGCAACTACTGGTGCAGCCACTTTCACCTGTGCTTGAACGCTTTCAGCGGAATGGACAAGAGAAACAGAAGAACGCTCTCAGCCACGCGCCCGCGGTCCCGGCCCCTCGCCCGGAGACGCTGACACCAGCCGAACAAAAACTGACCCTGGCATCACCGGCGTCGTTGGGCGAAGGTGCGCGCAACCAATCTGAAACGTTGGAAAGTCTGCGTCCTGACGTAGTCTGCTTCTCGATTGTTGATTGGAATTTCAGATTTCAAAGGCCGCAACAAATCATGTCGCAGTTTGCGTCGAACGGGCATCGCGTCTTTCTGGTTCGGCTCGATCAGACGTTACCCATGCAGGCCCGTCCCAGGTTTTCTTTGACCCGGCTGAAAGAGAATCTCTATCAGATTACCCTCGCCGCGTTGCGGCCGGTCATGATTAATCAGGAGGACGTGAAAGGCGGGAATGCAGAGTCATTGTGTGCGGCGCTCGAAGAGTTACGGGCCGCCTACGGCATCGGAGAAGCCATCGCTTATGTGATGACGCCTTCATGGACAACTATGGCCCAGGAGGTCCAACGCCGCTGGGGATGGCGCGTCATTTATGACTGCATGGACGAGTGGGATGGATTCCCCGGATTTGGACGTCTGGCGGCGCATGCCGAAGAGCGACTGGTGAGCAGTTGTGATCTGCTCGTGGTAACCGCCAATTTGTTGCTCGAAAAGTGGCGAAGGTACGACCGTCCGACGGTTCTGGCCCGAAACGGGGTTGATTTCGATTTCTATCAGGAACGCTGCCAGCCGAACAAGATGCTTTTGGGGACGCCACATCCGATCGTTGGCTATTTTGGCGCGATAGCCGACTGGTTCGATCTCGATCTGATGATCGAAGTTGCGCGTCGCCGACCCGAGCTTACTTTTGTGCTATTGGGCGGCGTCTTTGAGGTGGATGTAACCGAGTTGCGCAATCTGCCCAACGTACAGGTTCTGGGCCAGCAACCTTACGAGACGATGCCACAGTACCTTTATCACTTCGACGCCTGTGTCATCCCCTTCAAAATAAACAACACAACGCAGGCGACCGATCCGGTGAAGGTGTACGAATACCTGAGCTGCGGCAAGCCGGTGGTGTCAGTTGATTTGCCTGAGCTGCACTCGTTTCGTGAACTGTTGTACGTGGCCCGCGATCGCGACCATTTTGTTGAGCAGCTCGATAAGGCAGTCGCGGAAGACGATCCAGCGATCAGAGAACGGCGCCGGAAGTTTGCGGCGGAAAACAACTGGGGCCAACGCTATAACGCGATCATGGCAGGACTCGCGGACGCCACGCCGCCGGCAAGCATTGTCGTGGTTACCTACAACGGCCTCGGGATGAACAAACTTTGCCTCGAAAGCGTGATCCGGAATACTGACCATCCAAATTACGAAATCGTTGTGGTTGATAACCATTCGAACGATGGCACGCCGGCGTATTTGCAGCAATTGGCGAGTCAAAACCGGCGCGTGAAAATTCTCTTGAATTCCGAGAACCGCGGCTTTCCGCGAGCTGTTAATCAGGGAATCGCGGCCAGTTCCGGAGCACGTCTGGTGATTCTCAATAACGACACGATCGTTTCGCGCAGCTGGCTAAGCCGCTTGCTGCGCCACCTCGACAATCCGGAAATTGGTCTGGTCGGTCCGGTGACTAACTTCGCCGGCAACGAAGCGAAGATTGCCGCTGACTATCGGACCCTGGGCGAGATGGAGACGTTCGCGGATAACTGGATGCGAACGAACGATGGTCAGCTCGCTGACATTCACATGCTGGCCATGTTCTGTCTGGCCATGCGACGCGAGACTTACGATCGCATTGGTCCGTTGGATGAAGACTTCGGAATCGGCATGTTTGAGGATGACGATTATTGTATGCGCGCTAAATCAATCGGCTTGCGGGTGGTCTGCGCCGCTGACGTCTTTGTTCACCATTTTGGCCAGGCCGCTTTCAAGAAACTGATCGCCAATGGCGAATATGAAAAGCTATTCACCGATAACCGGCGTCGTTATGAAACGAAATGGAACGTGACCTGGATTGCGCACAAAAATGCACCCCTTCAATTCGAACGTCAGACAAGTGGCTGATGGTGCGCACGCCTCTGGCGTGCTGATGGCCGGCACTCCGGCGGAGTGCGTACCGCAAAGTCTTCAATGGCATCCGCAGTAATCAAAAAACTGAGAAGGCTTTTGCCGCTTGCCGGGACGTCCGGCCGCAAACCTGATACCTCGTCGGGTACGCAGGATAATGTGACCGGAACCGGCAATGGCCAAATCGCTGTGGCCCCCGAAGGCCACTTTTATTCGCCCATTCCTGATCACAACGAAGTCCGGCGAAATGAAGAAAGAATATTCAGAATTCCCAAAAGCCTCTCCGGAATCGAACTGAATATCGACGAGCAACTCCTTACGCTCAATTCGCTGGCCAGCTTTGGCGCCGAGATGCCTTTTCAGGCTGAAAAGACTAAGGGGCTGCGATATTGTCTGAAAAACTCGATGTTCGGGTTTGCCGACGGCATTTCTTTGTATGGCTTGATCCGGCATCTCAAACCGAAACGAATTATCGAGGTCGGAGCCGGCTATTCTTCCTGCGTAATGCTGGATACCAACGAACGCTTTTTTGAAAATAGAATTTCCTGTACTTTTATCGAACCAAATCCCGCAGCGTTTTTGTCGCTGATCAAGCCGGCCGACCTGGATCGAATTCAGCTTGTGCGGACGCCGCTCCAGGAGGTTGACCCAAACACGTTTCGCAATCTTTCTGCCAACGACATACTTTTCATTGATTCGAGTCACGTGAGCAAAGCGGGCAGTGATGTAAATTATCTGATCTTCGAAATCTTACCCGAACTTCAGTCGGGCGTGTACGTTCATTTCCACGACATCTTTTATCCTTTTGAATATCCCAAGCATTGGATTTGCGATTTGGGCATTTCATGGAACGAAGCATATTTATTACGGGCTTTCCTGCAGTACAATCAGTCGTTTCGCATAGCTCTGTTTATTAACTATCTCGAACGCTTTCATTTAGATCAGCTGAGGGCGCTCATGCCTCAATCAGCCGGTGGAGCCGGCGGCAGTCTTTGGCTGCGCAAGGTCTGATCTCACCGCGCAGGGTTCACCCGTGGCTCTATCCAACGATGAGTTAAGACGACGTCTGGCGGGACAGGAGTGGACTGCCCATAACCTCCGGATCAATTCGGAGATCGCCACGATGCCTGGGAAACCCGACTTCATGGAGACCGATCTGCGTCTCAAGGCCATCATGCGCGCGCTGGCCTTTTGTTATCGCGGACAACTCGCAGGGTTGCGCCTGGCCGACCTTGGTTGCCTCGAGGGCGGATTTACCCTGGCGATGGCGCAACAGGGGATGGAGGTCATCGGTCTGGAAGCGCGGCAAATGAATCTGGACAAATGCTTGTTGCTCAAAGATCAATTTGATTTACCAGAACTCGAATTCCGGTTGGATGATGTAAAGAATTTCGGTCGCGAAAAGTATGGGATGTTTGATGTGGTGCTCGCGCTGGGAATTTTCTATCACTTGAATCACCCGATCGCCTGGCTGCAACAAGCAGCTGCCGCGACCCGCGGCCTCATGGTTATCGAATCACACTACGCTCCGGCTGACGATCGTGCGCTTAAGCAGCTTGATTCCAGGCTCAAGCTGGGCCCGTTGGTCCAGGAAAGCATCGATGGCTTCCGGTATGAAGGCCGGTGGTTTTTCGAGTTCGAGCCTCACGCCGATCGGGAAGTGATGCCCTGGGCTTCGTACTCAAACAACCAGTCTTTCTGGTTGACGAAAGAATCGCTTTTGCGCGCTGCGCTGAGATCAGGTTTCGATCTGGTTTTTGAGCAGCACGATTATTCAGCCGAGTCATATCAATTTCACAACTTCGTACATTCAAGAGGTCTCTTCCTGGCGATCAAATCCAACGGTGTGAGAGACGTTCGACCGTAACGCCCACACGCCCGTGCTCAAAGTCCTGTCTACATTCGGCACGCGACCGGAAGCCATCAAGATGGCGCCGGTAATTCTCGCTATGCGGCAGCAGCCTGATCTATTTGAGGTCAAGGTCTGTGTGACTGCACAGCATCGGGGTATGTTGGACTCCTCGCTGAAGCTGTTTGCGATCGAACCTGATTACGATCTCGACATCATGTCGGAGGATCAATCGCCGTCGCGCGTCGCCGCGGCGGTGCTCGAGAGGCTGGAGCCGGTACTCAAAAAGGAACAAGCAGGTTGGCTGTTGATTCAAGGTGACACGACCACCGCTGCCGCTGCGGCTTTGGCGGGATTTCATGCCGGCTTGCGGGTCGCGCACATCGAGGCAGGATTGCGCACCAGAAACAAATGGCAGCCGTTTCCTGAAGAGATCAATCGACGGATTGTGAGTCTGCTGGCCGATCTTCATTTTGCGCCGACGGAAAACGCCCGGCAGAACCTGATTGATGAAGGCATTGAGAGCGATCGAATTAGCGTGACGGGAAATCCCGGCATTGACGCTCTCAAGCTGATGTTGCAGCGTCCGGTGCCGGCCGAAGTCAGTTCGCTCCTGGATGGCCTGCCGGTAATTCTGGTGACTGCTCACCGGCGCGAGAACTTTGGCCGTCCGTTAGAGAACATTTGTCAGGCGTTGCTGGAGATTGCGCGCCGCTATCGGGGCTGTCTCAGAATAGTCTATCCGGTGCATCGCAATCCTCAGGTCAATCTTCCTGTCCGGCAGTTACTCGGAGGAGTTGAGGGGATCGTTCTGCGTGATCCGTTGGACTATCAGTCGCTGGTTCATCTCGCGCACAATTCATACGCGATTGTTACTGATTCCGGAGGTCTGCAGGAAGAAGCGGCCAGCCTGGGTAAGCCGGTCCTGGTGCTGCGCAACGTAACGGAAAGGCCAGAGGTAGTGACGGCAGGAGTGGCCCGCGTGGTTGGTGTCGAGACTGAATCGATCGTGGCAGAGATTTCCAGATTGCGGGAAGACGTTGAAGCCTACGGGTCAATGAGCATGGCGACAGATGTTTACGGCGATGGGCACGCCAGTGAACGAATTCTGAGCGCGCTGTTGGATTTCAGGTAGCCCCGGTGGATTACGCGCAGGATGCGCGGGGCCCGTTTGCCGAATTATTCGAAACGTCTTTTAGGTAGTTGCTGATTACCATCTCAGGGGTGCCATCGTCCTGAAGCTGGCCGGAATGAATGTGAAAGGCGCGATCGCATAATTGTTCGACTGAGTAGACATTATGACTGACGAAAAGGACCGTGGTTCCTTCGAGGCTGGCATCTTTGATTTTTTGCAAACACTTCGCTTGAAAAGCCGCATCGCCGACCGTCAGAACTTCGTCCAGCAAAAGTATGTCCGGCTCTAAATGCGCGGCGATCGCAAATCCCAGACGCAGATACATTCCGCTGGAATAACGTTTGGCGGGCGTGTCGAGGAAATCTTCGATCTGCGCAAAGGCGACAATCTCGTCGAACTTCCGCGCGATTTCGTTTCGATCCATGCCCAGAATCGCGCCATTCAAATAGATGTTTTCCCGACCTGTAAGGTCCGGATGGAAACCCGTTCCGACGCCGAGCAGGGATCCCGTCTGTCCGTAGAGGTCGGCTTGTCCCGTCGTCGGCCGCGTGATGCGAGCCAGAATCTTGAGCAGGGTGGATTTTCCCGCGCCGTTCGGTCCGATGATCCCAACCACTTGACCCGGGTAAATCTCAAAGCTGACGTCCCTCAGGGCCCAAACCATCGGTTGCCGGTCTCCATTCCGTTTGCCGAAGATTCGGGTTTTGCCCTTCACGGAGTTCTTCAAAGCCTCGCGCAGCGTCGGGGCGACCGTTTCTCGCGCACCGAGCAGATACTTCTTGCCGAGATTTTCACATCTGATGATCGGCTTCATTTGAATATCGACACGGCGATGGATCGAGAGCTAAGCAGAGCCTAAACATCGTCCGCGAAACTTACCTCCATTTTCCTGAAAACATGGATCGCGAAAATCAGCAACGGCCACGTCACCACCGCCGAGATGATCATGCTGGTCCAGGGTAATGGCAAATTGAACAAAGCGGCGCGAAACCCGTCGATCAAACCGACGAGCGGGTTTAAAGAATACAGGAAACGTGATTTCGCCGGCACGATCGAAGAGGAGTAGACGAGCGGTGAAACAAACATCCAGACCTGCAGCAGAATCGGCGCCAGCGTGCCCACGTCGCGATAGCGAACGTTCAAGGCTGCTCCCAGAATTCCGATCGCCAACGCGAGAATCGCAGCCTGCACTACGAACAAGGGAAAAAGCAACAAGCTCCAGGTTATCGGCATGCGGTAATAAAGCATCATTAATATGAGCACGGCAGCGGCGATAAGCAGATCGACCAGACGCACGCCGACGGTCGCTGTCGGAATCAGCACTCGGGAAAAATAAATCCGCGTAATGATGTGAGCGTTGATGACCAGGCTATAACAACTACTCAAGACGGCGTTTGAGACAAAGATCCACAGCAGCAATCCTGAGTAGGCAAATATCGGATAAGGAACGCCGTCTGAAGGCACCTTGATCAGCCGGCCGAGAAAAACCGCGAACACAATTGTCATGAGGATCGGCTGGAGGACCACCCAGCCGGCGCCGAGGAGTGTTTGTTTGTAGCGGACCTTCAGATCGCGCCACATCAAAAAGTAAAGGACATCGCGATGAGCCCACAGTTCCGCAAAATCAATTGCTTCCCAAAAGCTGGCTGGTCTGAGCTTGATTACGGGTTCGTCGGGAACCAGCCTGGCCTTCCCTGGTCTGAATGTCGTTGCCGGCTCCGGCAGCCGCGAGGTGACAGCATTCGCTTCGTCTACTGAAGTGCTCATCGGTAAGACTTGTTAATGTCTTTGATTTTTTCCCTGTAGAGTTGAATGAGCGGAGTCTAACGAGAGTTGATCGAGCCCGTCAAGCGGCATGATTTCGCCAAGCTGCGGAGCAGCGGGCAGAGTAAGTTCAGGACGAGGCCTTGCGAGGGCATCTGCATAGTTGACTCACCAGCTCAGCGGTAAATCCGGTATGGGAATCCCGAAGGGATTCAGTCCTCCAGCCCAGGGTTGGCGTTTTTCAGCCAACCCTGGGGAACGGCAGAACCAAGAGATCCAACCCCGACGGGGTTGCGTCA
>Ga0070694_100001259_pt1 | contig 14709 bp, 18 predicted proteins | sample KBSK1251metaG_FD_65470 | JGI IMG/M metagenome (GOLD analysis project Ga0070694, IMG submission 65470) | Corn, switchgrass and miscanthus rhizosphere microbial communities from Kellogg Biological Station, Michigan, USA - KBS K1-25-1 metaG | ecosystem: Host-associated > Plants > Roots >... | reverse complement strand
AAACGGTGATCTCGCTCTTACTCTCGACGCTCCGTCTCTCCGTGAGGTGGGGCCAATGGTATCTGCGTTCACGCACGACTCTGTGGTTGATCACGATGGCGCGGTACGGATTGCAGTCGGTCTCGAGAACTCGTTGACTGGAGCGTCTCAGCGGATCAACGCCTTGCGCAGATTGTTGATCAGCCCGTCAAACATCCGGTGGGCATTCCGCCGGCGATAGAACTGGCCATTGAGCCAGGACCGGAAGCCGTTCGGCACCCAGATGTGCTTGAGCGTCACCTTGGTGGACCCGCCCTCGAAGCCGAGTCCAAAAAAGGTTTTGGAGCCGGCGCGGTGGTAGATCTCGACCCAGCCGAATGTGTGGGGCGGTGAGTAGTCGATGATTTCGATGACCGATTCGTGCTGCTGGAGGTCGCGCCGAAAGGTGAGCTTGTAGCGCGCACCCTTCCCCGGCGCCTTGTCGTTCGTGGTGGCCTTTACGGCGATACAGCGCGGCAGCCACTCCGGCATGCGGGCGGGGTCCGCAATGAGCGCGAAGACCTTATCGATTGGGGCGGGAACAGTACCGGAATACCTAAAGGAAACGGGACCCATGAGGCGGGGAATATAACCCCCCTCATGGGTCCCGCCCGGTTACAGCCCTACGGTCAAGCCGCCCTGCCAGATAAGGTCGTTCTGCGTCTTGTTGTAGCCGAAGTGGTCGAACTTGTAGATCATGTCGCGGCCTTCGGCCCTGAGCCCGACCCGTCCGAGATTGTAGTTCGCGCCCAACCCAAGGTTAGTCGCGAGCTGGGTAAATGACTCCGACAAGCTCTTGTCCTTCACCTTCACCGCCCCGAGCCCGCCGAGCAGGTACGGGGAAAGCTTCGCGGCGCGTCCCTTGAAGTCCCAGATCGCGTTGCCCATCAGGGACGATTTGTCGAACGTCGTCGTCGTGGGGGTTCCGCTGGTTTGCGACAGATCGTTCGTCGCGTAGTTCCCGTCGGCACGCAGGGCAAACTTCGGCTGGAGCTGATACGCGAGGTTCAGGCCGGCCGACCAGCCGGTCTTCCAATCGGTGCTGGACTCGAGATTCGAGCCGGACGAGCTGCCGCCGGCGTTGGCGCCGAGTATCCAACGCTGCTGCTGCGGCGGCTGTAACTGCTGGGCGGCGGCGGGTGCAGCCACGATCAGCAGGCCGAGTAACACAAACCGGGTCGTCATACGTCCTCGTTGAAGGAGTTACGTTGACGACCCGGCCCTTCACACGGCAGTCACCTCGTCTGTTTCACTCGGCAAACGGCACGTCGATTTCGAGTCCGTCCTTGGCGACGCTCGTGTGCTGAAACACTTCGCGCGCTTCCCGCGCCAGCTCGTCGGCGCTGATCGAGTAGCGCGCCGAAACGTGCGAGAGCACCAGGCGTTTCGCTTTGCACGCGAGCGCGACCTGCGCCGCTTCTTTCGCAGTCGAGTGGCCGGTGTCGCGTGCGCGTTCGCGCTCCTCCTCACCAAAGGTTGCTTCGTGAATCAGGAGATCCGCGCCCGACGCGGCGTCCACGGTTGCAGCGCAGGGTCTGGTGTCACCCGTGAATGCGACCAGGCGGCCGGGCCGGGCGGATCCAACAAAGCCGTCAGCCGTCAGCCGTCTGCCGTCAGGAAGCTCGATGGCTTCGCCTTTCGAGAGTTTGCCCCAAAGGGGGCCCTCGGGAATGCCGGCCGCCCTGGCTTTCTCGACGTCGAAGCGACCGCGGCGCACATGCTCTTTCAGCACATACCCGAGCGACGGCCCGCCGCCGTGCTCGGTGGGGAACGCGTAAATGTCATAGCCATCCCGCTCCGTGCTCCGTGCCCCGTGCAGCTTGTCTCCCGCTCGCACTTCAGTGATTTCGACCGGAAACGGGACGCGTTCGACGCCGAGCTGCATGGCCGTCGTCAGGACCTTCTTCGCGCCCTTGGGACCGTAGAGGAACAGCGGCTCCGGACGTCCCTGCAGCCCGAGTGTGCGAATCAGACCGATGACGCCCAGGAAGTGATCGGCGTGGAAATGGGTGAAGAATATTTCCGACAGCGCAAAGCTCACCCCAAAGCGCATCATCTGGCGCTGGGTGCCTTCGCCGCACTCGAACAGCAGCGTCTCGCCTTCGCGATGAATGGCGAGGCCGGAGACGTTGCGCTCGACGGTTGGCCTGGCGGCTGACGTGCCAAGGAAGGTTACGGTGAGCATGGCCTTACCGTCAGAAGAGTTTGACTCTTACCAGCCCCGGCTTCATGTACTTGTCAGGATGCTCTTTCAGATCCGTGAGCAGCGCCGTCAGTGAGACCGAAAGCTCATGCAGGTCATGATACATGGTCGTATCGGAGGCGATCTTCCCGAGCGTGCCTTCGCCGCGGTTCACGCGGCTCAGCAACGTGTCGAGCTCGGCGGTTGCATGGGTCAGCCGATCGGTGAGCCGCGCGAGATTGCGGGAGACCGAGTCGATGCTCGCGCCAGTGCCCGAGCCGAGCATGGAGTCCACGCGCGCCATGACGCGCTCCGTGGCCTGAAGCGTGCGGGTCGTCTGTTTGACGAAGGGACCTTCTGGCGCGTTGGCGAGCGTGTTCATGGCCCGCTGCGTGACGATCAGCGTGTTGTGAATGTCCTCGCCGAGCCGATCGGACACGATGCTCGCGGCGTTTTCCATCAGCTCGTTGGCCCGCTGGGCCATCCCCTGAGCGACATCGGCGATGTCCGGCGCGTTCGTGCCCGTCAGCACGCGACCGGCCGGCAACACTTCCTTTTCCGGCGTACCGGGACTGTAATCCACGAATTTGGCGCCGAAGAGGTCCATGGCCGCGACCATGGCGCTGGCGTCGATATGCGGTCGGACGTCTTTCGAGATCTCGAGCGTCACGCGCACACTGCGCACGCGCTCGAGCGCCACGCGCGCGACCCGGCCTTTCTTTACGCCCGAGACGAGTACGGGGTCACCCTGCTTCAACCCGGCCACGCTTTCGAACATCACGTCGATCGACATGCCGCTGGTGCGTAGCGACTGGCCGGTAAGCCAGAACATGCCCACGAGGAACACCGCAACCCCGATGAGCACGAACGCGCCGACGCCGACTTCTTGCTTGTACGTGAGGTCCACTACTTCGCTCCCCCGAGGTCAAAGCCTCCGGAGCGTCTCCTCGCCGGAGTCTCGAATGTCAGGCGGCCAGCTTGAATCACGGCCATCTCCAGATCGCGCTCCAGGAACTGCTGCACCACCGGATCCTTGGAAGCAATGATCTCCTCGGCGGTCCCGACCGCGCGGATCTTGGCCTGGGCCAGCAGCGCGATGCGGTCGGCTACGCGAAACGCGCCGCGCACGTCGTGCGTCACGACCACGCTCGTGACGCCGATCTCCTGTTGCAGCCGCTCGACCAGCGAGTCGATGACGTCGGCATTCACCGGGTCGAGCCCCGACGTCGGCTCGTCATACAGCAAGTATACCGGCTTTCCAGCGATCGCCCGCGCGATGCCCACGCGCTTGCGCATGCCGCCGGAGAGCTCTGATGGGTACTTGCGGCCGACGTCGTCCGCGAGGTTTACGAGCCGCAGGCACTCGCGGACCCGTTCGATACAGTACTCCTTGTCGTTGTAGAGCTTCTCGTTCGTGATGCCCAGCTGAATGTTCTCGAACACGTCCATCGAGTCGAACAGCGCGCCGTTCTGGAAGACGTAGCCGATGCGGCTGCGCAGGGCGGCCAGCTCCTTGCGGCCCAGCATCGGAACGAGCTGGTCGTCCACCCAGACCTCGCCCGAATCGGGCTTGATCAGCCCGATGATATGCTTGAGCAGCACGCTCTTCCCGGTGCCCGATGGGCCGAGCAGTGCGACGGTCTCGCCCTCGGCGACGAAGAAATCGACCCCGTCGAGCACGACGTTGTCCACGAAACGCTTGGAGACCTTCTTGAGCTCGATACTCACTTCGCGGTCCCCAGGATGAGCTTGGTGAGAATGGTATCAAGCATCAGCACCGTGACCGACGCGGCCACCACGGCCTGTGTCGTAGCCCGTCCCACGCCCTCGGCGCCTTGCTGGGTGTTGAAGCCGATGTAGCAGGGGATGATGGTGACGGCGCCCGCGAAGGCGTACGACTTGATGAGCGAGTACCACAAGTCGAGTGGCCTGAAGAAGTAACGCGAGCCGAACTCGAAATCGGCATACGTCAGGCCCAGCGACGACTGCGCCGTGATGTATCCCACGACGATCCCGAAAGCGTTCGCCAGCATCACGAGCGCCGGAATCGCGATGATGCCGGCCAGGATCCGGGGCAGAAGCAGATGGGTGACCGGGGACCGTCCCAGGCTCTCCAGGGCATCGATCTGCTCGGTCACGCGCATACTGCCAAGCTCGGCGGCGTAGCGGGCTCCGATGCGACCAGCCAGGATCAAGCCGGTGAGAACGGGTCCCAGCTCCAGGATCATCGATTCGGAGATGATGCCGCCGGCAACGTAGAGGGGGAGCTGGCCGGTAAACTGATACCCTGCCTGGAGGCTGGTCACGGCTCCAGCGAAGCCTGCCACGAGCAGCACGATAAAAAGGCTGCCGTAGCCGACGGCCATGGTCTGCTCGATTGTGCGAGGGACCCAGACGCGCCATTCGATAATGCCGCGCGCCAGATCCATGAGCATAAAAAAGAAGCGCCCGGCGTGGCTGGCGCTCCGCAGCGACCACCGCCCGACGTATCGCCGCAGGTCGAGGGCGGCGGTGAATGGTCTCATAGCCCCTTATCTTGTGTAGCTATGAGCTTCACGCGCAAGCTCTTAGCCTGGTACAAGCGCAACGGTCGCGATCTTCCGTGGCGTTCTACGCGCAATCCCTATGCCGTCCTCGTGTCCGAGTTCATGCTGCAGCAGACGCAGGTCAGCAGGGTGCTGGAGTACTATCCGCGCTTCATGAAGCGCTTCCCCACCATCAGCACACTCGCACGCTCAACGCCGCGCGCCGTGATGGAGGCCTGGGACGGGCTCGGCTACTACGCCCGAGCGCGCAATCTGCACAAACTCGCGAAGCACGTCACCCGTCGGCACGACGGAGCACTCCCCGACGACCCCGTGGTCTTGGAGACACTGCCGGGTGTCGGACGGTACACGGCGGGTGCCGTCGCTTGTTTTGCCTATGAGAAGCCAGTGGCCACCGTCGATACGAACGTCAGGCGAGTTCTGCAGCGCGTCTTTGGCGAGAAGGACGTTTGGGCGCTTGCGGCGCGTCTCGTTCCGAGGAAAGGGGAGCGCGCGTGGCGATTCAATCAGGCGATGATGGAGCTCGGTGCACTCGTGTGTACAGCGCGGAAGCCCAAGTGTCCGGAGTGCCCCGTGAACCGTTTGTGCCTAGCAGTTCGCTCAACGGTCCAAATTCATACCCCGCGTTCCGCGCATCCGCGATGATTCCTGGCAGCGCCCGCGCTGTTTGAATGCGATCACCGAGGGGATCATAGCCGTCGCCGTCGTGCAGTAGCACAATCGCTCCAGGCCGCAGCCGCTTGCGGACGCGGCGCCGAATCCGCTCGACTCCTGGTCTCGCCGTATCGAACACGCCGAACGTCCACCCGAACACCGTATACGACATATCGATAATTATCGATATGAGGAACGGGCTCCTATAGCCGTGCGGCGCCCGGAACGTGCGCGGTTTCCATCCCGTCGTCGATTCGATGATCGCGTGCGTTTTTTCGAGCTGTTCGCGAATCCGCTGCGGACCACAAAAATGCAGCTTGACATGATTGAACGTGTGGTTTCCTATCTCATGGCCCTCCCACAACACGTCCTTCGCCAGCTGTGGAAACCGCCTCACATGGTCGCCGACCATGAAAAACGACGCCGGCACACGCTCCGCGGCGAGCGTTGCGAGAATCGCTGGAGTGGCGCGTTCGTTCGGTCCATCGTCGAAGGTTAGATAGATCCGTCGCGTCCTAGGCCCGCGCTCCACCGAAGGCCCGAAGATCAGATCGAATCCCATCATGCGAGCACCCGTCGGTACACACCGAGCACGCGTTGCGCAATGAGCGGCCACGAATGCTGTTCGGCTATGCGAAGCCCCTCGTGCGTCATGGTCGCGCGCCGCTCGGGATCATCGATCAACGCGCTGACGGTGCGAGCCCAGGTATTGGGGTCGCCGGTGGCCGCAAATACCGCGTGGCTGGCGACGTCCCGGAACGCGGGGAGATCCGAAACGACGAGCGGCGTGCCAGACGCCATCGCCTCGAGCAACGTGACCCCGAATGACGCACGTGTCGTCGAGCACATGTAGACGTCGGCGCCGCGATAGTATCCCGGCCGGGTACCATTCGCGTATCCGGCGAAGTGCACTGCGGCCCCGAGGGGTCGGGCCCGCCGCTCCATCCGCGAGCGCCAGGGTCCGTCTCCCACGACTGTCAGCTGCGCACCCGGAAAGCGGCTCAAAATCTGCGGCATGGCGGCGAGGACGGTCCCGAGGTCGTTGCGCGGCTCGATGCGGCCCAACCAGAGCAGCTTTGGGTTGCGGCGTTCGAACCGTGTTCCCCCGCGCCCGAGGCCCGGACGGAAGAACGTCGTATCCACGCCGTTCGGAATGATCTCCCACGGCGCCGTGAAATAGCGGGACATCGCGTCGCGCGCCGTGCGGCTCACGGCGATCGTCGCCGCGTGGCGATCGAGCATGCGTTGCAGGGGCGCGCGAAATACGCGATAGCCGACCGATCTTGGAAACCAGGTGTGAAACGTGGCGACGACGGGAACCCCGGCGCGCCACGCCGCCCACGGCGCCACGATGCCAAGCGTCGGATTCAAGCCGCCATGGACATGGACGACGTCGAAGCGTTCCGCGCGGAACAGCTCCGCCAGCCGGGCGGTGAGCTGCCACCCCACCGTCAATCGAGCAACGCCGCCATTCGCGTAAATCACGAGACTTGTCCCGATGCGGCGCACCTCCGCGTGCTCGCCGACGTGCTTGCCCTTCATTCGAGACGTGACGATGGTGGCGGTATGGCCGAGGGCGTCGAGCTCTTTCGCAAGGTGATGCACGTGCTCGGGCACGCCGCCCAGTTGCGGGTAGTAGTCCTCGGTCACCAGACCGATCCGCAGTGGGGTCATGGTGTCGCCCGCTCTGCCATCTGCGCCACCGCGGAAACGACCGCGGCCGGCCGCTCCTCCTGCAGGTAGTGGCCTGCCCCCGGCTCGCTGTCGACCGCGAATGATCTGATCGTGCGCTTCAGCAGCGCCACCTCGTGCGGCGAAACATCCCCGTCATGGCGGGCCGTGCCGACCATCAGCGTTACGGGACAGGCGACCTGGATCAGCCGGGGTTCCAGTTTGTCCGGCTCACGCGCGCGCGACATCGCCAGAAATACTTTGAGCGTCGCGTCGAAGTCGCGCGCCTCGCCGAGTGTATAGGCAGTCACGACGCCGTCCGTGACCCACGACTTGTCGCCCGACGAGTCCAGCAGCATCCCATGGATCTTGCGGCGCACGAGGTTGATGCCACCGAACACCTTGAGCCACGGTACGTACCGCATCGCATGACGGAACACGGGGGTTGTGGCTTCTTCGGTCGGCCCGCCTTCCAGCGAGACGATACCGTCTACGAGATCGGGTCGATCGACGGCCAATCGAAACGCCATCGCTGCGCCCAAGGAATGGGCGAGCACGAGCACCCCCGAGAAGTGCATGGAGTCGAGGACGGCACCGATGCGATGCGATTGCGCGGTCAGTGAGTAGTCGGCCTTCTCAGGGCGACTGGACGAGCCGGTGCCCAGTGGCTCGATGACGATCGGGCGATAACCCTTGGCGACGAGCAACGGCGTGACCTTCCGAAAGGCGAACGCAGCGCCGAATAGTCCGGGAATTACCGCCACCGGCCGGCCGCTGCCGGGCCAGGCTTCAACATGCACCGTCTCCGCCGGCGCGACGACGACATACGGATGCTGCATCAGCACTACGGCGTCTCGAGTCGAGCGGCGCGAGACGCCACGGTATCGAGGTCGCCGCCTAACGCATCCATGCGTCGCTGAAATCCGAAGTCGATGATCAACAGGCCTACGACGTACGCCGTCAGATTTACGAGGAAGATCAACGAGAAGATCAGCGTGTACGGCAGCCACAGTCCGAAGTACAGCGCAAAGCGCTTGACGCCCGGATCGAGCCGCGAGCGGTCGACGATCGTCGTGAGCAGCAGCACGGCGACCCCGGCCAGCACCGCGAGCTTCAGCGATACGACCCCACCGATCGCGCAGCCGAAGAAAATCGCGATCTCCGACGCACGATCGAGTCTGGTATCGAGTCGGTGGCCCGCCGCGGAGACGAGGTTGTACTCCCGGGCCATGCCGCCATCGAACCCATCGAGCACCTGGCCGAGCGCCATGAACGCGAGGGCGAGTGGCGTGAGTCCGACAGCGAAGCAGACAGCCGACACGAGGCTCACCCAAAACGCGCCCCACGTCAGCTGGTCGGGAGAAAGCCCGAGCGTGACGTGCAGGAATCGCAGCACCGGCCGAACGGCGCGGTCTAAAGCGGTGCCAAGAACAGGAGCAGATGCGTACATATGAGGACCATGAGCAGGACGCCTTCCTTGAGCTTGTCTGAGACCCCGACCAGAAAGCCCTGCGTCACGAGCGGTGAGTAGGGATACCACGGCATCTTCTCGAAGCTCACACTGTAGTCCATGGCGATGTGAATCAGGAAGAAGAGCACCGGGATCCACGTGCCGAGGAAGAAGCAGAGTGGAACGATCCACAGCAGCGCCACGGGCTCCTGCAGCGACGTTCGCCAGTAGTAGCCCAGCTTTCGCTGCAGCCCGACACTGCGCAGGTAGAATGGGGCTTTGAACGCGTGATCGATGTCCACGCCGATGCCAAAGACATAGGCGAGGACCGCATCGCTCCCCGTCAGCTTCAGCACCCTGACGCCGAGCGAAGTCGCGAGGACATGGGTGACCGTGGTCATAAGGCCGGCTGCCGTTGTTGCGCGGGGAGCATGAGTGCCAGCCCGATCCCAATCCATACGAAGTCTCTGACTCGACCCACGATCGACGCATACAGGCCAAGCTGTGGATCCATCCCGAACAGGCTGAACAGCGCCACGAAGGCGCCCTCGCGCGCGCCCAGCTCAAACGGCACGAAGAACATCACGTTGCCCAGGATCGCCTCCAGGCCGCCGATCGCGAATGCTCGCGCATACCCAAGCCGGACCCCCAGACTCGCGACGATCAGCAGGAGCTCGAACATGAAGATGCAGCGGCTCAGGTACTCCAGCGCGATCGCCTGCACAAAGCGCCGGGGGTGACGATGATAGAACTCCGTGATCTGCAGATCGAGCTCCATCAAGAGCGGCCGGTGTGGTTCGAGCAGCGCTGCAAACCGCCGCACCAGCGGGAGGCGCTGCAGCCGATCGAGCAGCCGCTCCAGCAAGCCGCGGCGATGCGCAGACACGAAGAGCGCGATGATCGCGACGAGCAGAAGCCCGACGCCGATGAGGACCGCATAGACCGCCTTGGGTGTGTGTGGCGGGAGCAGAACCAGCGCCAGGAGCACGGCGCTCAGCCACACGAGCACGTAGGCAAAGGAGTGCAGCAGCCGGTGCAAGATCACGGAACCCGCCGCGCGCCGTTTCCCAAGCCACGGAGCTATCGCCGCGGCCCGGTACGGCTCGCCGCCGGCGTTGACGACCGGCGTGAGGAAATTCAGCGAGCTCGACGTGATGAGAACGACCAGGGCCCGCCAGAACGACGGCCGCCGCGGGTCGCTCGCCATGATGAGCTGCCAGGCCCGCGCGCTGCACGCGTACACGAGGGCGTACAACCCGACGATCGGAATGAAGACCCATCCCGTGCGCGCAGCGTCGGACGCCAGCTCGCCAACGCCGATCTGCGCGACGAGGTAGCCAAAGACCGTCGCCCCGACCACAAACAGCGCGATCCGCCAGGTGCGGCTCATGCGGCGTACGCGGCCTCGAGCACCGCGGCGACCTGTGCGATGTCGGCAACGTGGCGAGCGCAGTCGCCCGAGTCCATCGCCACCGCGAAGTCCTGAAACAGATCGGCAAACCACCGGGCATACGATGCCTTGTCGAGCTCGGCCGTATGATCGAAGGTCTCCAGCACCCCGTCGCGCTCCAGCGTCAGGATGCCGCCGCTCCATGTGATGCTACCGCGCTCGCCAGTGAATCGAATCTCGTTTTCGCGCCGCCGCGCGGCCCACGTCAGAAACATCGTGGCCAGGCGATCGGGATACTCGAACAACAGCTGCGCGCTGTCCTCGACATCGTACTCGCCATGCCGCAGCCGCCCGGTCCAGGCGCGCACCCGCGCCGGTGGCCCGGCGACGTCGAGAAGCTCGTAGACCAGATGGGTGCCGTGATCGAGTACCACGCCGCCGCGGCCCGCGGCGCGGCGGCCGCGCCACGGCACGGAGGCGCCGGCGATACCGGCGTCCGCCGCCATCCGGTACACGCGAAACTCCGCGAGATACCACCGGCCGATGATTCCGTCGTCGAGCCAGCGTCGCACGCGACGCCACACCGGATTGAACCGGTACTGATGACACGGCACGACGACCCGCTGAGCGTGCTGGGCCGCCTCGGCGAGCGCCGCCGCTTCCGCGCGTGTCGTCGCAACCGGCTTCTCGCACAACACGTGATAACCCTGCGAGAGACCCCACAACGAGAGTTCCAAATGAGACGCGGTGGGCGTGCAAATGTCGATGAAGTCGATGGGGCCGAGCGCGCCAAGCTCCTCGGGGGTTCGCACGAGCGGAAGGCCGTCAACCGGGGCCGCCGTGGGTGATTCATCCATGAGGCCCACAATGCGCAGGCGGGATGCTACACCGGGATCACGCTGGAACGCAGGCAGATGCGCGGTCCGCGCAATGCCACCCAGCCCCACCACGACGCCCCGGTACACTGAGGGCGCCACCCTAAGCGAGCTGCGCATGAAACCTTGGCTCGCGCTCGTGGGCGAGAATGAGCGTGACCATTATCAGATTCAGCGGCCCGATCACGATCCAGCAATAGGCGGCCGGATAGCCGGGGACCACGGTCACCGCGAGCAGCAGGAACCGGATATTCTGCGCAATCCACGCGCAGCCGCTGACGACCCAGCGCTGCCGCTCCGCCCACGCCCGGCGCACCGATGCGGGAACATCTCGTCCGGCGAGCGTGCGAACGAGCGCCGTCGTCCGTGGGAACAACAGGGACTGCCGCCGGATGTAATCACCGTAGATCCACGACGAGATTCGTGTGAACAGCGAGCGGCCGGGCAGCGTCGCGGGCTGGTCCGGGATGTCGAGCTCACTGCCCTTGCCCACGGCGATATGGAGATATGCCTGGCGAATGAAATCGGCGGCCGCGGCCTGATAGGAGTGAGCGACCAGCGCCGCGAACGCCAGCACCGCGCCGCCCCATCCCCAGCCTGACACGAACAGCCGCGCACCGAGATGCCCGTAGAGGCTGACGAATCGGCCCGTGTCGGCCAGCCCATCGAGCACGCGTCCCATCCGCGTCGACGTCCCTCGCAGCCTGGCGAGCTGTCCGTCCGCGCTGTCGAAGATGTCGGACACGATGAACAACGCGACGCCGGCGGCGTTGATCCAACCATTCGCGTACCACAGCAGATGTCCGGCGAGAACGCCCAGGACGAGACTGGCAACCGTCACCGCGTCGGCGGAGATGCGGGTCGGCAACAGTGCGCTCGCGATGCGCCACCCGACCGGCCGGAAGAAACGCCGGTCCGCCCACTCTTCGACCACGGGGCCCTTATCCGCGTACACGCGCGCTGGCCTCTTCGAGCACCGCTTTGACTGCGGCGAGCGCTTCCATCGCTTGCTCGTCGGTAATCACGAGCGGCGGGTTGAGGCGCACCTCGGGATTGTAGATCATCGCAATCACGCCGCGACTGATCAGCGTGTCGAAGATCCAGCGGGTGACCTTCTTGTCCAGCAGCTTGCGAGTTCCCGGAACGACGAGATCCATCCCCAGCATCAGACCGCGACCGCGCACGTCGCTGACGATCGGGATCTCCTGTTCCCAGCTGCGCATCTCGGCCAGCATCAGCGCGCCAAGGCGTCGGCTGTGCTCCACGAGGCCGTCGTCGACGATCGTCTGGATGGTGATGTGCGCGGCTGCCGCGGCCAACGGATTGCCGCCATAGCTCGACGAGCTACCGCTTGGGTTTGCCCACGGCTTGGAGAACGCGATTGGCTCACGGATCACGATGCCGCTGACCGGGAATCCGCCGCCAAACCCCTTCCCCACGAGCAGCACGTCGGGAACGATCGCGTCATGCTCGACCGCGAACATCTTGCCGGTGCGTCCGAAGCCCGTGATCATCTCGTCGCAGATGAGCAGCGCGCCGATTTCTGTCGCGAGCGCGCGCAGCTCCGTGAGATAGCCCGGCGGGGGAATGATGTTGCCCGCCGTACCCTGGATCGGCTCGACGATGATCGCGGCGATGTCATTCGTCGTCTCCGCGGCAATTTTGCGACGCAGAAAGTCGACGCAGTGCCAACGGCACGACGGAAAGGTCTTGCCGAACGCGCAGCGCGCGCACGACGCATAGGGGCTCGAGTAGTTCCCCGGCGCGAGCGGACCCAGGCCATGCTTGAAGCTTCCCGACAGCAGCGGCAACACGCCGCCGGTCTTCCCGTGGAATCCGCCCCAGAATCCGACGATCTCGTGCCGGCCCGTCGCCGCCTTCGCGAGCCGCACCGCGGCTTCGACCGCCTCGGCACCACTCGAGTAGAGCTGCGTGCGATTGAGGTCGCCTGGCGCGAGGCGCGCGATCAACTGCACCAGCGCGGCGCGGTGCTCCGACGTGAAGCTGCCGACGTGCACGCGCTCGAGCTGGCGCGTCATCTCGGCCACGTACCGGGGATGTGCGTAGCCCAGACTCGCCACACCGACGCCGGCAAGCAGGTCGACGTAGCGGTTGCCGTCCACATCCCACAGCACGGCGCCTTCACCGCGGTCCATGCACAACTTGCTGAACAGCGCCACGCTTTGCGTGCCGGGCGCGAGGTACTGCGCTTCGGCGTCGAAGACGCGTTGCGAGCGGGACTGTGTCACCACGTCGATCATGGACGGCCGGCTTTCCGGTCGATGTAGGCGGCGATCGCCGCGGATGCGGCGGTGCGCACGGGCGCGAAGCTCGGCCAGTCGTTGAGGTCGATCAGGACCGGTTCAGCCGGATTCGGAAACGCCACATCGCCCCCAAACACCTCGAGGCCGACGGCGCGCGCCGCCGTAAACACGAGCGACCGCAGGCGGTCTGCCGCGATCTCGAGCTTGGGATACCAGCAGAAAAAGCTGCCGTCGGCAATGGCGTAGAACTTCACGATCGGACCGGCGACGTGCGCCTGCAGCGCCACGCGCGATACCCCGCGCCGCGCGAAGGCCGCAATGGCATCCGTGACGCCGGCCTCCTTCGTCGCCACCACGTCGGCGCTGGTCTCGGCGTGCACGTCGCCGCGCTTCACCCACACGGGACGCCCGTCCCCGTTGAGCTGATGCACCAGCGGGATCAGCGACTGCGGGTCGGCCGCTTCCGTTTGTACGATGATCGTACGAGGGAACGGCAGGCCCGCTGCCGCCATCCGGGAAACGAGGTGATGGCGATGACAGCTGAGCACGCTTTCCGGTGGATTGACGGCGAGCGCGTCGCGCGGCACGAGGTCCAGCAACCGCTCCGATGCCGCGGGCCCCTGACACATGTTCACGTACACGTCGGCGGCGGCGAGGCGCCCCTGGGCGACATCGGCTTCGTCGGCGCGCGCCACGCTCCAGCCGCGACGCGCCAGCACCGCGACGGTGTCGTCCAGAATCGCCGTGTCGTTGCGACGATGCGTTTCCGGAGAGTAGGTCGGGTTGCGATACAACGCGACCAGCCGCTTCATGGCGCCACCCGCGTCGTGAGCCACGCTTCGGCCGCATCGAGGTCGCGCTTGTGATCGAGATCGATGATGCGCGGCACTTCGACCGTCGAGACCGGCATCTTCAAGTCGACGAGGAGCTTCAGGAACGCGCGCATCCGATGCAGCGACCCGACCGCAACACCGGCGAGCCGTCGCGCCACAGCGCTGAAGCCGTAGACGCCGCCGCTCACGAGCGGCACGCCGATGGGCGGCACCGTGTCGGAAATCTCGGTGGCGAATCCCGCTGCGTCGCGGAAGACGTAGACGGGCAGCTCATCGTCGACAAAGGGGGTTACCGCGAGCACCGCAAGTGACCCGATGGCGAGCTGCACCGTCACGGCCTGATACACATTCCACCAATCCGCTGCCGGCATCACGGTGTCGACCATCGCGCAAAACACCGGACCCGGGGGCGCGACGGCCAAACCTGCGGCGAGCGTGTGCAGCGACGAGGGGGTGCGGCAGGACCTTACGGTGAGCTCGATCCCGCTCACCCTGGCGGACCAGCCCGTCGGAACGCCCTCGTGCACCATGCACGTGATCGTCTCACAGCCGAGCTCGGCGAATGTCTCGACCAGACGAACAAGCTGGGGCCGGCCGGCCACCTCCACGAGCGCCTTGGGTGTTGCGATCCCATCGGCCGCCAGACGGGAGCCGCGCCCGCCCGCCAGAATCAGTCCTTGCATCATAGGGCGAGCACTTGAGCGAGGTCGGAGAGTGTTGTGAGCCGGGCCGTGGGCAGCCCGCGCTCCGGTGACTTCTCGGTATCGGGCGCAAGCCACGCGGTCGAGAGACCGAGCGCAGCGGCCGGCCGGATGTCCGATTCGAA
>Ga0070694_100001256_pt1 | contig 14715 bp, 11 predicted proteins | sample KBSK1251metaG_FD_65470 | JGI IMG/M metagenome (GOLD analysis project Ga0070694, IMG submission 65470) | Corn, switchgrass and miscanthus rhizosphere microbial communities from Kellogg Biological Station, Michigan, USA - KBS K1-25-1 metaG | ecosystem: Host-associated > Plants > Roots >... | reverse complement strand
ACTTCGATTCAACCACTGAAAAAAATCGAATCGTGTTTGTTGGCTCGATGGACTATCACGCGAATATTGAGGGTGCGATAAGTTTTGCGCGCAATGTATGGCCGAGCGTCCATGAAAAGAATCGTCAATTGATCTATACGATTGTCGGTCGTGATCCTGCCGCATCTGTTCGCGAGTTGGCGACGATTGCCGGCGTGGAGGTAACCGGCAGTGTCGAAGATGTGCGGCCATATTATCGCGAAGCAATTTTGGCGGTAGTGCCCTTAAATGTTGGTGGCGGGAGCCGTCTGAAGATACTCGAAGCAATGGCGGCTGGTGTTCCGGTCGTTTCGACCGTACTCGGCGCCGAAGGCCTGCAAGTTAATCACCGTGAAAACATTCTGATCTCCGATTCCAACGAAGAACTTGCCAGAGCGATTATTGATCTGATAAACGAGCCGGATTTGCGGGCGCAGATTATTTTCGGCGGTCGCCAATTGGTGGCAGCTCGTTATGATTGGTCCAGATTTGGGTCAACACTCTTCGATTACTATCGTCAACTGCTGGCGGAACGGGCAACCACCTGACCATGAAATCAACGATGCGAATAGTGTCGGTTGTCGAAGCCACGACCGTTAACGCAGTCGCGAAAATCACGTTGGAGTTTTTTCGCGCGGCTCGCGAAATAACCGATGCAAATCTCAACCGGCCGATAATTGTCGGTTCAATTGTCACGTTCGCTCGCGATTCATCTGAGAACGAATTCATTCAAACGGCTCGTGCCGCCGGCATTCAGGCTGACGCTATTCCAGAGCGAGGGCGATTCGATCTGGGCGTCCTGCCAGCCTTAAAAAGCATCATCGAACAGCGTCAGCCCGATATCGTAATTACCCAGTCGGTAAAATCGCATTTTTTGATGTGGCGCTCGCGATTGTGGAAGAAGATCCCATGGATTGCCTATCACCACGGTTACACGTCCACGGATTCCAAGATGCGACTCTACAATCGCTTCGATCGTTGGTCGTTACCGAAATCCGATCTGGTGATGACCGTCTGTGAAGCTTTTGCGCACGAGTTGGCAATCGCCAACAAAGTGCCGCGCAAAAAGATCCGAGTTCAACATAATCCGATCCGTCCCTGGCCCAGGTCTAATCCCGCAGTCGGCAAGGCTTTGCGCGAACGCTGGGGAATTACTGACCATGAACGCGTAATTCTTTCGGTCGGCCGGCTGTCGAAAGAAAAAGCGCAGGCCGACCTGATACTCGCGTTCCAACAGCTGTGCGGAACCAGCTCAGACTACAAGCTGGTAATTGTCGGTGAAGGGCCCGAACGCGCAAGCCTGGAGGCTGCCGCCGCAGCTCTCATGATCGACAAACGGGTTGTTTTCACTGGACAAATGAGCGAAGTGCAGCCCTTCTACGCAGCGGCTGACGTGTTCGTATTGCCATCTCACAGCGAAGGTTCGCCCAACGTCCTGTTGGAAGCAATGGATGCTGAAGTTCCGGTTGTGGCGACGGCGGTCGGTGGCGTTCCCGAAATCGTTGAGGATGAAACGAGCGCCTTGCTCGTTCCGCCAGGTGATTCGCCGGCGATGGCGAACGCGATTGGTCGACTTGTTAACAACCCCGAGCTTAGAACGCGGTTAAGTAGGAATGCGGCGGAACTGGTTTCGAAGAACCATTCGCCGCAACAGTATGTCAGGTCACTGATTCAAACTTACTCGAATGTTATTGAGCAGCGACGGTAATTCAGCGTTCGTGCCTCACAAATCAAATTCAGTACTTCGTCCAGTAATAAACCATCTTCAAATACTCGCCGGCCACGACTTTCCATCCCCATCGGCGCGACCACCACAGCCAGGGAGACGGTGTTTGCCAGCCCGGCGGGGCACTGTCCATGCCGACCTGGATGCCGCTTCCTTCGCAAGCGCGGCGCATAGACCAGAGCGCGCGTCGCGAATGGTAACCGGAAGTCACGACCAGTACTCGCTTCAAGTTGCGAGCGGTCGCATAGTCGCGTACCAGTAGACTTTCCTCGTAAGTACCAAGCGCAATTCCGGGGGCCAGCTGAATCCGATCTGCGGGCACACCCTGCTGCTGCAAACGCCTGGCGGTCATTTCGTAGTAATGAGGATTTCGATCTTCGCGATTGTCCCACCCGCCAATTAATCCGTCGTCAGTCAAAACAATTAGCGGAGCGCGACCTTCGCGATAAAGTTTGGCGGCCCAGTTGGCGCGCTCGATATATGTCGCCGACCCGCTGAGCACTACGATCGCATCTGCGGACGGCATTTCAGCTTTGACAATCAGAACGTGAGCCGCAAACCACGCGACAACTGGTGATGCGACTAGCACGATCACGGCCATAAGAAGAAAGCGGCGACGACGCGCCGCTTTTGACCTGATGAGAATTCTTGCTTTACCGCTCATGAGGCGTCTAATTCCGATGGGGCTTTAACGCAAGCTCATTATGATTAGCTTCGGGCCTTGTCTCTCGGAATGAAGGACGATTCCCGCTACTAACCGACGAGTCGTGTCCATTCAGTAATTCATCGTAGAGTTCCAAAGTGTTTTGCAGGTGCCGATCTTTTGAGAATTTCTCAGCCACGAGGGATTTGCCGCGATTCCCCATCATGCGCGCCGTTTCATCGTTGGCGAGCACCTGAATTATCCGTTCCGCCATCATTTTGTCGTCACCGCTCGTCACGATGTAACCGGTTTCACCTTCGACGATGGCCTCGCGTACGCCCCCGACGTCGGTGGCTACCACCGGAAGTCCGGCCGCCATGCATTCCAAAATTGCATTCGCGAAACCTTCTGACTTTGAACTCAACGCGCCGACGTTCGAAGCGAACAACAGACTTGCGACGTCATCGCATCGTCCGACGAAATGTACGTCCCTGGCTATTCCTAATTCCGATGCGAGTTGTTTCAAACCCGGCATCAATTCTCCTTCACCGGCGATCACGAAGGCTGCATCAGGAACAACGGCGCGCACCTGCGCGGCCGCGCGTAGGAACATGGGATGGTCTTTAATCGGATTGCGGAGGTTCGCGACGATCGTGACGAAGCGTCGATTATCCTGCGGCAAGCGAAACATCGCGCGTGCGGCCGATTGCGTAAGTCCAACGTCAACTTTCAATCTCTCCAGATCCAGGCCGTTGTAATGCTGAATGATTCGGTTTGGATTAACGCCTTCCTGGATTAGTTGGTTTTGGACCACGAGACAATTGGCGATTACCCGATGGGCCATACGAAAAGACATTCGCTCGGCCAGCTTTTGCATCGGGGTGCGCAAGCCGGTCTCGCCCTTCGAGGTGATCCGCGCCGGAACTCCGGCCAGGAATCCTGCGGTCATACCGAAGATGTTCGTGTAGAAACAGTGTGTATGGACGACGTCGATTTGCTTTTCTTTCAAGTAAGCAACTAGCCGTCGAAGCTGTCGGGCAAAGTTGAGGTTATAGAAACTCGTCAGCGGATATTCATGAATTTCGCCAGGATTCAGCTGTTCCGCGTCAGCGCGCAAGGAACCTTGATCCTGCAAACAAGCGAGATGCAGATGGCATTCGCCGGTCTGGTGCAACTGGCGTAACAGTTGAAGGGCCTGGCGCTCACTGCCGCCCTGCTCGAAGCTGTCGATGATGAAGAGTACGTTTGGTTTCATTCCGATGGCGTGTTTGAGGTTCGGTGATGTAAAGAGCGAAACTATCTGATTGGCTCCCAGCTCGCATAACGCTCACCCCGCAGGAACTTGAACAAGCCAATCATGGAAGCAAGATTGGCCAGTACAAAGTAGTGGGGCAAAGCCAGGACACGACTGCGCACCCCGACTTTTTCCAGCAGCCACGATAACGCAGCGCACAAGTAGCCTAGACCTTGCACGGCAAAGAGCATTCGATAAGCAAACGAGCTCGTTGACAGGACGGCTGACGAGGCGAGCAGGGCGATCAGAAAGAAAGGCACCATGTAACGCATGACTTTGTGGGAAAAGAGCTGCACGCCGTATAGGCCACTGCGAAACGGGTTGAGCATAGCGCGATGACGCCAAAGGTCGGTAAACGTCTGAGCGATAACCCGAACGCGCATCCTTAGTTCGTTGTCCGGCCGCTGGTTTGTTTCCTCAGAGCAGATGGCTTCAGGTTCATATATGGTCCGCAATCCTTGCTCAACCATCTTTGTCGCGATGATGAAATCACTGCACGCCTCGTTGTAGAGCGGTACATACGCGGAACGCCTTACGGCATACAGACATCCTGAGACTCCGATTAAAGAGCACGCGCGGCTCTCATGCTTCTTCAAAAACGTTTCGTAGTTCCAGTAAGACTTTGCTCCACGACCAACACGGGATTCACTCGGATCGACATAGACCAGACGTCCGCCGACACAGCCCACCGTCAAATCAGCAAAACTTGGCATTATCGTTTTCAAAACATCAGGCTGATAGAAACTCGTGGCATCGGAAAAGAGAATGATCTCGCCCCGCGCTTTCTCGACCGCGACGTTCTGAGCTGCCGTCTTGCCGAGACGTTGGATTTGACGATGAAGAACTACCCCGGATCCTTCGAATGATCGCGCGATCTCATCCGTACGATCAGTGGAACAGTCCGAAGCGACGATTACTTCGACCAATTCGCGTGGATAATCCAGTGCCAGGGTGTTTTCGAGTTTCGCACGCAGGGCGCGTTCTTCGTTATAAGCAGCTATGATTACCGTGACAGATGGTTCGTATTTTTCGCGACGCACGCGCCTCGGCCGCAGCATGCTGAGAGCCGCGATGAGAAATGGATAACCGGCGTACGTGTAGCCCAGCGCCGCAGCGCTTAACCAGAAGATCACTTCGGCAGTGAACTTGATGCTCATGCGGCGGCGGGGCTGCGCTCAGAATCCGGAATTGAAGAGCTACTCACGGCGTTATCACTCTGCTTCTTTCCTTTTTCAACTTTGACTACTTTCCCAGTGGACGATTCATATATGCGACGGAAACAGACGGCGTATCCCACAAGGTAATAAACATTCCACGCATAGGGGACCGAAAGAAAGAAACTGGAAACCATGAAAACCAGCAACGAGGCCTGAAGTCCCAGTGCGAGGTAATAGAAATGCGAATCTTCTCGAACGCCAAAGGTCTGTTTCGCGATGCTGGATAGTTTTCTGAATGGCCGGACCATAAAGCTGATGTAGAGCACCAGCGCGGTCATGCCCATCTCTGAGGCAACCTGCGTGTACGAGTTGTGTGTTACCAGTCCTTTGTACGACATGTTTGCCTGATAATTACCCATGCCGACTCCCAGCAACGGATGGCGTAGTGCTACATAAATCGATCTGAAGAGTTCGCCTCGACGCGAATCGGCCGATCCATTTGAGTCCATGCCGGGCATGACAATAGACAGCAATCGATCGCTGTAACCGCTTGGGGCCATCAAGAGCATTGCGGCCAACAGTGCAACCAGCAGAACAGCGATCTCAAATTTACTGCGTCGGCCCAGTCTGAGTGCTAGAAAAACGAACACGACCAGCACGCCAATGAACGCTCCGCGCGAATACGAAAGGAGAATGCCGAAGATCATCATTGCGGCGCAGGCGACGTGTATCGCTTTCCTCAAAGGCTTTCGCGAACCGAAAAATAGAGCTATCGAAACCGGCAACATCGTCACCAGGTGGAGTGCCATGTCATTGGTGTTGCCGAAAATCCCCGTACCGTGGCCGGCGGCGCGGTATCCCTCGATGGTCATCAATCCCAGGCGATAATCGTTGATTGCCTGAACACTCAAAACGACGGCGGTGATGACTGAGAGAAAGAGCAGGGCTTTCAATCGGGCTTCTGTGCGGACGACATTGATGATGACAACAAAAATAAGAATGCCGCGAACAAATGCTCCGCTGAACTCAGACCATGCGATGGACGGATCGATTGCGAGCGGAATCGACAACAGACCCATCATCATGAACAGGAGTACAAGATTAACCTCAGTGGGACGGGCGGTCAGGTTACCCTCGAGTGTGACCTGGGTAGCTACGAAGAAAAGCAGCGTGACGATGCCAACTATCAACGCCAGAGAATTTGTCCAGACGGAAGGATAGAACTCAGAAGGCCGGCCATAAAGGACGATTGTGAAGAGAAAAAGCGCGGCAAATGAAAAGACATGCCCGCGCTTCAAAGTTGGTATGATCGGTTCGGTGACTGAAACTTCAAGGGCATTTCCGGCCGCCGTCACAGCGACTGAGGCAGGGGCTTCATCGTTCGTTGTGAAAGGCGACACCGTGCCACGTTGCGACCGTGACCGAGATACAGTTTCGTAGTCTTTCGGTGTGGAGCTCCTGATCATGTGCCGACTAATTGCGGTAACTGCCTAAAACAAAGAAGCGCAGGCTGGCCCCGCGCTTCTCATAATTTCGATCCAACAAACGAAGCGAGGTCTAGGCAGGCATTCCTTCGCTGTTCATCGGTACCATCGTGCGAACGCGCTCACGCAGGGCCAATTCGAACATGCGCGCTTGCTCGACTTCGGTAAACGATAGGGCACGCAATTCCTGTTCGATGCGGCGTCTATAATCCGATACCAAAGAGTCAGAAACACCTAATGTGGCCGCGACTTCCAATTGCGTCGCATGCTCCGGGCTCAAATAGCAATGCCATAGAACCCCCAGCATCCGGTTGTATTGCTTGATTTTGCCACGCACATTGCCACGTAAGTTGGTCAAAAACTTATCGACAGAGCCGGCAGCCTCCTGCTCAGATTCATGACGAAGCAGACTCTCTTCCGGATTTTCGCGCAGGTCAGCCGGGTCGTAATGCGGCCCATCAGAGTCGCCATCGTCGCCGCCCAGTGGCACGAGATAAATATCCATTACCGGCAGGCGCGACATGACCAGACTGCGCAAACTGCGTACATCGGCTGGGCCATCAATCGCTTCCAGCACGCTTACAATCAGGTCTTCCAGGTCCGAATTGCTGATAACGATCTGGGCATCTCCCGTACAGCCGACCATCCGGGTGTCACGTTGACGAACCGGAATCATGTGAACCCGCTGTTCCATTTCATGAGAGCCGCGTCCGGTCTTGTTATCCGGCCATTCGCTCAAACCATAAACGCGATCAGCCAAGCGGCGGTGTTGTTCATCGTTCCCACCGTTGCTGTCAAAGCGACGGAAGTTCGCGCTGGATTGAATCAGAGTAGAAATTCGTCGCGCTAGTCGATAACTCTCCGGATGACGCTTTCTCAGTTCTGCTGTGAGCAGATTCGTCAGCTCGATCTGTCCGATCTCGCATTCGATTTCCGCATCGGTCATCGCGGTGTCCAGGTAATGCTGGAAGCGCGATTTCGTGAGCAGTTGCACAAACAGTTCCTGGGTAAGATCTGTATAAGCACTGCTGGCGCCCTCTTCGATCAACAGCCCTGCGCTGCGCGAAGCTCGCACCAACGGATGATTACTTACAATTCGGTGCAATTCAGCCCATAGGCGGTTAACGTCAGAATTTCGCAAACTATCGACCCAGTGGCCGGCCCTCGCGCTGCGTTCAGCAAGTCGGTTGGGGCGCGAGACTTCGCGAGGCACGTTAACACTCGAGTCCGGTGTTGTTTTTTGAGTAATTGATTTCACGGCGGTTTTTTTTGTCCCGAAAGATGTGAGTGGATGTACTAGGCGGCAGCTAGAAAAAGTGATCCACGATCACCAGCATCCAGCGTTGCTGAATCGTAGTGTGTTAACCAGGTCTTTCTACGATCGGCCGAGAGTCATCGAGGATCGTTGGGCGACTTCAGTTGACTACCGAGTCGAGTGGCCTGGTTGGGCGCACGTACAGCAATTCAGTGTTAGTTTCAATCCCGAGAAGATTGTGCATTTCCTGACGTGATGGTCAGGTCTGCGGGTATCTGTGGTTCAACGACGTCCGAGCTTCGTCATTGAGTTGGGGAACCAGGGAGTCAAGAACTCCTCGATCAACCTGCGGCAATCTTAACAAACATACTCGACATTGAGCAACATTTTTTTACACGCGGGTTAACCTGCTGATTCTATTGAAGAAAGGTGCACTCACGGCCGGGACCAATTCTGGAAATTCTGAGGTATTGATTTTTTTAGGCTGGTGGCAATCTCTCTTTCGAGCAAAATATGAGGCGTTCATCACCAGAGAAACAGTTTTGCAAAACGACGCGTTGTCCTTCCTCTCAGGCGCTACTTCGATACGACCGTCATCATCTGCCAATTGCAGGTCGAGTTGAGATCGAAATTCACTTACGAGGCTGTGATTTTTGCAACGCGGAACTTCAACTGTTAATGCGTCACCACAACCGTGTCGAAGAATATCGTCTGGTGGAAATGCCAGGTCAGCTTCGGAAACTAGCTGAAGACTTGCTCACGAGAAGCACAATTCAATTCGCGCCCGTCGGGGCGAATCGCCAATCACATTAACCAGCGGCTCACGCCTGAGCAGAAACGGAGAGTGGTGGGATCCCGTTGGCGACAGGACTCTGCGGGAGTTCGATCTTGAATTGTGTGCCTTCTCCGAATCGGGATGTGACGGAAACTTCTCCTCCGTGGCTTTTGGCCAGATGCTTGACGATCGCTAATCCCAGGCCGGTGCCACCCAGTTCACGAGATCGCGCACGGTCTACACGATAGAAGCGTTCGAACAACCGATCGAGGTGATGCGACGGAATTCCTTCGCCGGTATCTTCGACGGAAATGTGATCACGATCGCTCCGGCTGAAGCTAATCGAAACTGTGCCACCGTCGCGGTTGAACTTCACCGCGTTGTCAATCAGGTTAGTCAGCATTTGGACCAGCCGATGAGGATCGGCAAAGACTTCGGATTCTGAGGGTACCAGGTTTCGGATGCTAATGTCGCGGGTCGCTGCGGTCGCCACCAGAGACCCAACGACGTCTTCTACGAGTGGGCGTAGCCGAACTATTTCAGGTCTGATTTTTACGTTGCCGGCCTCGATCGCGCTCAGTTCGAGAATGTCATCAATCAAGCGATGCATCCGCGCTGCGTTCTTCTGAATGATTGAGAGAAACCGGCGATTGTTCTCGGGATCATCGATTGCGCCGACCTCCAACGTCTCTGACAAAGCCACGATCGATGTCAGGGGCGTGCGCAGTTCATGGGAAACGTTTGACAGAAACTCCTGGCGCACAATCTCGAGGCGCTCCAACCTGGTCACATCAAAGAAAACGCCTACAGCTCCGGTAACAACGCCGGGAGCACGCAATGGCACAACCCGCAGGTCGAAAACCCGGCGATCGGGGCCAAACGTCTCGACCTTTACACCGACGCGCTCGGTGCCGCGCACTCCGTCGAGAAAAGCGTCATAAATGGCCGGATTCCTCGTGAGTTCAGTCAACCGCCGCGAGGTGATTGACGTCTCGACGTTAGACAATAAGTTCCGGGCGACCCGGTTGGACGCAAGCACGCGCATGTCGGCGTCAATTACCAACAGTCCTTCGCGCATTTCGTTGATTGTCGTGGCAAGTAACTCGGCCGAGAAATCAGGCGCGGATGTTCCCTGATTCCCCGGCCCCACGTAACCTCGAAGTCGAAATTGCCGCCAGAGAAGGCCCAACCCGAAGCCGAGGATTAATAATGAAGTTGAGATGCCCGCCCAACGCAAAAAGTCCGAGGAAAAGAAAACGAAGGCAGATAATGCCGCGGCACAGGCAGCCAAAAACAGAAGAACAGGAAGGCGAGACTTAGCCATCTCTCACGGTTGAGGCGGATGAGGCGGCGTCACAACCCACAAACCGATAGCCAACCCCCACGACGGTTTCAATGCAGTTTCCGCAGGCATCGAGTTTTTGTCGCAGGCGGCGAATATGGACGTCCAGGGTGCGCGCATCACCGTAATAACTATAACCCCAAACGTGATCCAGTAATTGCTGGCGGGTAATGACCTTGTCCTTTTTTCTGGCCAAAGTTGAGAGTAAGAGAAACTCCTTATTGGTGAGTTTCACATTGACGCCGTCGCACAAAGCACGCACGTCATCAAAATCGATGGTCAGGCGCCCGTCGTCATAACGTTCTCCAACTTCGTCTTCCGCTCTGCGCAGAACGGCTCGGACCCGTGCGAGAAGTTCGCGCACGGAAAATGGCTTACCGATATAGTCATCAGCGCCGACGTCCAATCCGGCCACTCGATCGCCTTCTGCAGTCTTCGCCGTCAACATGATGATTGGGGTTCGCCGGGTTTGATTCTCGCGGCGCAGTCGTCGGCATAACTCCATTCCATTCATGCCCGGCAACATCAAATCAAGGACGATAAGGGCGGGTGGGTTCTGTGTGTCCATCGCCAGCGTGAAACCCTGTTCGCCGCTTGAGGCAACTCGCGCAGAAAAACCGGCAGTTTCGAGATTATAGCGAACACTCTCAGCGATATCGGGATCGTCTTCAATGATTAGAGCAGGTTTTGGCATAACAAAACATCCGAGTGATGGCCGGGGGTCTCTGACTCATCTAGTCAGCTTTAGAATTAGTTCGGCGATAAAAAAAGATACCGCTGCGAACGTCGCAGCCGCCGGAATTGTTAAGATCCACGCCCAAACAATTCGCCCGGCAACCCGCCATTTCACTGCCGACAACCGCGTGGTCGATCCCACGCCCGCAATTGCGCCGGTGATAGTATGAGTTGTGGAAACCGGAATTCCCAGAAAGGTCGCCGCGAACAAGGTCACGGCTCCGGCCGTCTCAGCACTGAATCCACCCACCGGCCGCAGCTTGGTAATTTTCGATCCCATCGTGTGAACGATGCGCCACCCGCCCGATAGCGTCCCCAGAGCGATTGCCGCATGTGCAATTAGGACCACGTAAAGCGGAATTTGAGGCAGAGCGCCCTGCGCCCCCAGCTTCAGATTGAACAATCCGCCAGAAGCCAGCACCACGGTAATGATGCCCATGGTTTTTTGCGCATCGTTGCCGCCATGGCCCAGAGAGTACAGGGCCGCCGAAACCAATTGGCCCCGCCGAAAAGTCTTGTCGACCTGGGCCGGCGTCCAGCGGTGGAAGATCCAATAGACAGCTACCATGAAGGCAAAGCCCAGCACGAATCCGATCACGGGCGAAGCGACAATGAAGACCAGCGTCTTGATCCATCCTTCGGGCTTCAGCAAACCGCTGACGCCGCGAAAAGCAGCGATGGCCGCGCCCGCATAGCCGCCAATCAAAGCGTGCGAACTCGAGGTCGGCAGACCGAAATACCAGGTGATCAAGTTCCAGATGATTGCGCCAATCAACGCCGCCATTAACACGTAGAGGCGCAAATCCTGTTGAATCAAATCGATTCTCACCAGATCTCCGCCGATGGTTTTCGCTACCCGCGTTCCAAAGAAAGCGAACGCGATGAAATTAAAAGTGGCCGCCCACATCACCGCATAACGGGGCGACAGGACCCGGGTCGACACCACCGTAGCGATTGAATTTGCGGCGTCGTGAAAACCATTTGTGAAATCGAAAATCAGGGCAACCAGTACAATGAAAAGAGCGAGTACTACGGTTCCGGTGATAGTGTCAGGCATGAGAAGCTAGTTTGGAGAATCCGGATCAGGTGTTCTTGATTACTATGCGTTCGACCAGATCGCCGACGTGCTCGCAGCGATCGATTGTGTTTTCAAGATCATCGTAAATGTCCTTCATCATGATGACCGTCTGCACGTCAAAGCTACCGCTGAAAAGATGCGCAGTTGCCTCGCGATAGATTTCGTCACCTTCTCGTTCCATTTGATGTATTTTCACCAGATGATCCTTGATGTCTCTGGGTCGATCGACCGCGGGCACCAGTACATCCAGTTCCTGGGCCATCTGTTGGATGACCCCGGCGAACAGTCGCATATAAGGGGTGTATTCCTGAACGCCGTACCTTACCACGGCGCTGGCGAGAGCTTCAATGAAATCAACTACATCATCCAGAGTGGTCACCAGGGCATGAATGTCTTCGCGGTCGATGGCCGTGATGAATGAGCGGCTGAGCGAAGTTGAAACCTGGTGCGTGATTTCATCACACGCGCGTTCGATCGTCTTAATGTGATCGGCATAGCGCGCGCCTTCGCCGATTTCATCACCGAACATTTCTCCCAGTGATCGCGACGATTCGGTTAGCAGGGTGGTCATTTCGCCGAGCGAAGAATGATAGTCTTCCTCGCGCGGCATTAATCCGATGCCAAAGAGGCCCATGCTTTGGTAATCCTTTCAGCGACGGCGACGATAGCCGAGCATACCAAAGGTCAATTGCAAAACTTCAGAAAGTAAGCCGCGATCGCCGTCAGAGTTCTTCCTGAGCAGCGATCGCGGCCATGGCGTTGCCGGCCACGTTCATTAAAAGTTGAGCCGCACGGCAAACTGAATTTGGCGACTGGTCCCCAGACCGACATCGCGCGAGACCGTCTGGCGCAACAATCCGAACGTACCGCCGGCCGCGCTCTGCGTGTACCCCTGGCCTGGCTGGACGTTCGCGCCAGCGGCCGTGCAGACGGCTCCGGCGCAGCTAACTGTCGGCAACGCCAGGTTCAGGCGAGTGCCGGGAATATCGAAGTTCGTGTGATTCAGAACATTGAATATCTCAGTCCTGAATTCGAGGTTCGTGGTTTCAGAAAACTTGAATCGCTTGTTGAAGATCACATCGAACTGAAAGAAATTCGGACCGCTGAGGAAGTTTCGCGGCACGTTACCGAACGCTCCCGGGGCCGGCGTCGTGAATGCCGCCGGGTTTATGGTGAGTCGGTCAGCAGTTAAATAAGGGTTAACCCCAGCAACTAAGTCCGGGCGTCGCACGTTACGCGAAGCGCCACCACCGGGCGTGTTGACGACCGCGATGAAGCCCAACGGCAGCGGAGCGGTAGCAAGCTGCGCGACAAAGCCGTTTGGCAAACCGCCGCAGCCGGCTGCGGCCACGCACTGCATGACTACGTCCGGACGAACAATGCCAATCTCCAGCGGCACGCCGGAACGGCCGTTGATAATGCTTCCGATTTCCCAGTCCCCCAGGATCGCATTGCCGACGCCGCCCAGGTCATGCTTCTTTCCTTTGCCAATCGGCAGATCGTAAAGGGCACTGAAGTTGAAAGTATGGCGGACGTCGAAGTTATTCCGGCCCTCGTCATAATCGAATTCGCCGATGGCGCGCGCGTTGTTTGCTGCGGTGCGCGCTTCGTTCGACCCCGACGTGTTGCCAAAGGACTTTGCCCACGTATACTGCGAATTCAAAGTGACGCCAGTACTGAAGCGCCGTCCCAGAGTCATCTGCAAGGCTCGATAGGTGTCGTGACCCCCGCTGGTTTTATCGTCAATCTCCGCATACGGATTGTTGACGGTCGAGGATCCCGAAACGAGCGAAAACTCGCGAATCGTGTTAACCGCGACTACCTGACCTGCCGCGTTTGTTCGATTTACTATCCCGAAAGTGGTTGGCAGCGCCGTGCCGTCGAGTATGGTCGTCTGACCTGGAAGAATCCGGTTGGCAATACTGCGGAGGAAAAGATTGCGTCCCTGAGAGCCCACAAAACCCGCGGTCATTACCAACTTGTACGGTAACTCCTGTTGAAACGAAACACTGTACTGATAGACCTTTTCCGGAATCGTATAGTCGTTCGCGTAGGCGCGCGGTTGATACTGGCGATTAGCCGGATTAGTTATGAACAGCGCGGCAATCGTTGCCGGATTCTGTGGATAACTGCCGCCGTTGAGCGTTGAGCTGATGCGGTTTGATTCGATCGGCTGAATCTGATCTTCAGTCTGGCCCGGTCCGTAATAGATGCCAAAGCCACCGCGAATCACTGACTTGCCACCACCAAACCACCCGGTGCCACCCGGATTCGGAGACCAGGTCAACCCGATGCGCGGACCAAAATTAGTTCCTGATGTTTTCAACGGATCCTCGCTCGGATTGCGCAGCACGCCGGTGTCGATGTTGAAATAAATCTGCCGGTTGTTCACTTCCTTCAGCGGCGTGTAGTACTCATACCGGAGACCATAGTTCAAGGTCAGGTTGGATTTTATCTTCCATTCATCCTGAAGGTAGCCAATGTAGTATTGCTGCTTTGCATGGGCCGGCCCAACCAGCGACGGTATGAAAAAGGGCGATGGCTGTGAAAGGTCACCGAGGAACTGGGTCGACTGGAGAGTATTCGACAGGAAGTTCTGGATGCTGGCCCAGGTGTAGGTAATCCCGCCAAGCCTGTCCGTGTACAAATTGATCCAGCGAAGCTCGCCGCCGAACTTGACGCTATGAGTGCCTTTGGTCCAGTTCACGCTGTCGATGGCTGAAAGTGAAAACGGCGTGTAAGGCTGGGCCCGGCCGTTCTGCGCGCTATTCGCGCGGACCAGTCCACCGGGTACCGCAATTCCCGCGTTCGATCCCTGACCGGGCAAAGCGAATCCCGCGACGCTGCCGGCGAGATTAAGAGTAACGTTCGAAAGGTCAACGCCCGCGTTTGGCGGGGCGGAGCCGTTGATTCGAGATAAAGAAGAGTTGTAGCCAAACTTAAATTCATTGAGCAGGTTCAGGCGCAGGGTTGACTGCAAAGCAATGATTCCATTTTGCGGCACCTGCCTAACCAGAATACGCCTTCCGGTAACCCCGTCAGGTTGGCTGTTGTCACCTTGATCCCTGAAGAAACGGAAGTAAGCCGAGTGCTTTTGATTGAGTTTGAAATCCAGGCGTAAAGCTTCGGCATTCTCATTGACAATATTGTTAGCCTGAAGCTGAACCGTATCGAACAAGTCCGGACCGGTACGCAGCACTACCGCACC
>Ga0070694_100001254_pt1 | contig 14730 bp, 12 predicted proteins | sample KBSK1251metaG_FD_65470 | JGI IMG/M metagenome (GOLD analysis project Ga0070694, IMG submission 65470) | Corn, switchgrass and miscanthus rhizosphere microbial communities from Kellogg Biological Station, Michigan, USA - KBS K1-25-1 metaG | ecosystem: Host-associated > Plants > Roots >... | reverse complement strand
CGCATCAGTACGCGCTCAGTTCCTTCATCGCGCGCGCCAGGTCCTCGACCTGGGGCAGGATGCGGTTCTCGAGACCCGGCTCGTACGCCACGAACGTGTCGAGGGCGGCCACGCGCCGCACGGGGGCGTCCAGGAACTCGAACAGCCGATCGGCGATGAGCGCCGCGATCTCGGCCCCGTAGCCGAAGGAGAGGGAATCCTCGTAGGCGATCAGCGCCTTCCCGGTCTTCCCGACCGACGCCGCCACGGTCTCCCAGTCGAACGGGCTGAGGGAGCGCAGGTCGATCACTTCGGCTTCGACCCCCGAGGCGGCCAGGGTGCGCGCGGCGCGCAGCGAGCGCTCCACCAGGGCGCCGTAGGTGACCACGGTCAGGTCGCGCCCCTCGCGGACGACGGCGGCCCGGCCGAACGGGATGGAGTGATCGGGGCCGGGGTAGGGGCTCTTGTTGTAGGTTTGTCTATAGAGGTGCTTGTGCTCCAGGAACAGCACCGGGTCGTCGCAGCGGATGGCGGTGCGCAAAAGGCCGTTGGCGTCGAGAGCCGTCGCGGGCATCACGACGCGCAGCCCCGGGATCGCGGTCAGGGTCGAGACGCCCGACTGGCTGTGGTAGATCGCCCCGCCCTGCAGGTAGCCGCCGATCGGCACGCGCACGACCAGCGGGCAGGAGAAGGCGCCGTTCGATCGCCAGCGCAGGAGGGCCAGCTCGTTGCGCAGCTGCATCATCGCCGGCCAGAAGTAGTCGAAGAACTGGATCTCGATCACCGGCTTGAGGCCCCGGGTCGCCATGCCGATGGCCCGGCCCAGGATGCCCGCCTCGGCGATCGGCGCGTTGAAGACGCGCGCCGAGCCGAAGCGGCGCTGCAGGTTGTGCGTCACCTTGAACACGCCCCCCTTGCCCTTGACCTTCGCGAGGTTCTCCTCCCGCGTGCAGTCGGCGACGTCCTCGCCGAACACGACCAGGCGCCCGTCGCGCTCCATCTCGTGCCGCAGGCAGTCGTTCAAAAGGTCGACCATGGTGCGCGGCTCGCCGGAGAGCCGCGGCGGCGCATCGAAACCGGACGAGCACGGGTCGATCTCCTCCGAGTGCACGTGCCGCGTGACCGTCGCGGGATCCGGCCGCGCCGCGGCCAGGGCCGACTGCGCCGCCTCGTCCACCTCGCGGTCGATCTCGTCGCGCACCGCGGCGAGGAAGCCGGCGTCCGCCACGCGGGCGGCGATCAGGTGCTTCTCGAAACGCGGGATCGGGTCGCGCGCGGCCTCGGCGGCGCGCTCCTCGTCCGTCTTGTAGAGTTTTTCGTCGTCGGACAGCGAATGCGAGTAGGGGCGGATCGTGTGGGCGTGCACCAGGGCCGGACCGCCGTCCTTGGCGCGCACCCGGTCGAGGGCGCGCTTCAGGGCGGCGTACGAGGCCAGGACGTCGCAGCCGTCCACCTCCTGGACCTCGAGGCCGGGGAACGACCCGACGAGGCGGGAGATGCTGCCGCCGGCGGTCTGGGCCTCGATCGGCACCGAGATGGCGAACTCGTTGTCGGTGATCAGGAAGAGCACCCGCGCCTTGCGCAGGCAGGCGGCGTTCAGCGATTCCCAGAACTCCCCCTCGCTGGTGGCGCCGTCCCCGCCGGACACGTAGACCACGGCCTCGGAGGCCGGGTCGAGCAGGCGATCCGCCTCGGCGCAGCCGACCGCCTGCAGGAACTGCGTCCCGGTCGGGCTCGACTGGGACACGATGCGCAGCCGCCGGTGCCCCCAGTGGCTCGGCATCTGGCGGCCGCCCGAGGCCGGGTCCTCGGCCGCGCCCGTGGCCTGGAGGAACATCTCGCGCGGCGTGACCCCGATCTGGAGGCAGAGGGCGCGGTCGCGGTAGTACGGGTACAGCCAGTCGAGCCCGGGCTTCAGCAGGCGGCCGGCGGCGGCGAGCACCGCCTCGTGCCCCGCGCCGCTGATCTGGAAGTGGATCTTGTTCTGCCGCTTGAGCTGGATCTCCTTGTCGTCGATCCGTCGCGACAGGACCATGGTGCGGTAGAGCCCGATCAGGTCCTCGCGCCCGAGCCCGAGTTCCTTCGCGTCGGAAAGCGCGAGGTCCCGTTTCTCCTGCACGCGCTCGGAGGTCCTGGTGCGCATCGGTCTCCCCGTGGAGGGCCGTTCCCCGGCCCTATGATACCCGCCGGGCGCCCGCGGAGCGAGTCGCCCGGCCGCTTCGCCCGCCGGCCGGCGCGGCCGGCCCGGCGGCCCCCGATCCCGGCTCGGCGTAGACCCCCCGGACCGCGTCCTCGGGCTCGGGCATCCGGCTCGCGCGGCTCTCGAGCGCCTCGCGCTCGGCCGCGTCCACCTCGGCGATGACGGCCGCCTCGGCCTCCTGCAGGACGCGCCGGTTGGCCTTGCGCCGGTCCGCGGCGCCCAGGCGTCGCCGCCCGCCGTCCAGGGCGGGGGCGTCCTCCATAAGATAGGCCTCGTAGGTCCCGATGGGGTCCCGCAGACCCCAATAACGGAATGTTTCGGGACCGAACAGGGCCCTCCCCTCCGCCTCGTCGTGGGTGGCGTGCCCTCCCATGCGGAAGGTGCGGGCATTGAGGATGAACGGCCCTTCCCCCTTGCGGCAGCGCCCGGCCAGGAGACGCGTGGCGGCGTAGACGTCCAGGACGTTGTTCCCCTCGCACGACAGCCCGTCGACGCCGTAGGCCGGGCGCAGCGCCTCCATCGGGCCGCGGCTGTGCTTCTCGACGTGCGTGCCGAGGGCCACCTGGTTGTTCTGCACCACGAAGATCACCGGCACCTTGAGGACGGCGGCGAAGTTCAGCCCCTCGTGGAAGGCGCCGGTCCGGGTGGCGCCGTCCCCCGCCCACGTGAGCCCGACCCTTTTCTCGCCCCTCTGCCGGAACGCCAGGCCGATGCCGGTGAAGACCGGCACGAAGCTTCCCATCTGGCTGGCCGGCGGGATGATGCCGAGCGACGGATCGCCGGTGTGCAGGTCGCGGCCCCGCGTGATCTGGTCGGCGGTGCCCAGGTAGGCCTTCAGCGTCTGCGCCACCGGCATGCCCATCTCCCCGCAGGCGCCGGCGTTCCTTATCATCGGGCCCGCGACGTCCTCCTTCTCGAGCGCGTGGACGCTGCCGACCGTGACCGCCTCCTCGCCCGTGCCGAGCCAGGCCTTCGAGATCACCCCCTGACGCACCCAGCGCTTCAGGGTGATGTCGGTGAGCCGGCTGCGGAGCAGCCCCTTGTACAGCGTCAGGAGGACCGGCGGTCCGAGCCCCTCGACGATCCGCAGCCGGCGCGGGTCCTGGCGCAGGACCTGGCGGTACTCGGCCATCACGCCGGGGTCGGGCGCGAACTCGACGTACTCGGGAGGATCGAACGCCTTGTGGCGCTTCATCGCCTCATCAGGTCCTTCATCTCGCGCACCGCCCGCTCCATCCCGACCAGGGCGGCGCGCGCCACGATCGAGTGGCCGATGTTCAGCTCCTCGATCTCGGGGATCCGGACGATGGCCCGGACGTTGCGGTAGTTGAGGCCATGGCCGGCGAGCACCCGGATGCCCAGCTTGGACGCGGCGCGGGCCGCCTGCGACACCTTGTCGGCCTCGGCCGCGGCCTGGGCCGGCTTCATCGCCTCCGAGTACTTGGCGGTGTTGAGCTCGATGACGCCGATCTCCAGCTTGGCGATCGCCTTGATCTGATCGTAGTCGGGATCGACGAACACCGAGACCTCGCATCCCGCCGCCCTCAGGTCCTGCGCGGTCTTGCGGATCAGGTTCTGGTTCAGCAGGACGTCCAGGCCGCCCTCGGTCGTGATCTCCTCACGGCGCTCCGGGACCAGAGTGACCGTGTCCGGCTTGTGCGTCGAGGCGACGGTGACCATCTGCGGCGTGGCGGCGGCCTCGAGGTTGAGCCGCGTCGCGATCGAGCGACGCAGCAGGTCCACGTCGCGGTCCTGGATGTGCCGCCGGTCGCCGCGCAGGTGGATGGTGATCTGGTCGGCCCCGGCCATCTCCGCCAGGATCGCGGCCGCGACCGGATCCGGGTCGCGCGAGCGGCGCGCCTCGCGCAGGGTGGCGACGTGGTCGACGTTCACTCCGAGCCTCACCGGATCCATCGGTCCTCCTTCGCGCGCCTCATGCGTCCCTCCCGATCGCCTTCTCGATGACCGACCTCAGCCGGGCGGCCGCCTGCTCGACGGCATCGAGCGACTCCCCCTCCACCATGATGCGGGCCTTCGGCTCGGTGCCCGAGTAGCGGACCAGCACCCGCCCGGCCGTGCCCAGGCGCCGCTCCTCCTCGCGGATGGCGGGGCCGATGCCCGGGTGGACGTCGAGCGGAGGGCGCTCGCGCACCGGCACGTTCAGGAGCACCTGGGGGCACGGCCTCACGGTCGAGGCCCAGGCCGCCAGGTCGAGTCCCGTGCGCCGCAGCAGGTCGAGGAACAGCAGGGCGGTGAGGAGGCCGTCCCCGGTCGTCGCCCGCTCGAGGAAGATGATGTGCCCCGACTGCTCGCCGCCCAGCACGTGCCCGCCGCGCTGCATCTCCTCGAGGACGTACTTGTCGCCCACGGGGGCGCGCAGCAGGCGGATCCCCTCCGACCCGAGCGCGCGCTCGAGCCAGAGATTGCTCATCACGGTCCCCACGACGCTCCCGGTGCGCAGGCGCCCGGACGCCTTCAGGTCCATCGCCGCCAGGAAGAGGACGTAATCGCCGTCCAGGACGCGGCCGGCGGCATCGACGATCTGGCAGCGATCGGCGTCGCCGTCGAACGCCAGGCCCAGCCGGGCCTTCCGGCTCCTCACCTCGACGGCCAGGTCTTCGGGATGGAGGGCGCCGCAGGCCTCGTTGATGTTGCGCCCGTCGGGGCTGGCGTGGATGGAGGTCACGGCGGCCCCGCAGCGCTCCAGGATCTCGGGGGCGAGATCGGACGCGGCGCCGTTGGCGCAATCGACGACCAGGTGCCATCCTTCAAGAGGCGAGCCGGCCTCGATCGTGCTCCGCAGCCAGACCAGGTAGCGCTCCCGGAGCTCCCGGGGCCCGAGGCCCGGCGGCCCGGCCTGGGGATCGCCCGACGGGCCGGGGCCCTCCGGGCGCGCCGCCGCGCCGCCGTCCAGGACGAGCCGCTCGATCTCCATCTCCAGGCGATCGGGGATCTTCTCCCCGCTGCCCGAGAAGACCTTGATGCCGTTGTCGCGGTACGGATTGTGCGACGCCGAGACGACGAGGCCGGCGTCGTACCCTTCGAGACGCGTCACGCAGGCGACCGCCGGCGTCGTCAGCACGCCGGCGAGATCGACGCGGCCGCCCCCGGCGCGGACGCCGCGCGCCAGGGCCTCCTCGATGGCGGGCCCGGACTCGCGCGTGTCGCGGCCGATCACGATGCGCGGGGGACCGCCCGCGGCGGCCGGCAGGGACACGGCGAGCGCGCGCCCGAGGCGCTCGACCGTCTCCGCGTCGAGCGGGAACTCGCCCGCGACGCCGCGGATGCCGTCGGTGCCGAAGAGCCGCTTCATCGTCCGCCCCCGCGCCCGATGCCGAAGCGCCGCGGCGAGGCGGGCCGGGACGTGACGCCGGGGGGCGAGCCGGCCGGGGCGGAGCCGGGAGAGCCCCCGGAGGTCCGGGCGATGGTGATGCGGACGCGGACCGGTCCGCGCGGGGAGATCACGCGCACCCGGCTCCAGGAGGGGGCGTCGGGTATCGGCGTCGCGGCCACCTCGAAATCGGTCGTCTCCCCGTCGAGCAGGATCGTCCCCGTCAGGGCGCGGGTGACCTTCGCCACCTCGTTGGCCGGCCCCTCGATCGTGACCCGGGGCGGGTCGACGACGTGCCGCATCTTCTCGAACGGGGACGGCAGCGTCCCGGAGAACTCGGCCACAACCGGGACGTCGCGGCGCACCTTGCGGTCGATGCTCACCTTGATCAGGTCGGGGCTGATGTGATCGATCAGCGCCCCGCCCGGCGCCTTGATCATGGCCGGCGTCAGCGTGACGTACTGCTCCCCGAGGGGGGCGCTCGCCATGTCGATGCGGGCCGCCAGGCGGTCCTCGGTGATGGACCGCAGAACCGGCTCCGGGGCGCGCAGGCGTACCACGACCGAGTCCACCACCTTCCCCGACAGGTCGAGGTCCGCCGGCAGGTTCACGTACTGCAGGGGGACCGCGAAATCCCGGACCCGCTCCTGCTCGCTGCGCACGACGTACCAGCACACGATCGCCAGGAGGAACGAGAAGATCTTGAGGTACAGGTTGCGGCGCAGGTTGAAGCGCATCCCTTGTCCTTCGTCCTTTAAATCTAGGCGGCGTGCGTCCGCGAGGCGGCCGTCCCGGCGCCCGCCTGGGACGCCTCGCGGCCGCGCAGGTGGCCGCGCAGGAACGTCCGGAGCGAGGCCCGGTCGAGCGGGGCGCTGAGCGCTCCGTCCACAGCGCCTCGGATCGTGCCGCGCTCCTCCGAGACCACGATCACGACGCTGTCGTACTCCTCGGTCAGGCCCACGGCCGCCCGGTGGCGCGATCCGTACTCGTGGGACAGCTGCGGGTTGGTGGTCACGGGGAGGAAGCACGAGGCGGCCTTGACCCGCCCCTCGCCGATGATCACCGCCCCGTCGTGCATGGGCGATCCGGGCGTGAAGACGTTCATCAGGAGATCGTAGGAGATCGACGCGTCCAGCTGGATCCCCGAGTCGATCTGATCCGGCAGCGCCTGCTCCCGCTCGATGACGATGAGGGCCCCGGTGGGACGCGCGGCGAGCGTGACCGCCGCCTGCACGATCTCGTCCAGCATCCGGTCGGTCATCTCGGCGTAGCCCAGCCGCAGGAGTGAGGTCCGTCCGAGCCGGGCGAGGGCGCGGCGGATCGTCGTCTGGAACAGGATGATGATGGCGAACGGGGCGTAGAAGAGCACGTGCCCCAGCACCCGGTGGAGGGTGCGCATGTACAGGAAGCGCTCCGGCGCGGTCATGCCGTAGGCCAGCACCACCAGGAGGACGCCCAGGAGCGTCTGCAGCGCGCGCGTCCCCTTCAAGAGGAGGCCGAGCTGGTAGATCAGGATGGTCATGATCAGGATGTCGACGAGATCGCGCCAGTCGATGTTCGAGGCGATGACCTGGTCCAGGAACGAGTGGATCATCGTGCCGGGTCCCGAAGGACGGCGTCGCAGAGAGAGGCGACGCGCACCGCCTCCCGGACGTCGTGCGCCCGAATGATATCAGCGCCCCCCAGGATGGCCAACGCCTCTGCGGCCAGGCTCGACGCGAGCCGGCTGTCGGGCGGCCCGTCGGACGCCCCCTCGAGGAACGACTTGCGCGAGGCTCCGACCAGGATCGGCCGGCCCAGGGACGCGAGGACGGGAAGGTGGCGCAGGATGGCGAGGTTGTCGCGCCGGCGCTTGCCGAAGCCGATCCCCGGGTCGATCAGGATCCGGTCCTCGCGCACGCCCGCCCGGACGGCGCGGTCGATCCGGGCGCGCAGGAACGCGGCGATCTCCGGCAGGAGGTGGGCGTAGCGCGGCGCCCGCTGCATGGTGAGGGGCGTGCCCCGCGTGTGCTGGATGACCACGGGCAGGCCGCTGTCGGCGACCGTCGCCGCCATGGCCGGGTCGAACGTCATCCCCGAGACGTCGTTGATCAGGTCCGCGCCGGCGCGGGCGGCGCGGCGGGCCACCTCGGCCTTGCGGGTGTCCACCGAGACCATCGGCCGGTCGTTCCCCGGACCCCGGAACGCCTCGACGACCCCTTCCAGGACCGGCATGATCCGGCGCAGCTCCTCGACGAGCGGGACCGGGCGCGCGCCGGGACGGGTCGACTCGCCGCCGATGTCCACGATCGCGGCCCCCTCCCGCGCCATCTGCAGGGCGCGCTCGATCGCCGGGCGCTTCGCGAAGTGCCGGCCGCCGTCCGAGAACGAGTCGGGCGTGACGTTCAGGATCCCCATGACGAGCGTCCTGCCTCCGAAGGTCAGGCGGCCGCGGGCCAGCGCCAGGACGCGCGGCCGCGTGGAGGAGCGCAGCAGGACCTCCCGGACCTCGGCGGCGATGGCGCGGGTCGCCGCGCCGTGCGCGGCCCGCTCGAGGAAGTCGTGAAACTGCCGTCCGTCCCCCTGGAGAAGGACCACGGCCGGGCGCCCGCGACTTCCGGGGGCCCCGTGGGCGGTCCCCCCCGCGGCGGCCATGAGTCCCAGGAGCGCGCGGGCGATCGACGGACGGACCGACTCGAGGCGCACGGTCCGCACCGCCGGGTCGCTCCGGAGCGACGGCAGGCCCAGGCGCCGCCGGTCGACGGCGCGCGACGGGAAAGACGAGGAGCCCACGACCAACGCGTTGCAGGTCATCGTCACGCGCGGGGGACGAGCTTCAGGAAGGCTGCTTGATCGGATCGGGCGTGATCGCCGGGCGAGGACGCTCGGCCGATGGCTCCGGCGCCGGGCGCGCGGCCTGGTGGGCCGGCTGGCGGCGCTTGCGCGCGACGAGAGCTGCCTGGTCTTCCCCCTTGATCAGCGAGGTCACTTCCTCACCGTCCAGGACCTCGTACTCCAGGAGCGCCTCGGCCACCCGGACCAGGGCGTCGCGGTGGGACTCGATGACCTTGTCGGCCCGCTCGTACGCCTCCAGGCAGATCCGCTTGACCTCCTGGTCGATCAGGACGGCGCTCGCCTCGCTGTAGTCCTGGTGCTGCGCGATCTCGCGGCCCAGGAAGATCTGCTCTTCCTTCTTGCCGAAGGTGAGCGGTCCGAGCGATTCGCTCATGCCCCACTCGCACACCATGCGGCGCGCCATGTCGGTCGCCTTCTCCAGGTCGTCGCCGGCGCCGGTGGTCAGGACGCTCATGAACATCTGCTCCGAGACGCGCCCCCCCATCATGACCGACAGGGTGCTCTCGAGGTAGTCGCGCGTGTAGTTGTGCCGGTCATCGATCGGCAGCTGCTGCGTGACGCCCAGGGCCATGCCGCGCGGGATGATCGTGACCTTGTGGATCGGGTCGGCGTGCGGCATGAAGTAGGCGACCAGGGCGTGCCCCGCCTCGTGGTAGGCCGTCAGCCGCTTCTCCTTCTCCGAGATGATGAGCGAGCGCCTCTCGGTGCCCATGAGGACCTTGTCCTTCGAGCCCTCGAAGTCCTCCATGAACACGACCTTCTTGTTGTAGCGCGCCGCGTTCAGGGCCGCCTCGTTCACCAGGTTGGCCAGGTCGGCCCCCGAGAACCCGGGCGTGCCGCGGGCCAGGACGGCCAGGTCGACGTCGTCGGAGAGGGGGATCTTCCGGGTGTGGACCTTGAAGATCTCCTCGCGCCCCTTCACGTCCGGGCGGGGGACCACCACGCGCCGGTCGAACCGTCCGGGGCGGAGCAGCGCGGGGTCCAGGACGTCCGGGCGGTTGGTCGCGGCGATCAGGATGACGCCGTCGTTCGACTCGAAGCCGTCCATCTCGACCAGGAGCTGGTTCAGCGTCTGCTCCCGCTCGTCGTGCCCGCCGCCCAGCCCGGCCCCGCGGTGCCGGCCGACGGCGTCGATCTCGTCGATGAAGATGATGCACGGGGCGTTCTTCTTCCCCTGCTCGAACAGGTCGCGCACGCGGGAGGCGCCGACGCCGACGAACATCTCGACGAAGTCCGACCCGGAGATCGAGAAGAACGGCACGTTCGCCTCGCCCGAGATCGCCCTCGCCAGCAGCGTCTTGCCGGTCCCCGGCGGGCCCATGAGCAGCACGCCCTTGGGAATCTTTCCCCCGAGCTTCTGGAACTTCTGCGGCTCCTTCAGGAACTCGATGATCTCCTCGAGCTCCTCCTTCGCCTCCTCGACCCCCGCCACGTCCTTGAAGGTGACCTTCTTCGCCTGGCTGGACGACAGGCGGGCCTTCGACTTTCCGAAGGAGAGGGCCTTGTTGCCGCCGCTCTGCATCTGCCGCATGAAGAAGATCCAGACCCCCAGCATCAATAGGATGGGAAGCCAGCCCAGCAGGGTGACGACGTACGAGGAATCCTTCGGCTTGCGGGCGTCGATGGCGATGTTCGACCGGCGCAGGTCCTTCACCAGGTCGTCGTAATCGGGGGCGTAGGTGGTGAACCGCTTCTGCAGGCCGTCCGCGCCGGCCTGGACGTACTCGCCGGCGATCTCGTTCCCCGTGATGGTGACCTTGCTGACCCGGCCCGCCTCGACGTCGGCCATGAACTGGCTGAAGGAGATCTCGACCTGGTCCGGCCGGTTGGCGCTCAGGAACTTATAGAAGAAGAGGACCGCCAGGATGATGAGCGTCCAGAAGGCAATGTTCTTCAAAAGCGTATTCAACGGCTGAGGCTCCTTTGCAACAGTTCAATATAGACCGAAACCCCCCGCCTTTCAATCCAAGGATCGCGGCTCCGGGCCCTCCGGGAGCGGGGCGGGACGGCGTTCCGGGGTTATTCGACGTACGTCAGGTACGGGAGGTTCCTGTACTTTCCCTGGTAATCGAGACCGTAGCCCACCACGTGCCGGTCGGGCACCTTGAAGCCGACGAAATCCGGGCTGAAATCGACCTTGCGGCGGTGGGGCTTGTCCAGAAGCGTGCAGACCCGCAGCGATCTCGGCGCGTACAGCTGGATCTGCTCGCAGAGGTAGGCCAGGGTCACGCCGGTGTCGAGGATGTCCTCCACGAGCAACAGGTGCATCCCTTCGATCCGGAAGGACGACGTGAACCTCAGGGAGGTCGAGAAGGTGATTTCGGTCAGGTTCTCGGAGCGGCGCGAGGAGACGCTCTCGACGAAGCCGACCTCGACCGGCAGGCGGATCTGCCGCGTCAGGTCCGCCAGGAAGATGAAGGCCCCCTTGAGGACGCCGAGGACGGAGATCTCCTGGCCGGCGTAGGCCTCGGTGATCTCCTTGCCCAGCTGCTGCACGCGCTCGGCGATCTCGGCCTCGGAACGCAGGACCTCTCGCGTCAGCTTCATCGGGATGTCTTCTCCAGGACCAGGACGCGCCGCGTCGTTTCGGTGATCTTGAATCGATCGTCGATCTCGTGGTCCATGACCCAGGCGATGCGATCGCCCGACAGGACGAGGGGGATGCGGCCGCGCTCGTCCACCGGCACCTTGCGATCGATCAGGAACGCCTTGACCTTGCGCGTCCCGGGCGACCCCAGGGGAACGAAGCGGTCCCCCGGCCGCCGCGGCCGGATGAGGAGGGGACCGGGCATGAGGTCGGCGTCCAGGTAGGCGCGGGCCCGGCCGGCGGTCCGGAAGTCCTCCTTCACCTGCTCGCGCGGCACGACCGAGGCCTTGAGACCCAGGCCGAAGCCGGGCAGGACGACCTCCCCGGGCACCGGGCAGAGGGCCTCGCGCGGGACGGCCCCCTCGCCCGCGGGCGTCCCGTCTCCGTCCGCCGGGCGCCGGGCGATGCGCAGCGTGTCCCCCTGCATGTCGACGGCGGTGCCGCCGGGCAGCGACACGTGGCCGCGCCGCCGCCTCTCGTCGAGGAGGCTCAGCGACCGTTCGACGTGCTCCAGGGCGATCCGCCTCAGGTCGCCGCGGGCCTCGGCCAGGGCCAGCCTCAGGATGCGGCGCCGGATGGGGACCGGAAGCTCCTGCAGGGCCCGCCCCTCCAGCACGACGCTCTCGCCCCGGCGCGTCGCGATCTCGCGATACTTGTTCGCGGCGAGCTCACCCAGGAATCCGTCCTCGTCGCGCAGCAGATCGGCGGCGTGCGCCAGGGCCTCGACGACGTTCGGGTTGAACTCCCGCTCCAGAAACGGGATCAGGCGCCGCCGGGCGCGATTGCGCGTCAGGGTCATGTCGCGGTTGGTGGCGTCCATGCGGTACGAGAGCCGCCGCTCCCGGAGGTAGGCCATGATCTCGCGGCGCCTCACGTCGATGAGCGGCCGGACGATCACCCCGTCCACGACCGGGTAGGTCCCGGCGAGCCCGCGGGGCCCCGAGCCGCGCAGCAGGCGGAGCAGCAGGCTCTCCGCCTGGTCGTCGCGCGTATGGCCGAGCGCCACCTTCTGGGCCCCGATCTCGCGCGCGGTCTCGAGCAGGAACCGCTGGCGCAGCTCGCGGGCCCGCGCCTCGCGCGACGATTGCCGTCCCTCCCGCGTCTGCCAGACCCGCGGCCCCAGGTGGCCGACGGTGACCGGCAGGCGCATCCGGGTCGCCATGCGCCTCACGAACTCGGCGTCCCGCGCCGACGCGCGCCCGCGCCAGCCGTGGTCCAGGTGGGCCACGTGCAGGTCGAGCCTCATTTCGGGCGCCAGGCGGTGCAGCACCGACAGCAGGGCGGTCGAGTCCGGGCCGCCCGACACGGCGACCAGCACCCGCTCGCGCGGGCGCAGCATGTCGTAGCGGGTGATGGTCCGGCGGGCCTGGCGCTCGACCGTACTGGTGACGTTCTTCATCGGGTCCTGATCATAGAGCCGCTTCCGGCAGCCGGCCAGAATGTCGGCCGGCCGGGCGGGGGCGATCCATCAATGGGCGTCTGGTAGCGGTGCAGGGATTCGAACCCCGGACTCCGCGGATATGAGCCGCGTGCTCTAACCATCTGAGCTACACCGCCTTACAGCGTGACCGTTGATTTTAGGGACTGGCAACAGCCCTGTCAACTATGCGGGTGTTTCCCGTACGGTCGATCGAGGCGTGGCCTATAATTGGCCCGGTTTCCGGGGGTCCGCTTCGTGAAGCAATGCAAGGAGTGTGCGGCGGGCGAGGACGAGGCCTACCTGCACAAGTGTCCCATCTGTCACAAGATGATCTGCGACGAGCACAAGTTCATGCGCAGCGGGCGGATCTTCTGCAGCGACTTCTGCGCCGCCTACTTCTTTCACGAGGGGGACGATGACGACTGACGGCCGCCGGGGCCGGGCCGCACGGTCCCCGAAGAGGGAGGGCTGATGGGTTTCCCCGCGCAGCGCCCCAGGCGCCTGCGAAGAACCGGTGCGATCCGGGCGCTGGTCCGGGAGACCTCCCTGTCGGCCGGGGACCTCATCCACCCGATGTTCGTCCGCCCCGGCAGGCGGGTGCGGCAGGAGATCTCTTCCATGCCCGGGCAGTTCAACCTGTCGGTGGACGAGGCCGTGGCGGACGCGCAGGAGGCGCGATCGCTCGGAGTGCCGGCGGTGATCCTGTTCGGCATCCCGCCGTCGAAGGACGCGAAGGCCTCCGGGGCCTGGGATGCGCACGGCGTGGTCCAGGAGGCGACCGCCGCGATCCGGAAGGACGTCGAGGGGATGCTGGTGATCGCCGACGTCTGCCTGTGCGAGTACACGGATCACGGCCACTGCGGGGTCGTGCAGGGCGACGAGATCCTCAACGACCCGACGCTCGAGCTCCTGGCGAAGACGGCGGTCTCGCAGGCCAGGGCCGGGGCCGACATCGTCGCCCCCTCCGACATGATGGACGGCCGGGTGGCGGCGATCCGCAAGGGGCTCGACGCCGCGGGTTTCGACCAGGTGCCGATCCTCTCCTACGCGGCGAAGTACGCCTCGGCGTTCTACGGCCCCTTCCGCGAGGCGGCGCAATCGACGCCGAAGTTCGGCGACCGCCGCAGCCACCAGATGGACCCGGCCAACGTGCGCGAGGCGCTGAAGGAAGTGCGGCTCGACATCGAGGAAGGGGCCGACATGGTCATGGTGAAGCCGGCCCTGCCGTACCTCGACGTCATCCACCGCGTGCGGCGGTCCGTCGACGTGCCCGTCGCGGCCTACCATGTCTCCGGCGAGTACGCGATGCTGGTCGCCGCGGCACAGAACGGCTGGATCGACCGCGAGCGCGCCGTCCTGGAGTCCCTCGTCGCCATAAGGCGCGCGGGCGCCGACCTGATCGTCACCTACTTCGCCAAGGAGACCGCGCGCCTGCTCGCGAGGTGATCATGGGCAACGTCTCCCGCAGCCTCTTCGAGAAAGCCCGCCAGGTCATTCCCGGCGGGGTGAACTCGCCGGTGCGCGCCTTCAAGGCGGTGGGCGGGGATCCGCTGTTCTTCGCGCGCGGCCACGGCGCCATCCTGCAGGACGTGGACGGCAACGAGTACATCGACTACGTCGGGTCGTGGGGCCCCCTGATCCTCGGCCACGCGCACCCGGACATCGTGCGCGAGGTGCAGGAGGCGGCGGTGAACGGCACGTCCTTCGGCGCGCCGAACCCGCACGAGGTCGAGCTGGCGCGGCTGGTCGTCGAGACGGTTCCGGGCATCGAGAAGGTGCGCATGGTCTGCTCGGGGACCGAGGCGACGCTGTCGGCCCTGAGGCTGGCCCGCGCCTTCACCGGGCGCGAGTTGATCGTCAAGATGGACGGCTGCTACCACGGCCACGTGGACGCGCTCCTCGTGAAGGCCGGATCGGGGGTCGTGACGCTCGGCCTCCCGGGAACGCCCGGAGTGCCGGCGAGGGTGGCCGAGCAGACGCTCGTCGTGGCGTACAACGACCTGGACGGCTTCGCCGCCCTGGCGAAGGAGCGCGGCCGCGAGATCGCCTGCGTGATCGTCGAGCCGGTGGCGGCCAACATGGGGGTCGTGCCTCCGAAGCCCGGCTACCTGGAAGGGCTGCGCGAGATCACCTCGCGGCACGGCATCCTGCTGATCTTCGACGAGGTGATCACCGGGTTCCGGGTGGCGCCCGGCGGAGCGCAGGAGCTCTATCGCATCACGCCGGACCTGACGACCCTGGGGAAAATCCTGGGGGGCGGGCTGCCGATCGGCGCGTACGGCGGGCGGGAGGAGATCATGGACCGCGTGGCGCCGGACGGGGACGTCTACCAGGCCGGGACGCTGGCGGGAAACCCGCTGGCGATGCGCGCCGGCATC
>Ga0070694_100001253_pt1 | contig 14731 bp, 9 predicted proteins | sample KBSK1251metaG_FD_65470 | JGI IMG/M metagenome (GOLD analysis project Ga0070694, IMG submission 65470) | Corn, switchgrass and miscanthus rhizosphere microbial communities from Kellogg Biological Station, Michigan, USA - KBS K1-25-1 metaG | ecosystem: Host-associated > Plants > Roots >... | reverse complement strand
GAGCTCGCCACGAGGAACGGCTCGATGCCCATGTTCATCAGACGGTTGACGGTGCTCGGCGCGTCGTTGGTGTGCAGCGTCGAGAGCACGAGGTGGCCGGTGAGCGCCGCCTTGACCGCGATTTCCGCGGTCTCGAAGTCTCGGATTTCGCCGACGAGGATGATGTTCGGGTCCTGGCGCAGGAAGCTTCGGAGCGCGGCCGCGAAGTTCAGGCCGATGTTCTCGCGCACCTGCACCTGGTTGACGCCGACCAGGTTGAACTCGACCGGATCTTCCGCGGTCATGATGTTCGTTTCCATCGTGTTGATGCGCGAGATCGCCGAGTAGAGCGTGTTGGTCTTACCGGACCCGGTCGGGCCGGTGACGAGCACCATGCCCCACGGCCGCATGATGGCCGACTCGAACTTGTTGAGCGACTCCTGCTCGAAGCCAAGCTTCGTCATGTCGAGCATCAGCTTGCTCTTGTCGAGCAGACGCATGACGATCTTCTCGCCGAACAGCGTCGGCAGACACGACACGCGGAAGTCGATCTCCTTCTGCAGCCCGTCGTCCTGGAAGCGGATCTTGATGCGGCCGTCCTGCGGGAGCCGCTTTTCCGCGATGTCCAGCTTGGACATGATCTTGATGCGCGACGTGATCGCGTCGCGGAACTTCATCGGCGGCGCCATGATGTTGTAGAGGATGCCGTCGATGCGGTACCGGACGCGCAGCTCCTTCTCGTACGGCTCGATGTGAATGTCGCTCGCGCCCTTCTGGATGGCCGACATGAGGATGACGTTCACGAGCTTGATGACCGGCGCTTCCTCGCCCTGCTTGGCGAGCATTTCCGCGCTGATCTCCTCGATCTCCTCGAGGACCTCGACGTCGTCGGAGCCAAGGGCCTGCATCTCCTCGAGGCCCTTGCTGACGATCTCCATCGCGCTGGCGCCCTGCGGCTGCTGCTTGGCGCTCGCCGCACTGGCCCCGTTGCCTGCTGCCGCCGCGGCTTTCCCGTAGTACTTCGTAATGGCGTCGATGACCGCGGTTTCCGACGCGACGACCGGCTCGACGTTGTAGCCCGTCATGAACTTGATGTCGTCCATGGCGAACACGTTGGTCGGGTCCGTCATCGCGATCGTCAGCGTCGCGCCCGAGCGCGACAGCGGAACGATCTGGTACTTCTGCGCCGTTTCGGCGGGAACGAGCTTGACGACGGCGGGATCGATTTCGAACTGGGTGAGCGCGATCGAGGGAACGCCGTACTGCTTGCTGAGGAGCGCGGTGATCTCCTCGTCCTTGACGTACCCGAGCTTGATCAGGTTGTAGCCAAGCTTCCCCCCGTTCTGGCGCTGGTAGTTCAACGCCTCCTGGAGCTGCTCGGGTGTGATGCGCTTCTCCTTGAGGAGGAGCTCACCAATACGTACGGCCATTGTGGATTCAGTCCGCTCCAGGCTTCAGACCCCGGGCTCCAGGAATCTCTTCGAGAAGCCTGAAGCCTGTAGCCCGAAGCCCTAAAACGTCACTCTCGCACCGAGGCCCCAGCCGCGCTCGGCCTCGGAGCCGCCGCGCACGATGTGGCCTTCGACATACAACCCGTTGCGGGCGGCGACGCTCGCGCCCGCGGTGGTGGCGCGCTCGCGCGCGCCAACCCTGTTAAACCGTGCGCCGGCGCGGATGCCGATCCGCTTGGCGAACAACCACTGCTCGACTCCCGCGGCAATCACGCGGCGATCGCCGGTGCCCGTCGCGTAGGTCTTCACGTCCGCGTCGACGGCCAGGATCAGCGGTGGTCCGCCCGCTTTCTCCGCGTCGACCGCCGCGCCCACCCGCGTCTGCCGCGGCAGCTCGAAGGCGTCGTTGTCGAAGCGCGGATGCCTGACGTTCCGCATCACGGCGCCAATCCGGACCGGCCCTGCCTGGCCGATGAGCCCCGCGTCGAGGTCGAAAGCGTTCTCCGCGTCGCCGCCATCGAGGTCCTCGCCCCGGTCCAACAGCTCAGCCGTGGCGCGCGTGCCGACGTCGGCGCCCGCGCGCACGGTCCCGCGCACGTACTTCAGCGTGGCTCCCGCGTGTACCCCCGGCAGGAGTGTCTGAACGACCGTCAGACCCAGTTCACTCGCAGAAAACGACCGCACGGAGACGTCGGCCCGTGTATCTTGTCGGTTCCCCGTGTCCTGTCCTGTAGGCCCGAATCCCCGTATGTCGGTGATTCTTAAGCGGTAATAGCTAAACCCAACAGCTGGTGAAGTTGCCGCAAACCAGGACACGCGATCCCGGCGTGCCGGGAAGGCCGTGTCGAGATTGGTGACATCGCGTCCGACCGACGCGTCCGAAAATGGACCAGTGGCCAGACCGGCCGGATTCCACCACGTGGCGGTGCTGTCGGCGGCGACGGCGACGAAGGCACCGCCCATGCCCAGCGCGCGGTTGCCCACGCTTTCGACGATTTGCGCGGAACAATCCGCTGCAATCGACAGCACGATGGCTGCGAGGAGAAGTAGAGGCATAGCGCTATATTCTGGGAAACCGTCATCCTATCAGGAGTCTTAATTGAACACGCTGCTGGTGCGCATGTACGGAGTGGTCCGTCGCCCGCGCACGACCTTTGCCGCCATCCTGAAGGCGCCGTCCTGGGCGCCCGTCCTCGTCGCGACGACGGCAATCACGTTTCTGTGCTCGCTCGGGTTCCTGAGAACCGAGGTGGGGCGACAGGCGCTCGTCGACCAGTGGGAGCGCACGGCGACCGCGTTCGGCCAGACCGTGGATGACGCGGCCTACGCGCGCATGGAAGATACGGCGGGCAGCGGCGGCTTCGGGCTGCTGTACGCGGCCGCGACGGCCCTCGGGTACGGACCCGTGCTGGTCTTCGCGCTGTCCGCGTTGTTGTTCCTCGTCCTGACGCCTCGCCACTCCTATTCACAGGTGCTCGCGGTGGTCGCCTACGCGGGCGTGATCCTGGCGCTCCGGCAGGTGATCGCGACGCCTCTCAACTACGTCAGGGAATCGATCTCGAGCCCGACGACGCTCATCCAGTTCTTTTCGATGTTCGACGAGGCCTCGCCGGTCGCGCGCTTCCTTGGCGTCATCGATCTGTTCGTCGTCTGGTGGATCGCCGTCCTGGCAATCGGCGTGTCGGTGCTGTACGGGCGCTCGACCCGCAGGCTCGCGCTCGCGTTTGCCGGCGCCTACGTCGCGCTCGCGCTGATGGCCGCGCTGGCGATGGCGGTCTCGGGAGGGACGGCGTGAAGGGTCGGACGTGGCTGATTCTCATCGTCGTGGTCGTCGTCCTGGCGGCCGCGGGAATCGGCGCGCGGATCTATCGCAACGCGAACAGCCTGCCGGCGGTCACCGTGGAACCGATTCGCACGCGCGACCTCGACGCCATCGTCTCCGCCTCCGGCAAGATTCAGCCGAAGCGCCAGGTCAACGTGTCGGCGCAGACCATGGGGCGCGTGACGCGACTCGCGGTGCAGGAAGGTCAGCGGGTCAAGGCAGGCCAGTTCCTCCTCGAGATCGATCCAAAAGCGCTGGCGGGACAGCTGGACCGCGGCGAGGCGAGCGTTGCCGCGGCGAGGTCGTCGCTGCAGCAGGCAAGCACCGCGGTCGACCAGGCGCGCGCGACGCTCGAGCTCGCCCAGCAGACGTTGAAGCGCCAGCAGGAGCTCGCCAAGGACGGGCTCACGACGCGCGAGGCGCTCGAGCGGGCACAGAACGACGTCACGGTGCGCGAGGCGGAGCTGAAGACGCGCCAGCAGGAAGTGGAGACGCGAGAGCAGCAGATCAAGCAGGAACAGGCGGCGCTCTCCACCACGCGGTACAACCTGAGCCAGGTCATCATCAACTCGCCGATGGACGGCATCGTCACCCGCCGCAACATCGAGGAAGGCGAGAACGTCGTCCTCGGCACGATGAACAACGCCGGGACGGTGCTGTTGACGGTAGCAGACATGTCGGCGATCCAGGCCGAGGTCGAGGTCGATGAAACCGACATTCCGAACGTCGCCATCGGCCAGCGCGCGATCGTGACGATCGACGCCGTGCCGGACAGGATGTTCAAGGGACGCGTCACCGACATCGGCAACAGCCCCATCCAGGCCAGCACCGCCGCGACGGCGCAAACCGGACAGCGCCAGGCGACCAACTTCAAGGTCGTGGTCACCATCGACGACGAGGTGCCGGATGTCCGTCCTGGATTTACGTGCACGGCCGAGATCACCACGGCCTCGCGGAAGAGCGCGATTGCCGTGCCGATTCAGTCGCTGACGGTCCGCGAAATGCTCTTCGACGAAAAAGGGACGCTCGTCCACGAGCCGCCGCCGCCCGTGCAGCGGCGCTTCTTCGGCGCCGCGCCGGCGGCCCCGCCGCCGCCGCCCACCGATCCGGCGCCCGGCCAGACGCGCAAGGAGACGGAGGGCGTCTTCGTCGTGCGTGAGGGGAAGGTGGTCTTCGCGCCGGTCAAGACCGGCATCGCCGGCGAGCGCTACTTCGAAGTGCTGTCGGGGCTGAAGGCCGGCGACCAGGTAGTGACCGGGCCGTTCGATTCCGTCCGTCAGATCGCGGATGGATCGGCAGTCAGGCAGAATCTTCCGCGGTGATGCGGCACAAGAGCACGAAGATTGGTAGCCACGAAGGACACAAAGAGCACGAAGATCAAGGCCACGAGGAGCGGTCGCCGGGTCGGCCTGCGAAGCAGGCCGACCGCACGTGAGGTGCGCCACCCGGAACAAGCCGGGTGGATTGTGGTGCGGTTTGTTCCTTGGTGGCGTACCTCACGTGTGGCCGCCTTCGGCGGCCCCGGCGACCGCTCTTTGTGGCCCGAACCTTTGTGCTCTTCGTGCCCTTTGTGGCTACCCTCTCTGTGATCTTCGTGGCCTGACATCCGATGCAGTTGCTCGAGTCGATCCGTCTCGCGCTTGCCACCATCTGGGGCAACAAGCTCCGCTCGGTGATGACGGTGCTCGGCAACATCGTCGCGGTCACGTCGATCGTCACGGTGGTCTCGCTCATCCAGGGGATGAACGCGATGGTGTCGAACGCCATCGTCAGCCAGGTGGGCGCCGACTCGTTCACGATCGAGCGGGTCCCGTTCACGCGAACCGACGACGACATCGAGCGGGTGCGCGCCAATCCGCTCCTCACGCTGCCCGAGGCCGACGCCATCCGGAGCTTCAGCCCGACCATCCGCTCGGTCATGGCGCAGGCGCAGCAGCGCTCGTCGGTGTCGTACCGCACGCAGGTGTTGGACCTGGTGCAGATCCAGGGCGTGACATCCGACTACCTGGACTTCGCCAACTTCGACGCCGAGCGCGGGCGCATGATCAGCGCCATCGAGGTCGAGCGCAACCGCCCGGTGGTCCTGCTCGGCGTCGAGACCGCGCTGGCGCTCTTCGGCGACGAGAACCCGATCGACAAGACGATCCTGATCGGGGGCGTCCACTTCCGCGTCGTCGGCGTCAGCCGGAAGAAGGGCGGCTTCCTCGGCAACTCGCTCGATTCCTTCGCGATCATCCCGCTCGGCGCGTACGTGAAGCTGTTCGGCCCCCGGCCGTCGCTCACGCTGTCGGTGAAGCCCGTGACGCCCGCGCTCCTGCCGGTGGCCATGGACGACGCGACGGTGGCGCTTCGCGTGTCGCGGCGCCTGAAGGCCACGCAGCCGAACAACTTCGGCCTCATCACCTCGGACACGGTGCTCGGCCTCTACCACCAGGCGACGACGGGCATCTTCGCGGTCCTCGTCGGTGTCGTCGCGCTCTCGCTGGTCGTGGGTGGCATCGTCATCATGAACATCATGCTGATGGTCGTCAGCGAGCGGACTCGCGAGATTGGGCTTCGCAAGGCGCTTGGCGCGCGGCGCTCCGACATCATGTGGCAGGTGCTCACCGAGTCGGTGACGCTCTCGACCTGCGGCGGACTCGCGGGCATCGCGCTCGGCGCCCTGTTCGGCCGGATCATCGCGGCGGTCACACCGCTGCCGGCCCGGCTCGAGCCATGGTCGGTGGCGCTCGGCGTCGGCATCACGGCGGCCGTCGGCCTGTTCTTCGGTCTCTATCCGGCCTCGCGCGCCGCGCAGCTGGACCCAATCGAAGCGTTGAGGCGTGAATAGATGAACGCGAGGCTGCTCGGCGAGGTCGTGACGCTCGCGCTCGACACGCTCCGGGTCAACAAGCTGCGCTCGGCGTTGACGGTCCTCGGCGTCGTCATCGGCATCACGGCGATCGTCGGCATGACGTCGCTGGTTCGCGGCTTCGACCAGTCGCTGCGCGACAGCATCCGGCAGCTGGGGCCGAACACGATCTTCGTGGCGAAGTTCAGCGGCGTCAGCATTGCCGCCGGACGCAACTTCGCCGACCTGATGCGCCGCCCCAACCTCACCGTGGACGATGCGCGGGCTATTCAACGGCTGGCGCCGGCTGTGCAGACCGTGGACGTCTGGCTCGGCGCCGCCGGCGACGTGCAGGAGCGCGTGTACTACAACGGCAACCGCACCAAGCTGCTCAACATCATCGGCGCGACCGAGGAGTACTCGAACCTCACGTTCGTGAAAATGGTGACGGGCCGGATGTTCACCCGCCCCGAAGTGGAGCACAAGCGGAAGGTCGTCGTCCTCGGCGACACGCCGTATCAGGTGCTCTTCGCCAAGAGCGGGCTCGATCCGATCGGCAAGAGAGTCCGCCTCGGCGCCGGCGAATATACGGTCGTCGGCGTGCTCGACAAGCGGCCGTCCATCGGCAATCTCGGAACCCAGCAGGACGATTTCGTCGTCATCCCGCAGTCAACGCACCAGGCGCTCTTCGGCACGCAGGCGCGGCGCGTGTTCCGCGGCCAGCAGGGGAGCGCGATGATCGCGGTGTTGCCCTACGAAACCGTTACGCGGGACGAGGCGTTCGCGCAGGCCGAGGAGATCATGCGCATCCGCCACGGGTTGAAGCTCGACGAGCCGGACGACTTCGACATCGTCACGCAGGACGCCGCGCTGAAGGTGTGGGACCAGGTCAGCCAGGCGACGTTCCTCGGCCTCGTGGTCATTTCATCGATTGCGCTGATGGTCGGCGGCATCGGCGTCATGGCGATCATGACGATCTCGGTCACCGAGCGCACCCGCGAGATCGGGGTGCGCAAGGCGCTCGGCGCGCGGCGGAGGGAAATCCTGTTTCAGTTCCTGGCCGAGGCCACGGTGCTCACGCTGGTCGGCGGCCTGCTCGGCATCGGGCTCGGCGCCGGCATCGGGGTCACCGTTCACCAGGCGACCGGCTTCCCCGTGTCGCTTCCCTGGTGGTCGTTCGCGCTCGGGCTCGGCTTCTCCGCCGCGGTCGGGATCTTCTTCGGGATGGTGCCTGCGGTCCGCGCCTCGCGCCTGGATCCGATCGAGGCCTTGAGGTACGAGTAGGCCGGGTCCCACGAGGCTACTGAATCCATGCCGAGCGGACCCGGCTGAATCCATGCCGAGCGGACCCGGCGACCTCAGCGCTCCAACTCTCCCGTGCGAATCCGGTAGCTCTCCGCGACCGGCAGCACGAACACGCGGCCGTCGCCGATTTCGCCCGTTCGCGCCGCCTGCACGATGGCCTTGATCGCCTCGTCCGCGACCGCGTCCGAGACGACGACCTCGATTTCCATCTTCGGCAGAAGGCTGACGTTGTATTCCTTGCCGCGGTAGATCGCCGTGTGCCCCTTCTGCTTGCCGTGGCCGCGCACCTCGGTCACCGTCATGCCGGCGATGTTCAGCTTGGCCAGCGCGTCCTTGACTTCGTCTACCTTGTTCGGGCGGACGATACTCTTCAGCAGCTTCATACCATTCCCTCCAGTGTGCGTTGCAGATCGGAGGTCAGCGCGACCTGCTCCGCCTCCGTGAGCTTGGCTCCGGTCTTGGTGATGTGAAACACGTCGATGGCCTTGTCGCCCTCGGTCGCAATCAGTACGAGATCCACGTCGCAGCCGTGCCGCGAGATCACGCGGCTGATGCGGTACAGCAGCCCGAGGGCGTTGCCGGTGACGATGTCGAGAATCGTGTAGCGGCCCGACGCCTTGTTGTCGGCGTGGACGACGGTCGGAAAGCGCGACGCGGTCCGCGTCTGCAGGATGCCCTGCTCGCGCCCGCGCAGCCGAACCGTGACGTCGGCGCGCCCCGACACGACATCCTGCATCATGCGCAGGAGCTGCGTGTGCGCGTCGCGATTCAGCTCGAGAAACCGCTCGTCGTCGGTGAACTCGAAGGCGTCGAGCACCAGGCCGTTCGGGTTGGTGAACGCGTGGCCGCGCAGGATGTTCATGCCGAACGACGACAGCACGCCGCAGATGTTCGAGAAGAGGAACGGCTTGTCGAGCGTCGCGACCGCGAGGCTCCAGACCGCGCCCTTGCGCTCGAGCGACAGGTGCACCTCATCGGGCTTGATGTCGCGCGCGAGCCAGATGTGGCGATAGATCGCCTCGCGCGGAAACACGTGGAGATACCGCTGCGGCAGCCCCTCGAGGAAGTGCGTGATCTCGGGCGGCGTGACGTCGTCCGGCCGATGCGCGAGGAGCTCGTTGAGACCTGCCTCGTTCCGCTCGATCAACTCGTCGCCGTAGCGTTGCGTCAGATGGTTGTACGTATCGACGTACAGGCGCCACAGCAGCTCCGCCTTCCACGGCGTCAGCGTCTCGGGGCTGACCGCCTCGATGTCGACGTGCGTCATCAGGCAGAGCATCTTCAGCCGCTCCTCGGTGCCGACGAGCGCGGCGAACTGCCTGACGATGTCGGGGTCCTCGGTGTCGCGGCGGAAGGCCGCCATCGACATCCGCAGGTGATGGCGGATGAGGAACAGCACCGCCTCGCGCTGCTGGGCGCCGACCTGCAGGCGTTCGAGGACGTGCTCCGCCATTCGCTCGCTCTCGAGCGCGTGGTCGTCGTCGCGCCACTTGCCGACGTCGTGGAAGAGCAGCGCGAGCACGAGCAGCTCCGGCTCGTGGAGGTCGAGGAGGATCGAGCGGAACCGCATCCGGTCGCCCGAGTCCGTGGCGATGAGCCGTTCCAGGTTCCGGATCGTCAGCAGCGTGTGCTCGTCGACCGTGTACTTGTGGTAGAAGTCGCGGACCACCCGCCACGAAATCGCCTGGAACTCGGGAAACACCCGTCCGAGCAGCCCGCAGTCGTGCATCTGCGAGAGCCGCGCGTACAGCCCGGGGCGCGGCTTGAGGAACCGCAGCAGCGCGGCGCGATCCTCGGCGTCGGCGAAGAAGTCGTCCGCGCGATAGCGATCGACGTGCTGCTGGATGCACGAGAGCGCCTCTTCCGAGACTTCCGTTCCCGCGTCGAGCGCCGCCTGGAACGCGCCGGGCCATGACGCGGGGTTTCGTGCCGCCTGCATCGGATCGATGAACCGGACGCCGTCGCGCGACGACCCGAGGTTCGCGCCGACGGGCACGGGCGCCGTGCGGCGCGCCCACTCGAGCGAGCGGCTCACGATCCGCGCGTGGCGGAAGTAGTCGCTCATCAGCTTCTCGACGCGCTGCCGCGGCTCCGCGCCCGGGTAGCCGAGCATCTCCGAGGTCCGCTCCTGCATCTCGTGGCTCAGCACGTTCTGGTTGCGCCCCGATTCCAGATGCAGCGTCGAGCGCACCCGCAGCAGGAAATCCTCGGCGTCGTCGAAGCGGCCCGCGTCGGCCGGCCCGCGGCGCAGCAGCAGCGGATCGGTGAGCAGCGCGATCGTGCGCGTGGCTGTCAGGTCGCGCAGCGCGCCGGGCGCCTCCTTCACGTCGGGCTCGAGCTGATAGAGCGTGCCGTTGAACTGCGCGTGGCGCTCCTCGATGAGCCCCAGCAGCGACCGCAGGATGAACGCGTGCGTCGCCGGCCGATGGAACAGCGCGCCGAAGCGCTCGAACACCGAGCGCGCGCCGGCCACCGGACGCGCGTCGAGCAGCGCCAGCAGGAACTCGGGGTTGTCGGTCTCGAGCTGACGGAAGTCCTCGATGTCGCGCACCTGGTGGCCGACGACGACGCCGAGGTCCCAGAGCGGGTGCAGGAAGCCGCGGACGAACCGCTCCTCGGCCGGCCCGATGCCGCCGCCGAAGAGGAGCAGCAGATCGATGTCGGAGTGGAGACAGAGGTGGCGGCGGCCGTAGCCGCCGAGCGCGACGATGGCGATCGGCCCGTCGTACGGGCCGGCGTCGGCGAACAGCTGCCGGATCAGCGCATCGACGCGGTCCGCGTACCGCTCGAGCGCGCCGCGTCCGCCGTCGCCGCGCCCGATCGACGCGCGCAGCTCCTCCCTGGCGGCATCGAGAGATGCCTTGCCCGAAGCCTGCCCCGCCGAAGCGCGAACGCGCGAAGGCTGGGCGCCGGTGGAATCCGGCTGCGTTATCGACATGCTGTGAACGTTCCGGCTTGCCTCGCCGGGCAGACCGCATAGCGGTCTGCCAGCCAGCACTGGTTTTGTCGGGCCGCTGCGCGGCCCGACCAGCGAAGGCGGGGACTCGCCCGCACCATCATATGACGGGGCGTCGCTGGCGCAGGCACGAGCCACGGAGACCTCTCCTTCCTCCGTGGCTCGCGATGTTAATACGTGAAACCGAGGCCGGCGGACCCGATCACCTTGTTCGCGTCGCCGTTGTTGAACGCCTTCGTCGTGTCGCCGAGCTTCTGATACTCGACGCCCGCGTGGAGGTTCCAGGCGCCGTACGACGTCGTCCCGCCAATCGGCACGGTCGCGATCCCCGCGATGCTGAGGTACCCGAACTTGTGATCGACGAAGTTCGGACGCGCGGCGGTCCCCTCGTTGAGCTCGTAGTAGTCGCCCATGCTGAGGCCGACCTTGATCGGGACCGCGATGCTCGCGTTCGCGCCGCTGAAACCCGGGCTCACGCCGAGCTCGAGGTACTTCCCCGGGTTCGCGCCGCCGTCGGCCTGGTGCCCATTCTCGGCGTCGAACTCGAAGGCCGCAATCACCCACGGATGCAGCGCCGCCTTCCCCAGCGCGGAGCTGTCGTCGCCGCCGAACTTGAACATCAGCTCCTTGACGTTGTTGAAGCCCGCGTTCGGGCTGGTGTACGCCGTGTACGTGACCCCGAGGCTGCCGCCCGTGAAGCCGAAGGCGAGCGTCGAGTAGAAGTCGGACTCGTACCAGAGCTTGTTGCAGGCGCAGCCGAGGCCCGAGGTCGCGCTGTGCAAGCCCGCGTCGCCCGTGTGCAGGCTGTTCCACGTGCCGAAATTGAGGCTCGTGCTCTTCAACCCGCTGCTGGCCGACTGCAGCGCGATGTCCATTTCCGCCGACGGCTGCACGATGACCCTCGTGTCGTCCTGCCGGATTCCGCGGAACATGTACGCGTTAGTGAGGTCTACGTTCCCGATGAGCGTCAGCTTGCCCGGATTCGGATCGGGCGCGGACTGCGCCGCCGCCGGCGCGCTCTGGAGCGTGAGGAAGCCGAACGCCGCAAGGAGCAGCGCCGGAAGCGATCGTCGTGCCATGCGTGCCTCCCATGGGAGAAAGGTACTCGTTCTAATACGAAAGACCGATCCCTCCTGAAACAATCACTTTCTGCGCGTCGCCGTTGTTGAACGCCTTCGTCGTCGTCCCGAGCTGCTGGAACTCGACGCCCGCGTGGACGTTCCACGAGCCGAAGCTCGCCGGCAGCGTGAGCGGCACCGAGCCGATGCCCGCCGCGCTGAAGTACCCGAACCGGTTGTCGACCCCATTGAGCTCGTAGTAGTTCGCCAGGCTCAAACCGACCTTCACCGGGAACGTGAGGCTCGCCTTCGATCCGCTCCATCCCGGACCGACGCCGAGCTCGAGATAGCGGCCGGCCTTGAGCCCGCCGTCCGCCTGGCCGAGGCCGGGCTCGGTGTTGAACTCGAACGCAACGATGCCGTACGGTTTCAGCGCACCCTTGCCAAGCTTCGCGCTGTCGTCGATGCCAAGCTTGAACATCACCTCCTTGACGTTGCTGAACCCGGCATTCGGGCTCGTGTACGCCGTGTAGGTCGTCCCGAGGCTGACGCCGCCCCCGAAGCCCATCGAGAACGACGTGTAGAAGTCGGACTCGTACCAGAGCTTCTTGCTCGCGCTCTTCAGGCCCGCGTTGCCGGTGTGCAGGCTGTTCCACGACCCGAAGTCGAGGGCGGCGCTCTTCAACGCGCCGTCACCCGAATAGACTGCGAGACCGAGATCGGCGGTCGGCCAGATCATCACCTTCGTGTCGTCCTGCCGGATGCCGCGGAACATGTAGACGTTGGTCAGGTCGACGGAACTCGTCACCGTCAGGCTGCCCGGATTCGGGTCCGGGGCTGTCTGCGCGCCGGCAGGCAGCGCGAGCAGCAGAGAGCACGCCGCCGTCATCGCCGGCAGGCACACGAACGTCGACACGCATGACTTCGCTTTCATCGATCCTCCGATTTGGGATAGGGCGCGTGAGCGCGATCTGGCGAGCGCTCCAGTCCCCGCACGGGAGAGCAAGATGGACGCCACTGCGCGTGCGCGCGCGCCGATCGAGGGGTGATGATTTGTTCGTAAAAACGCTCAGCGTCGCGCCCGCGTCATGTCAGGTCGAAACAAAAATGTGTCTCTCGACGGAAACGACAACAACGATGTTGCCGTTGCCGGACCGACGACGCGGCGCGCGCCGGCCTCGCCGCTCCCGCGTCGCGCTCGCGCGGCCCCTGCGAGTCAGGCAGCACATATTCGTCAACCATTGCGTCGCAGCGGACATAATTGTCGTGAGAGAACGGCGGCGTGCCCTCCTGAGCCCTGCCGGACTCTCCCCGATGGCTTCCGGACACCCGATACCTGACACCCGACACCTTTGATCTATGATCCGCCGGTAGCACCGATCAGCTTCGCTCGAGCTTCACCTCGCCTCGCGGGAGGAGGATATCCCTTATGAAGGTCTACGACGCCGCCGCCATCCGGAATGTCGCCGTGGTCGGCCACGGAGGATGCGGCAAGACACAGCTGGTTTCCGCGATGCTGTTTGTCGCCGGCGCCGTCAACCGCCTCGGCAAGGTTGACGAAGGCACGACGGTCACCGACTTCGACGACGAAGAAATCGCCCGCAAGCACACGCTCTCCTCCAGCCTCGCTCACGCCGAATGGCAGAAGACCAAGATCAACGTCATCGACGCCCCCGGCTTCGCCAACTTCCTGAGCGATGCCACGTCGGCGCTGCGCGTCGCGGAAGGCGCGATCCTCGTCGTGGACGCCGTCGCCGGCGTCGAGGTCCAGACCGAGAAGCTGTGGGAGGAAGCCGCCGCCCTGAGCCTCCCCCGCATCGTCGTCGCCAATCGCCTCGAGCGCGAGCGCGCGAGCCTCGAGCGGACGCTCGAGTCGCTGCATGCCGACTGCGCCCGCGAGATCGTCCCGATTCAGCTGCCGCTCGGCGAGGAGCGCGGGTTCACCGGCGTCGTGGACCTGGTGCGCATGAAGGCGCTGACGTTCGCGGCCGATGGCAGCGGCAAGATGACCGAGGGCGACGTGCCGGCGGCGATGGCCGACCGGGCCGCGAAGGCCCGCGAAGAGCTGATCGAGATGGTCGCGGAAGCCGACGAGCAGCTCATGGAAAAGTTCTTCTCGGAAGGAACGCTGACGCAGGAGGAGCTCGCCCAGGGGCTCCGCTCGGCGACGCAGGCGGGCAAGATCTACCCCCTCGTCTGCACGTCGGGGCTGCACGCCATCGGCATCCAGCCGCTGCTCGACGCGATCGTCACCTACATCCCGTCACCGGTGGAGCGCGAGTTCCCGGCGGTGAACGACGCCGGCGAGCCAACGTCGATCAAGGCGAACGAGAGCGGACCCTACACCGCGTTCGTGTGGAAGACCATCGCCGATCCCTTCGCCGGCCGCATCACGATGCTGCGGGTGATCTCGGGAACGCTCAAGCAGGACAGCAACGTCCATAACCAGACGCGCGAGAGCGCTGAGCGCTTCGGCCACCTCCTCGTGCTGCAAGGCAAAACGCAGACGCAGGTCCCCGAGCTGAAAGCCGGCGATCTCGGGGCGGTTGCCAAGCTGAAGGACACGCGCACCAACGACGTGCTCGCCGAGAAGAGCACGAAGGTGAAAATCCCGGAGATCAAGTTCCCGGAAGCGGTGCTCGCCTACGCGATCGAACCCAAGAGCCGCGGCGACGAGGACAAGATCAGCGGCTCGATGCAGCGGTTGAAGGAGGAGGACCCCTCGATCAGCTACACGCGGGACCCGCAGACCCACGAGCTGCTGCTGGCGGGCCAGGGGCAGCTCCATATCGAGGTGACCGTCGCGAAGCTGAAGCGCCGCTTCAGCGTGGAAGTGAACCTGAAACCGCCGCGCATCCCGTACCGCGAGACGATTACCGCCGCCACCGAGGCGCACGGCCGGCACAAGAAGCAGACCGGCGGACACGGCCAGTTCGGCGACTGCAAGATCCGGGTGGAGCCGCTGCCGCGCGGCAGCGACTTCGAGTTCGTGGACGACATCTTCGGCGGCTCGATCCCGCGCCAGTACGTGCCGGCGGTCGAGAAGGGGATCCAGGACTCGCGCATGCGCGGCTACCTGGCGGGCTTCCCGATGGTGGACTTCCGCGCGACCGTCTTCGACGGTTCGTTCCATCCCGTCGACTCGAACGAGCTCTCGTTCAAGATGGCCGGCTCGCTCGCGTTCAAGGACGCGATGACGCGCGCCCGGCCGACGATCCTCGAGCCGATCATGAACGTCGAGGTCTACACGCCGAGCGACTTCGCGGGCGACCTGATGGGCGACCTGAACGGCCGGCGAGGCCGCATCTCGGGCATGGACACGCGCGGCAC
>Ga0070694_100001252_pt1 | contig 14741 bp, 10 predicted proteins | sample KBSK1251metaG_FD_65470 | JGI IMG/M metagenome (GOLD analysis project Ga0070694, IMG submission 65470) | Corn, switchgrass and miscanthus rhizosphere microbial communities from Kellogg Biological Station, Michigan, USA - KBS K1-25-1 metaG | ecosystem: Host-associated > Plants > Roots >... | reverse complement strand
CAGCATGGGCACACGCGTGTGCGTCACCGACCTCGTTTCCAATCACCCCGACAGCTTCACCATCCTGGGCGCTTGGGATTCCGATCCGGACAAGGGTGTCGTCAGCTATCTCACGCCTCTCGCCCAGGCGCTCATCAGCAAGAAGGTCGGCGAGACCGTCGAGTTCGACATGGATGGCGCCCACAAGCGGTATCGCATCGAACGGATCGAAACCGTGCAGCCTTCAATCCCGGCCGTGCCTCCAACCGCTCCCCCCATCGTGACCAGCGCCGCTTCCGCACCCGCGCCGGCTGCGGCGGGAGTGTAGGAGAGTTTGGGAGTTTGGGAGTTTGGGAGTCGGGGAGTCGGGGAGTCGGGGAGTCGGGGAGTCGGCGTCCTCTCCTTGACCCTGGTCCCAGTCGGCCTATCGGCCCCGCTCGCATCCTTGCGCTCTGGACGGGCCGCGCCGAACGCCAAACGCTGATTCCCAAATAGCTTCTTCTCGGGAATACTCGCGGGCCATGATCAACCGCAAGTCAGCGCCCGCGCGGCGGCGCCGCTCGTTCTCGCCCGCTTTCGCCATCGCGTTGGAGCAATACGCCCGGTTGGGCGTGGATGTACACCGCGCCCTTCGGTTGCTCGCCGGCATTCCCATCTCGTTGCATTGCTGGCAAGGCGACGACGTCGGGGGATTCGAGCAAGCGGGTTTGGAGCTGGGGGGAGGCCTCGCTGTGACCGGCAATTATCCCGGCAAAGCTCGCACGCCGGACGAACTCCGGGCCGACCTGGCCAAGGCTTACGAACTAATTCCCGGACGCCATCGCCTGAACCTGCACGCGTTCTACGGCGAGTTTGGGGGACGGAAGGTGGAGCGCGACGAAATCGCGCCGGAACATTTTCGCGGCTGGATCGATTGGGCCAAACAGCTGGGCATCGGTCTCGACTTCAATCCCACGTGCTTTGCGCATGCCAAGGCCAGGGATGGCTTCACGCTCTCGCACCGGGACAAGAGCACCCGGGCGTTTTGGATCGAGCATTGCCGGCGCTGCCGGGAGATAGGCGCGGCGATGGGAAAAGCCTTGAGCCAGCCTTGCGTGACGAATATTTGGATCCCAGACGGGTTCAAAGACACGCCGGCGGACCGGCGTGGGCCGCGCGAGCGCCTGGTCGACGCGCTCGACGCCGTATTTGCGCGCGCCTTGCCCGACAAATACAACCTCGACGCTGTGGAACCGAAGCTCTTCGGCATCGGCGCGGAAAGCTGCACCATCGGTTCGCATGAGTTTTATTTGGGCTATGCCATTTCACGCCGGAAACTGCTTTGTCTCGACGCGGGGCATTATCATCCCACCGAAATCATCTCGGACAAAATCTCGAGTGTCCTGCAATTCCTGCCGGAGCTGCTGCTGCACGTCAGCCGTGGTGTCCGTTGGGACAGCGATCATGTGGTGACGCTCACCGACGAGTTGCTGGCCATCGCCCGCGAGATCGTGGCCAACGATTATGTTTCGCGGGTGCATATCGGGTTGGATTATTTCGACGCCAGCATCAATCGCATCGCCGCTTGGGTCATCGGAACGCGCAACATGCAGCGGGCTTTGCTGACGGCATTGCTCGAGCCGCCCGGAATCCGCGCTGCCGAAGCCGCCGGCGATAACACATCGCGGCTGGCCTTGCAGGAAGAGGCGCGGATGCTCCCTGTCGGCGCGGTCTGGGATCATTACTGCCGCTCGCACGACGTGCCGATGGCCGGCGCGTGGTTGGATGAAGTGAAGGCCTATGAACGAAGCATCCTGTCTCATCGGGCCTCACAACCCGCGCGGGAGATGACGTAGCGGCTCACGGCAGAGAGCCGCTGACTGAAAAGCTACTCTGCCAATGCACCTCAAGACGGATGGGAGGATGGAAGAAAGGAATAGAGGAAGAATGCGGCGGTCCGCCGCCCGCCGCTACGCCCGCCGTTTTTCCCTTTCTCCAGCCTGGTTCAATCCGTAGGTTCGCGGGCGTGAGTGCGAGTGTCGAAGTGCCATCTGTCACGGTCATCATCCCGACTCGTCCGGGGCAATCAACCATTCTCGCGCTGGAGGGGGCCAAAAAGCTCGATTATCCGCCCGAGCGGCTCGAAATTCTCGTCGTGCGGGGACGCCAACCGGCCGTGCAACGAAACGCCGCCCTGCGCGTCGCCCGCGGTGAACTCATCTACTTCCTCGACGACGATGCCGTGGCGCGTCCGGACAATTTGCGGCGGGCCTTGGGGCATTTCAACGCGCCGCCAGTGAAAATGCTGGGTGGCCCGAATCTTTGCCCGGCGGCTGCCCCAGCCTTGGAGCGCGTCTTTGCGGTTGTGCTCTCCAGTTGGGTGGCGTTCGTCTCGAGCCGCGCGCGCTACGATGCCGTCGGTTCCATCCGCCCCACCAACGAGAAGGAGCTCATCTTGTGCAATTTGATGGCCCGCCGCGATGACGTGTTGGCGCTCGGTGGCTTCGATGAATCTCTCTATCCCAATGAGGAGAATGCCTTGATGGACCAATTGCAGACCCGGGGCGCGCAGCTCATCTATGACCCGGAGTTTTTCGTCCATCGACGTCCGCGTCCCACCTTGCGGGCATTTTGCCGGATGCTGATGACATACGGGCGCGGGCGCGCCGAACAATTTCGCCGCCATCCCACGCCTGGGTCGGCGCTGAATTTTGCCCCGCCTCTGTTCTGCGTTTACTTGCTCGCCGCCCTCGCGCTGGGTTGGTGGATGGGCCCGCTGGTGTTCCTGCCGCTCGCCGTCTATTTGCTGGCCGTGTTCGTGCAAACGGCCTGGTCCAGCATTCGGCATGGCCTCGGACGCAGCCTGGCCGCCGCACCCTTGGTCATCCTGACTCACGTGCTGTACGGCGTCGGCTTTTGGCGCGGCTTGTTCACCGAGCTCGGGCGCGGTTCCAAGAGCGCGGCGCACGAGGTCACAGTGGAACGATTTTAGATTTTGGATTTTGAATTGAATTGGTGGATTGCTCGATTGGATTGGATTGGCAGATGGCATTTGTGATTGGGTGGACTTGGTCCAAGCCAAAATCCAAAATCCAACATCGTAATGGTGAAACGAAAACAGACCAACTCTCTCCCGGTGCTCCCGGCGAAGTTGCGGGCGGTTTGTCGGGCGTCGGCAGACGGGGACCGGGCGGAGAAGGGATTTATCCATCTGGCGGCGACACCGGGTGGGCCGAAGCTGGAGTCGCTGCGAGAGGCGCAGAGCCGGCTGCTGGCCGCGCTTTTTGCGGGCTCGAGTGCGATGAGCGAGCTGCTGCTCCAGCACGTGGCGTGGGTCGATGAAGTCGTAACACCGGAGCACCTGACGCATCCGCGGCAGGCACAGGGCCTGCGCCGAGAAATCGACCAGTGGCTGTCCCCGGCCCTGGAGGGCAGAGATTATGCCGGTGCGTTCGCGCAATTGCGCCGGTTTAAACAACGCGAGATGCTGCGGATCGCGGTGCGCGATCTGGCGCGCCTCGGCCATGCGCCGCAGATAACGCGCGAAATATCGGACGTGGCCGACGTCGTCCTGCAGAGCACGCTCAGCTTGTGCCAGCGCCAGTTGACCGAACGTCTCGGCCAGCCGTGTCACGAAAACCCGCTGCGTCCCGGCACGGGCTGGCTGCCCACGCCATTCGCGGTGGTTGGCTTGGGCAAGTTGGGCGGCCAGGAACTCAACTACAGCTCCGACATTGATGTCATTTTTCTCTATGCCGAGGAGGGGCACGTTTTCAAAAACCCGCCCAAGCCCGGCGAGAAAGTGAAAATCGACGCTGAGCGCGCGATGGCGAGCCACCAATTCTTCAAGCGCCTGGCCGAATCGCTTATCGCCGAGATCAGCCGTCCCACGTCGGAGGGCGCGTTATTTCGCATCGATGTGCGGTTGCGGCCGGAGGGGGATTCGGGTCCGCTCGTGCGAAGCTTGGAGAGCTACGAGAGTTTCTACGCCCAATGGGGGCAGACTTGGGAACGAATGATGTTAATCAAGGCGCGCGGCGTGGCCGGAGACATGGGATTGGCCGCGGAATTCCTGGAGATGATCCAGCCGTTTCGGTATCCGCGTTCGCTGGGCGACGGCGCCTTGCATGAGATCGCGGCGATGAAAACCCGCATCGAACAGGAGGTGGTGCGGAGCGGCGAGCTCGAGCGCAACGTCAAGCTGGGCCGCGGCGGCATTCGTGAAATCGAATTCATCGTTCAAACCGCTCAAATCCTTCAGGCCGGGCGCAAGCCGTTTTTGCAGGGAGGACAGACGTTGCCGCTGCTGGAAAAGCTGGCGCAATACGACATGCTCGAGCCAGCCGAAGCGGGTGACCTGGCCGCAGCCTATCGTTTCCTGCGCGACGTGGAGCATCGGCTGCAAATGGAGAATAATCAGCAAACGCATTCCATTCCCGCCAACCCGACCGACGTGGCGCGCCTGGCGCGGCTGATGGGCTTTTCAGAGCGAGCCGAGTTTGACCGTGCCCTGCAGGGGCATGCGCGCCGCGTGCGTGAGCTCTACGAAAAAATGGTGCAACCGGAACCGCCGTCCGCCCCGTCGGCGTTCCCCAGCCGCATCCGTGGCGCCGAGCCGGAATGGAAAAAAATTCTGGCCGCGCACCATTTCCAGCAGGTGGACCACTCGTTTCGGCTGCTGGACGAGTTGGCTTACGGGCCCGGGTATGTGCACGTCAGCCAGCGCACCACCGAGTTGGCCATGCGCCTGCTCCCCCGGCTCTTCGCCCTCTGTCGCACCGAGGCGGATGCGCGGAACGACGGAAGCCTGGCCCGTCAGGTATTGTCGGATCCGGATCGGGTGCTGGCGCGACTGGACTCGTTCATCACCGCCTACGGCGCGCGCGCCGTGATGTTCGAGACCTGGACCAGCCATCCGCAGATCTTCGAGTTGCTGTTGCGCCTTTTTGATCGCTCCGAATTCCTGGCGGAAATCGCCATCCGCACACCCGACCTCGTCGATGATCTGGTTGTGAGCGGCCGGCTGGGACGGGCCAAAGCCGCGGACGAAATCCTGAAGGACCTGCGCTACGGGCGCGCCGACCCGGATCAACGGCTTTGGCTGCGCCGATATCATCAGGCGGAATTCATGCGTATTGGATTGCGCAGCATTCTGGGCCTGGCGGATCCGGAGCAGAATTTTCTCGAACTCACGGCCCTGGCCGATGCCTGCGTCCAATACGCGCTGGAGGTGGCCTTGCGCCAACACAAAATCCGAAGCTCGCCCATCGCCATCATCGGCCTGGGCAAACTGGGCGGGCGCGAACTCACTTACGGCTCTGACCTGGACATCGTGTTTGTGGTCGATGACAGCGCGGCCCGGCAATTGCCGCGGCTCGTAAAAATTGCCGCCGCCGTCATGGATTTGCTGAGCAGCCAAACTGAGCTCGGCTACGCCTTCGTGACTGATGCCCGACTCCGGCCCGATGGCGAAAAGGGACTGCTCGTCAACACGCTGAGCGCGTTCCAGGAGTATTACCTCGAACGGGCGCACCTTTGGGAGATACAAGCGTTGACTCGGACTCGGCCGATAGCCGGCCCGGCCAAGCTGGGCGAAAGCTTCCAGCAGTTGGCCGGCGCCTTGACCAACTTCCACAAACTCGAAGCCGGCGCGCGCGCCGCGGACGCTCCGGCCAAGTCACGCCGCAGCGCTGCGGCCATCCGCGTGCCGGCGTGCTATGCGCCCGGATGGAAGCGCCAAATCACTCAGATGCGCGCTCGCATTGAAAAGGAGCGCACACCGCCTGGCCGCGATGCGTTGGCCTTCAAAACGGGGCAGGGCGGGTTAATGGATGCCGAATTCATTGCCCAAGCGGTGTGCCTGCAGGAAGGGTGGCAGGAGGCAAACACCTTGCGCGCACTGGTCAAAGCTCAAGAGGCGAAAATCTTCGGCGACCTGGATGGCAGGACGCTGGTTGAAAACTACAAGGAACTGCGCCGGCTGGAGTTTATTTTGCGCCGGTGGAGCTTCGAGGGCGAAGTCGAACTGCCAAACGACGCGCCGGCCTATTATCGCGTTGCCATCCGCTGTGGGTTTGCCACGCCCGAAGCCTTTCGGCACGCCCTCGCGTCATGGCGTCAAGCCATCCGCAGTGTCTATTTGAAAGTGCTGCCGTAGGGGCTCTCGGCAGAGAGCCGCAAACCAAGAATGCAGAGGGGAGTCCCACCCGGAAAACGAATATGCGAGCGCAGCAGGGGAGAGGGCGGCGCTCTGCCGACCGCCGCTGCGGTCCGATGAATTCAAACTATTCCTTCATCAGCTTGTTCGTGTATGGTCCGCCCGTGAACTTGCGCCTCATCGCATGCCTGCTCGCCCTCGGCACGGCTAGCGCGTTCGCCGCCGAAGAAGGTGAAGACTGGCCGAGATTCCTCGGGCCGCATGCCGACAATATTTCCAGCGAGACCGGCCTTCTCGAGTCGTGGCCCACCAATGGCCCGCCGCTCTTGTGGAGCAAATCAGTCGGCACGGGCTACAGCGCGCCCAGTGTCCGGGGCAGCCTCCTGGTCCTGCATCATCGCGTTGGACCGGAGGAGCTCGTCGAGGCTTTCGAGGCGGCCTCGGGAAAGGCCCTGTGGCGTCATGCCTATCCGAGCCAATTCATCGATCCTTACGGTTACAATAATGGACCGCGTTGCACGCCGCTCTTAACCAGCAATCGCTGTTTTACCTTCGGCGCCGAAGGTAAACTTGTTTGCCTTGAACTCGCCACCGGCAAGCTGGTCTGGCAGCGGGACACCGCCAAAGACTGGGACGTGCCGCAAGCCTTCTTCGGCGTCGGCAGCACGCCCTTATTGGAAGGTGAGCGCCTCTTCGTGATGGTGGGCGGTCAACCCAACGCCGGCGTGGTCGCTCTCGACCCGGCTACGGGGCGCACCCTTTGGCAAAATGTCGGGCGCACCAATTGGCAGGGCGTCGTCACCACGGGCTGGCGCACGGAACGCCCGTACGAATGGACGGGAGTCGAGAAGCAAGCCAGCTATTCCACCCCCGTTGCCGCCACCATCCATGGCCAGCGGCATCTGCTCTGCCTGATGCGTCAGGGGTTGGTTTCGCTCAATCCCACCAACGGCGCCGTTCGTTTCAGCCGCTGGTTCCAATCAATCCTCAACGATTCGGTCAACGCCATGTGCCCGGTGGTGCACGAGGATCTCATTCTGCTTTCGGCGGCTTATTACCGCGTCGGCGCCGTGCTGCTGCGGGTCAAGCCCGACGGACGTTCACTCGAAGATGTCTGGCGCATTCCCAAGCATCCCATGGAACGCGACGCGGCCTCTGGCGCCTGGGCGCCAACCGTGCTGGAGCTCCATTGGAACACGCCCGTGCTGCATCAGGGTGTTCTCTATGCCTTCAGCGGACGCAACGAACCGGACGCTTCCTTTCGATGTGTTGAATTTCTCACCGGCAAACTGCTTTGGAACCGAGACGAACATTGGGCGGGCCATCCGCCACCCGGCAGCCGGACTCAACCTCCTGTTTACGGACGCGGCTCTGCCATCCTGGCCGACGGACATTTGCTCGTGCTGGGCGAAGGCGGAAAGCTCGGTCTTTTTGAGCTCAACCCGAAGGAACCGGTCGAAATCTCATCATTCCAACTACCGGACCTTTCGTTTCCTTGTTGGGCAGCGCCGGTCCTTTCCCGCAAGCGCCTCTTTCTGCGCAGCGAAGCTCGGCTGGTATGCTACGACCTGCGCCGTAGCGGCTCTCGGCAGAGAGCCCGAAACTGACGATGCAAATGCGGGAGAGTGCGGCGGTCTCCCGACCGCCGCTACTTGAGCTGACGTAGCGGCTCTCGGCAGAGAGCCGCACTCTGAGAAGGCAAAAGGAGAGCATCCAGAAAAAGTGCCCTCCAAGTGCGCACCAGGCAGAGCGCGGCGCCGTCAAATCATCCATTCCCAGTGACCAGTGTCCAGTGTCCAGCCTGACTGGTAACTGGGGACTGTTCATTGACGACTGGGTATTGAGACTCGGCAGGCGAACGCGAAACAGGTCTGCCGACCGCGGCTCCGTTGAACTACTGAACGCTGCTCCCTGCTTCCTGTCTTGCTCCGTTCGGCGACGGCGTTGTAAACTCGCGGACGGACAAAGACGGGCTCGTCCGCCAACCATGCAACCGAAGCTCGAAGTCATCCTTTCGCCTGCCGAGTTCGCCTCGCTCGCCCAACGCGACCTGAGCGAAACGGTCTGCGTGGTCTTTGATATTCTGCGCGCGACGACGACCATGGTGACCGCGCTGGCCAATGGCGCTCAGGCCATCATTCCCGTGGCCGAAATCCCGGAGGCCTTGACGCTGCGGCAGAAGAACCCGGCCGTCCTGCTGGCCGGGGAACGCCACGGGCTGCGCATCCGGGCGGATTTGACCGGCAGCGTCGATTTTGATCTGGGCAATTCACCGCGCGAGATGACGGCGGAGAAAGTTCAGGGCAAGACGATCGTGATGACGACGACCAACGGCACGCGCGCGCTGCGGGCGTGCGCCGGCGCCCGCATGATCCTGGTGAGTTCTTTTCTAAACCTGCGCGCCACAACCAATTGGCTCAGGGACAAAAATCCTGCGCAACTCATCATTGTCTGCAGCGGCACCTTCGAGGAACCCGCCTTGGAAGACATCCTGGCGGCGGGCGCCCTGTGCGAGAAGATTTGGTCCAATTACGCCGGCGGCCACGTCTCGGATTCCGCCGAATTGGCCCGGCGCATTTACCCGCTAATGCAGTTCAACCTCATCGACGCCATGAAACATTCCCGCAATGCGCGTCGTTTGATGGCCAATCCCGAATTGAAAGACGACGTCTACTTGTGCGTGCAGCGCGAGACGGTCCCTTTTGTGGCCACCATGCTTCCTAGCGGGGCGGTGCGGCGAGTTTAAGGCGTCCTCGTGCTGAATTGAGGCCCAATACCCAGTCATCCATGACCACTACCCAGTTCTCAGTCGTCACTGGTCACTGGGAATTGCTGATTGGACCCTGGTCAGCCTAGCCCCCACCGCCCACCGACTACTCGGACACCTCTTCAACCAATGCCGTGGAGGGGCGCGCTTTGCGGCCGAACTTGATTTCCGGCACCAGCAGCAAAGTGGCCGCCCCGATTAACGCAGCGCTGATGGCTGCCAACGTCGAGGGAGCGTAATGGTTCACACCGATAAACGCCGCAAACGGAGCCAGCACGCCACGCACCCCGGTCAGAAACGTATGCACCGACATGTAGTCTGCCACCCGGCCCGGCGGGGCGAACTTCGTCACCCAAAGACTCCACGCCACGTCGCTACCGGCATTGGAGATCCCAAAAATAATCGCGCCGACTATCATCCCTGGCATCGAGTTCGTGGTGAAAAACGTGAGAATGCCCAGGGCGAATCCGACGTTTAACGTGACCCGAAGCGCAAAAAAGTTCATCCGATCAAACAAATGGCCCCAAATCGGACTCATCACCAGCCGCGCCCCATGCGGGATCACTCCCGTCAATAAGGCAATCGTTGCCACGGTTGCCGCTTGTCGTCCCGGCTGATTCTGCGGATTCGCCAGATATTCCACCCGCAATGGCAGCATCATCAGATTGGCAAAACCCATCAGCATCCAGCAAATCAGCGTGCGCCGAAACAGCAGGTCGTCCCGCGCAAATCGCATGGCCCGGAACGGATGTGACCCGCCGCCGTGATGCGGGATCGGCCGCGTCGGACAACGCGACAGACAGAATCCGGCCAGTCCCAGCGCGCCGGCAAAACACAGCAACAGCGTCCAATAGTATTCGATGCGCCCGTCCAGCGCATCGCCAGCCACTTTACTGAATAAGGCCGCCGCCGCAATTCGGACCATCACCGTGCGCGAAAAGAGACGCCCCCGCACCGCTTCCGGATAATTCTCCTGGTACATCTGTGTGAGCAGCGGAATAATCGCCGACGAGGTCGTCATCGCCAGCAAGCTGCACACTACGAAGATTGGAAGGCCCGGGAGCACCGCCGCCAGGCCGAAGCAGAGTGCCCCAAAGGCGAGGATACGCGCGGCGGCCTGGCCGGTCTTCCAACCGAAATGCGTCACGCTGGAGACCACCACCGGAGAGAGCAACAACCCTACGCTGCCGGAACCCGCGACGAGAGCCTTGGCGACGGCTCCCGCATGGAACTCTTTCAGTGCGATCGTGAGGAGAAACGTGCTGCCTGCAGTCTCGAGAATCCCTGCCGTGCTGGCTCTCAGCAGTTCGTAGCGGAACGTCGTGCGGGTGTTCTGCGACCCATCGCTCTCTTGCATGTGCTTGCTCATCCTGCGGAGCAAGCTCTGGCGTGGTCAAGCGCGCTAACTACTCCCGGAATGGCCCGTTAGAACCGCCCTGCATTGAGCATTTGGCCTTTGCCATTTGACGTTTGGGTTTGGCGTTCCCGTGTCGCGTGTCGCCTGTCGAAGTCCGCTATGGAGTGCCGCGTGAAGTGCTGCTTTTGCTGTGAGGAACGGGCGTTGTGTCCGGACTTCGTTGGGTCGTATGTAGTCGTAAGTTACTATAAAATAGGATATTGGGTTGTTTTGTGGCGCAAAAACCGCATGTTCCGTGGGCCATTCGCTTCGCGCCGCACTACCGCTTACCAGAGTTTTCTAATGTTCAGCTAGTTACGCGCAAGGCCGGCATCCAGGGCGTCATTTCGTGCTCTCGTTTGGGTCCAGGCTTGACCCTGTTGATTGGGATTTCTATAAGAGAATCCTCATCGGATGCCGTGAACTGATTGATCGAACGCTATGGCAGATAAGCTTCGCTGTGCGGTTATCGGGGTTGGGGCGATAGGGAACGACCACCTTCAAGGACTCACCACTTGCCATCGTGCGGCGGCCGTGGCGCTCGCCGAAATCAATGCGCACCGGGCCCGCGAAGCGTCCGCGCGAAACAATGTCCCCCGCAGCTACGTTGACTATCACGAGTTGCTCGAGCAGCCGGACATCGACGCGGTTACGATTGCGTTACCGAATCATCTTCACGCGTCGGTGGCCATCGAAGCGTTGAAAGCCCGCAAGCATGTCCTGGTGGAAAAGCCTTTGGCCATGAGCACCAAGGAAGCGGCCAAAGTGATCGAGGTCGCCAGGACGATGAAACGAACCATCATGGTCGGGCAAAACTTCCGATTCTTCCGCGAGACCCAACTGGCCAAAGGGATCATTGATCGAGGTGATCTGGGCGAGATTTACCATGCGCATTGCTTTTGGCTGCGGCGGGCCGGCATTCCGCGCATCGGCTCCTGGTTCACGCAAAAAAAACTGGCCGGCGGCGGGTGCCTGGCCGATTTGGGCGTGCACCTCATCGATACCTGCCTTCACCTCATGAAGGATTTCGAGGTCGCCTCCGTCACGGCGCAGACATATTCCAAGTTTGGGTCGCGCGGGTTAGGAGAGATGGACTGGGGCCGCAGTGAGATCGATCCGAAACGGCCCTTCGACGTGGAGGACTACGCCACCGCACTGTTGCGACTCAAGAGCGGACGGACAATCAACCTGGAAGTCGGCTGGGCCTGTTTCCAGAACGCCGAATCCCGTGATTACGGGATCGAATTGCTGGGCACCAACGCGGGCTTGAGCCTTTATCCGTTGAAGTTATTCCGCAATACCCTCGAGGGGCACGAAGTGCTTCAGTTCAATACCACCAAGGTTCCTCATCCGGAAAATCGCATCCACCACTTCGTCCACAGTGTGCTGGACGGAAAAAAACTTCTCGTGACACCGGAGGAGTCGCTCAAGGTGCAGCAGATTCTCGATGCCCTCTACGCCTCGGCCAGCCTGGGAAAGGAGTTCAGGCTCGCCTGAAGAATCTCACGGACGCCAGGTGGATTAAACTCAAAGGGCTGCTCTTCCTTGGCCTGGGTGTGATGGCCTCCGCGTTGGTCCTGGTGGAGCATCCGAGCTGGAAGGTTGCGCTGCTCCTGGCGCTGGCCATCTGGGCATTCTGCCGCTTCTACTACTTCGCCTTCTACGTGCTCGAACGATACGTCGATCCGACGTTTAAGTTCTCCGGGCTCGGCTCACTGGTGAAGTACCTGTGCAAATCCAAGCGGTCGTGATGCGGCTGTAGTACGGCCCAAGACCCAGTTTTCAATTCCCAGTACCCAGTTACCAGTCAGATTTCTCGCTGGTCACGTGTCACTGGTCACTGGGAACTGGTGATTTGGCACCGATGGAAATCCACACCTTTGGTGCGAGGCGGGTTCGCTCACACCACAATGCCGTTTTTCTTCTCCTGCTCCTTACACCAGCCTTTGATTTCGACGTCGTTGAAGATCTTGCCGAGCACGCGCCGGAGCAACCCTTTGAGGTTGGCGTTTTCGAGGTCGCGCAGACAACGAATGGCTTCCTCTTTGTATGTTTCCAGGAGCGTGCGCGCTCGCTGTTCCGCGCCGAGTTCACCGTAAAGCGCTTCAATTTGGCCGGGCGTAACACTCTCCGGCATCTGCCGCCGCCAGACCGAGGCCAGGAGCGTTTTGGCGTTCTCCTTGGCTTTCTCGTGGGCAACAGCCAAGAGCAGACTCGGACGCAGGCCCGCAATGTCGTTGGTTTCGCCCGCTTCGCCAAGGTCGCTGACATCATCCCGGATCTGATAGGCAATCCCCATCGCCTCGCTATAGGTCTTGAGGACATCCGCGACTTCATCATGGGCATCAACGCCCGCGTAGAGCGCGCCGAGGCGCAACGCAACCTCAAAGGCGGGCGCAGTTTTCTGGCGAAAGATATCGAGCACTTGCAGGCTGCTGAGCGGTTGCGGCGAGCGCGCCCAGCAGAGTTCAGCGCCCTGGCCGCGACAGAGCTCGCGCTGCCCCTCCGAGGCCACCAGCAGCATGTTGACCTTCTGGTTTGCCGAAGCCTTGCACGAGGCGAGCAGGCGATAACCTTCACCAATCAACAGGTCTCCCACATTCAACGCCACCGCGGTGCCGTGTTCTTCGTGCAGCGTCTTCTCGCCGTAACGCAGCGCGTCGCCGTCCTCTATATCGTCATGAATCAGCGAGGCTTTGTGGAAACATTCCACGGCCACAGCCACTTTTTTGAGCTCGTCCGGAAGCGGTTGACCGGTGTCCCGACGCAAGGCCTGATACGTCGCGACCGTCAGGAATGGGCGCCAGCGTTTGCCGGCCCGCAGCAGCCAGTCGCGTCCGATGCGTTCCGTGTCGCCCGCGGCGGTTCCCATGATCAAATCCAGACTGGCGGGGGTAAACCAGAAATCGACTTCATCGCGCAGGGCGCCTAGATCCAGGCGCCGCGTGTGATCGTCGCTGGTGAGATGGATATAATCCCAGACCCAATCCAGGTCGACCGTGGTATCGATGCAATCGTCCTGAAGCAAAGGAACGGCCACCCCTGGAATGGCGGCGGCCTCCATGTAGGGGAAGGCCCGTTCCAGCACGCTCAAGCAGCTCACGCCCACGATGGCCTCGATCTTGCCGGTTTGGATGAGAGACATGACGATGGCCGAGCCTTCAGCCACCAGCACGGCGTAGCCCAGTTTTTCGGCTTCGGCTTGCAAATCCTGAATGGTGCAAAGGCCGCATTGCTTGCAAAGCAGACCGAATTCATCGAACGGGGCGGGACATTTGCTCTCGACCCGAAGGCATTTGGGCAGCAGCAGCAGCCGCCGCTCATAAGGCACGCTGGCCAATGTCTCCCGCCACAGTTCGTTGTTCAGGAGCACCCCGATATAGTCTCGATAGATCGTCTCGCACTTCAGCAGCTCAACGATTCGGTCCGCATGCTCCTTGAGTTGGTCCACCGGCAGGGGCGGCACCGGGCTGTATTCGGCCACGTAATGCCGGATGAACTGAAGGATGCGGTTACGCTCGGGCGCGGTCTGTGGGATGTTATGCTTCGGAGCGCGAAACCGTTGCTGCACAACGTGACGGGGCACCGCGACAGGCTGAAAGCTTCCCTGTGGCTTCAGTTCAATGGGCTGCATACGTAACTTGTCTCAGATGGTGCACACGAAGGGATAATTCATACATTTCGTGCGGTAACCGGGGCAGACTATGCGGGAGTCCACCCGGAGCGAGAAGCCTAATGTTGCTTGGAAGAGCGGATGCAATTGCTGGCCCAAGGTGCTGAGGTGGCCAGATTCCAGACGCATGCGTGTTTGACCTGTGTGGGCACGTTTTGGTTACCCAGGATTGGAAGGGCTATTGTTCCAAATCAACGCGTTCCAACCGAGTATGGCGGGGCGGCGTGCAATCGCGGCGACGTGGCGCCGGCTTCCAAGCCTGCTGTATTGCGCTGTATCGCAGGTTTCCAAACCGGCCGAGTGGCCGCTTGGCATTGCCTCTCATGAATCGAAGTGGCGTGCCCTGCTGGTCGGACCTGCGCCAATAATCTGCAATAATCTGTGTGTCCCTCTATTGTGCCAATAACGGGAATAACGGGTGTGTCCCTCTATCAGGGCTTGGAAACGGCGCCAATAATGCGTGTGTCCCTCTATCCTCTATTCCCTCTATCCTCTATCGGGTCTTTCCCCTAGCGCCCCGATGGGACGCCGCCCTGGGCTGGTATCCTTCCGCACCTTCGGTGCGGTCTGTCGGGCCGCTTGCGCGTCTAAAGAACGCTCCCGCCTCCGTGCTGCGCCCGCCCGCCGACAAAGCGTGCGCCCGCCGACAAAGCGTGTGTCCCCCTATTTCCCCCGCTGCGCGATAAAGCGTGTGCGCGATAAAGCGTGTGTCCCCCTATTCTCGCCCTATTCCCCGTGCCGATAAAGTGTGTGTCCCCCTATTCCCCCCCGACAAAGTGTGTCCCCTTTT
>Ga0070694_100001249_pt1 | contig 14750 bp, 11 predicted proteins | sample KBSK1251metaG_FD_65470 | JGI IMG/M metagenome (GOLD analysis project Ga0070694, IMG submission 65470) | Corn, switchgrass and miscanthus rhizosphere microbial communities from Kellogg Biological Station, Michigan, USA - KBS K1-25-1 metaG | ecosystem: Host-associated > Plants > Roots >... | reverse complement strand
CGGCCGTTCTCCATGAACACGGCCGTCGCAGGCACGGTCAGCGCGTCACTGCCCGGCCTGAGATACAGCGAGGCGGTCGCGAACATGCCGGGCTTGAGCCGTCCACTCGGATTGCTGACGAGGAAGCGGACGCCGACGGTATGCGTCTCCGGGTCCACGACGCTGGCGATTCGGGCGACGCGTGCCATGAACCGCTCGTCGGGATACGCCGTGGTGGTCACCTCGGCGCGCTGCCCAACCGAGATGTCACGCAGGTTCCGCTCGAAGATGTCGGCCGACACCCAGACGGTCGAGAGATCGGCGATCGTCAGGAGCGGCGGCGTCTGCGTGTCCACGAACTGACCGTCGGTCACCGCGCGCTCGATGACGACGCCGCCGAGCGGCGTCCGGACCGGCACACGCGGCGCGATCGCAGCCGGGCCAGCCGACTCCGGCATGTCGATGCCCAGCACGCGGAGCACCTGTTCGCTCTGCTCCACGCGGGCCGTCTGTTTCGCGGCCTCGTTCTCGGACTGCTGCAGCGACAGCTTCGACGCGGCCTGGTGCTCGAACAGATCCGCGGTCATCGAGTACGTCTTCTGCGCGAGATCGAGATCGCGGTGGGCGGCGACGTGCTCTGCAAACGCCGCGGCGACGTCGCGGCTGTTCAGCATGAAGAGGACCTGACCGGCGTGCACCGCATCGCCGACCTGCACGCGCAGCTCCTGGACCTGGCCGCTCACCGGCGGAAGGATGCGCGCCATGCGGTCCTCGGCAAACTGCACCTTGCCGGTGGCGGCCAGCGCCTGCGGCGCATCGGTGCCGCGCGTCTGGTCGACGGTGATGTGCGGGAGGCTCTCCGGCGACAGCTGGACGACGCCTGCCGGCGCATGCGGCGCTGCCGCCTCTGCCGGGGCCGCCGTTGCCGTCGCCTCGACGTCGCGACCGTGACACCCAGGCGTGCATGTAGCCGCGAGGAGCAGCGCACCAACGGTAGCGACTTTCATGGCATGACCTCCTGGCCGGCGACGGTCATCAGCGTGATCGCCGCGCGGCGATAATCGGCCTGGGCCGTGTAATACGTGTCCATCGTGTCGTTGAAGGCGCGCTGCGCGTCGAGCACGTCGAGCAGCGAGGTGGCGCCTGCCTGATAGACGTACGCGGTGGTCTCGCGCGCCTCGCGCGACGGCGTCAGCAGGTCGGCCTCGATGTCCTGCAGGATGCGGCGCGCGGTCTGAAACGCCTGATAGGCGGTCGTCACCTCGCCGGAGATGTCCGTCTCGAGGGCGGCAACCGAGGTGGCTGATTTCGTCTGCTCGGCTGCGGCCCGCGCGATCTCGCCCTGGTTGCGGTTGAACACGGGCAGCGGCGCGCTGAAGAAGAGGCCGACGGAGCTGCCGCTGCCGAGCACGCCGCGCCATCGCTCGAAGGCGACGCCGAGCGTGTAGTCGACCTTGCCCTGCGCGAGCTGGAGGCGCAGGTCGGCCTGCGACCGCGCCTGCTCCTGCCGCAACGCGCCGAGGTCGGGGCGCGCCCGCCTGGCCATCTGCTGCAGCGTCTGCAGGTCCGGCGTATTGATCGCCGGCCTGATCGACAGCTGGCCGTCGATGTCCACAGGCGGCTGATCCGCGGTGCGGCCGAGCAGCGGCATCAGGCGGACGCGCGCCTGCGTCACCGCGAGCTCCGTGGCGCGCTCCGTGTTGCGATACTGCAGCATCGCGACGCGGACGCGCGTCAGCTCCACGGGTGGAATCGCGCCGCTGGTGAGCCGGCGCTCGTTCACCTGCACCAGCCGGTCGAACGTATCGAGGTTGTCGCGCGCCAGCTGAAGCTTGGCCTTGGCTTCGAGCAGATCGACGCACGCGACCATGACGTCGAGGCGGAGCCGCCGCACGGCGTCGGTGAACTCCGCCTGCGCGATCTCCTGTTCGAAGGACGCCGTCTGCGTGCGCAGCGCGCGCTTGCCGCCGCGCTCGAACGGGAGGTCCACCCGCAGGGAGAACTCCGACGGGCCGAGGCCGTTCGCCTCGGTGAAGCGCGTGCCGACCCAGTCGAGGCTGTCAGCGCTCGCGGAGACAACCGGGTTGGGCCGCAGCCGCGCCGTGATCGTCCGCGCCTCGGCGACCGTGAGGTTCGCCCGCGAGGCGAGCAGCGTGAGATTGTGATCGACGGCGGCCTTGACCGCGTCATCGATCGTGAGCACCTGCAGTCCGGCGAATGCCGGCGGCGCCGTGGACGCCGCGTCCTGCCCGTCACACGGCGACGCCCACAATGCGGCGCAGGCGACGGCCGTCAGCCAACGCAACTTCCTCACAACTGACTCCTGTTGTCTCTGAGCACACCCGCATACTGCGGGGGTGCAACTACCTGAGCGGAAGGGGCGTCAGATGCGCGAAGGAGGCGCGCGGGGCGCCAGCCGGACGAGAGCAGCCTGGGGTGACCCGTCGCTCTCGCAGGCACGAGGCGCGGGCGCGCGCCGCAACCACGCCGCCGACGGCGGCATCGGCGTGGTGCTTGCGCGCCGGGTACGCGGGATCGCGAGCGTCAATAGCGGTGGGCAGCCGCCGAGCCGGGTCGGTGTGAAGAAGGCCGCGCCGACAGGGCCGGCGCGTTCGAGGGCGAACCGGAAGTGACCCGCGCCGTCGTTCAGCCAGACGCCGACCACCTCACGGCTGAGCATCGGCGTGACGACGAGATCGATGTCGTGATCGTTGTCGACGTCGAACGCGGTGACGCGGAGCGCGGGATGCGCGGAGCCGAACCAGAACGACTGGTGGTCGCCGTTCGAGAGCTGGAAGTCGATGCGGTACGTGAACCCGTTGCGGCTGCCGACGTGATCGGCGACCGCGAGATCGGCCCGCCCATCCGCATTGAAGTCGGCGCTCGCGCTGGCCCAGCCGAACGGCGCCGCGACGCTCGACGGCATGAACGCCGCCGTCGACGGCGAGCCGTGGCCAGCCACCGTCTGAGCCGAGACGGGGTGCGACAGGGCCGCCGCAAGCAGAAACGCCACGCCTGTGACGAATCTGCCGCCGCGCGTGGCGAGCCGCGCAGAGCCGCGGTCCGAAACGAGACGTGGCGTAAGTACCGGGTGAATCGAGGGTTCAGTCATACCACCGCCGGTCCCGGCACGCCGGTGGCATACGAGCGCTGAGCATCGCCCGGTCGCTCGCAATGCGAGTACCAAGGCACAATTACCCCCCATGCCCATCATCGCCATTGCGCCCTGCAGCAAGCTGCCCGACTACGAGGAATCCGTGCGCCGCTCCGGCGGCGAGGTGCGCGTGCTGCATTCCGCGTCGGACGCGCCGGCGGATGTGATTGCGTCGGTCGACGGCCTGCTGCTCGCCGGCGGAGGCGACGTGCGTCCGGATCTCTACGGCGCCGTCGCGCACCCGACGTTCGACCCCGCGGAGCCGGGGCGCGACGAATACGAGATGGAGCTCGTGCGCCTCGCGTTCGAAAAGGATCTGCCGGTGTTCGCGATCTGCCGTGGCGTGCAGCTGCTCAACGTGGCGCGCGGCGGGACGCTCATCCAGGACATTCCGGACGAAGTAGGCACGACGGTCGAACATCGCGTGAAGGAGCCGCGTTTCGCGCTGGCGCACGACGTGTGGCTCACGCCCGGCTCGCTGCTGGAGCAGACGCTTCGCGAGCGGCTCGAGAACGCGGATTCGTGCGCGGTGAACAGCCGTCACCACCAGGCTCCGAAGGAGCTCGGCGAAGGACTGATCGCGTCGGCGACGGCGCCGGATGGCGTCGTCGAGGCGATCGAGGATCCGAGCCACCGTTTCGTGCTCGGCGTGCAGTGGCATCCTGAGAACTTCTGGAGGACCGGAGAATTCCGGACGCTGTTCGAAGGGTTCGTGGACGCCTGCCGCCGCTGAGGGGGCAACGGATTATCGCGTGCGCTCGAAAGCAACGATGGTCTCGACGTGCGCCGTGTTCGGGAACAGATCGATACCCGATACGTGCGTCAGCGAGTAGTCCGCGTCGACGAGCGCCCGCGCGTCGCGCGCCAGCGTGGCGACGTCGCACGACACGTAGACGATGCGCGACGGCTTCGCTCGAACCATCGCCAGCACCGCGTCGGGCGACATCCCGGTCCTCGGCGGGTCGACGAGGAACGTCGCGGCGGCGACGGGGCGTTCGCGACGAAGGAAATCCTCGACGCTCGTCCGCACCACGCGCGCGCGATCGCCATACGGGCGCGCGTTCTCCTCGAGGTTGTGGCCGCTGATCGCGTCGCCTTCCACGAGCGTCGCCTGTGCACCCCGCCCGGCGACGAGCGAGAGCCCGAAGAGGCCGACGCCCGCGTAGAGATCGACGACAGGACCCTCGGGGACGAGGCCGGCCACGCGCTGCACCAGCGATTCGAGGACGTATCGATTTCCCTGGAAGAACGCGCGCGCGTCGCGGCGAAGCTGCAACGGGCCGAGCGAGTCGGAGACGGCCGCAACGCCTGACAGCGTCTCGACGCCGCGGCGATCGAGGACCTGCGCGGAGAGCCCCGTGATGCCGTCCGTCGCGAGCGCCGCAAACGCGCGCGCGTCGCTGCCGGGCTCGAGCTCGAGATGGCAGGCGCGCTCGGTCGCCGGGATGTTCTCGGCGACCTCAATCGACGTCAGACCGCGCAGCCCGTCGGAGCGTAGCCGCCGCTCGGCGGCTTCGATCCAGGCAGCAGTGGCCGGCAGCATCTGCGCGGTCGGGCCGACGGCGCAGATCTCATGGCTCCCCTCCCGCATGAAGCCGATGCGGCCGCCGCGTACGTGCAGGCGCGCGCGCATCCGATAGCCCTGCTCGGGCGACGCGAGGACGCCTGGCGCCGCATCGAGCGGCATGCGGCCGATGCGCGCGAACGCGTCGCGGATGATGTCGGATTTCAGGTGGAGCTGCCGCTCGTAGCCGACGTGCGCCAGGACGTTGCCACCGCAGCGCCAATCCGCCGGCGCCTCGCGCCGGTCGGGCGAGGGCGTGACGACCTCCATGGTCTCGGCGAAGAGCACGCCCTTGCCGGACCGCTCGATGCGCGCGCGCACCCGCTCCCCGGGAATGGCGCCCCAGACGAGGACGACCTGGCCGTTGTGCCGCGCGAGCATCCGGCCGCCCGCGGTCGGTTTCTCGATGTCAAGCGTCAGGAGCGAATCGCTCATCGGTGGAGTAGGCTGCAGCCGGACCTACTCATACGCGATCGCGGGCAGCCCCGCCCGATCGCGAATCAGCCGATCGACGCACGCGCGATGCGACTGTTGATACGCCTCCGCCGGCATGCGCGCCCTGAACGGCTTCAGCTCCTCGTCGGCTTCCTCCGCGAGCTGCTGCAGCCCGCGCGCGTCGATCCGTTGGCGGAGCGCGTCAACGAGCGAGACGTCGAGCTGGCGGAGCCGCTCGATCAGCGCGTCCCGCGCCTCGCCGCGAACGGCCTTCGATTTCGCACGGGCGGCGTCGAGCTCGCGGACGAGATCGTCGAGCACCGGATCGAGTGAGCGATCGCTGCCCGCACGGAGGGCCGTCAGGCGCGCGATGACGCGTTCCAGGTGCGCCGGGAGACTCGAGCGATGACCTGCCGAATCGGCGTCATCGGATCCCGGCTCCCGGATCCCGGATCCCGACGCGGCTCCGCTCACGCCAACGGCGCGCCGCCATTCGTCGAACACATCGAGGACGTCCGCCTCACAGAACTCGATGCGCACGGGCCGGCGGCGCGGCCCTTTCGAGTAGTAGCGCTCGAAATAGCGATCGACGCCGCGCATCGCGAGCTTCAGCGGAATGCCGCGCTCCGCCCACGCGCAGACCTGCTCGAACGCGGGGCCGACGATGCGAATCAGGTGGCCGTCGTTCTTCCTGCAGAGATACGACTCCAACTCACGGCAATAGTCCTCGTTGCCGCCCGTCACGCCAGCCAACGCACTTCGCCAGAGGTGACGCGAACCATCCGATCGCCCACGCGAACCAGCAGCGCGCCGCGCGCGTCGATGTCGTGCGCGATGCCTCGCCGAACGCCATGCTCGGCATCCCATTCCACCGGCCGCCCGAGGTGTTCTGCCGCACGGGAGCGCCACGCTGCAATCACGGCGTCTCTCGCGCCGCCCTGCAGCAGCCGATATCGGTCCGCGAGCGCCGCCAGGCATTCTGCCAGCAGCAATCCCCGATCGACGCTCCGGCCCAGCTCGCCTTCGATCGATGTTGCGCGCGCGGCGATGTCAGGAGGAAGCGCCGCCGGCCTCAGGTTGATGCCGAACCCCACGACGACGTGATCGCCTGCGGCCGACGAACCTGATTCCGCCAGGATGCCCGCGAGCTTGCGCGAGCCGACGCACACGTCGTTCGGCCATTTTACGCATGGACTCAGCCCGCTGGCCGCTTCGACCCCTTCCGCAATGGCGACGCCCGCCGCAATCGTGATGAGTGGAACGGCATGCGGAGGCGGCCGCAGGATCAGCGAGACATACAACCCGGCGTCCGGCGGCGACGCCCACGTCCGCCCGAGCCGTCCGCGTCCCGACGATTGCGCGTTCGCCGCGACGACGAAGCCCTCGGGTGCGCCGCCGTCAGCGGCGGCGATCGCCACGTCGTTGGTGGAGCCGACCTCTTCGTGCCAGGACAGGTGGTGTTCGAAGGGACCCAGCCGCGCCCCCGCTCGCGCGAGCGCGTCGCGTATCTCGTCGGGGCGGGGAGTGTCCTCCAAAAATGACCTCCGACCCCATTTATGCGGGTTCAATCTCGAAACTCAGGTCGGCCGCCGGCGCCGAATGCGTCAGCGCGCCAACGGAGACGTAATCCGCGCCGGTGGCCGCAAGCTCGCGCATCCGCTGCAGCGTGACGCCGCCGGAGATCTCGGTCTTCGCGCGGCCGCGACATCGCCTGACCGCCTCGATGATCTCCTCGGTCGAGAGGTTGTCCAGCAGCACGATGTCCGCGCCCGCCTCGAGCGCCTCGTCCACCTGGGCAAGGCTCTGCGCCTCGACCTCGGTCGGCATGTCCCGGTTCGCCTTCTTCATGGTCGTCACCGCGCCGCCCACGCTCCCCGCGACGCGAATGTGGTTGTCCTTGATGAGAATCCCCTCGTCGAGGCAGCTGCGGTGGTTGACGCCGCCGCCCGCGCGCACCGCGTACTTCTCCAGCGCGCGAAGAATCGGCGTCGTCTTGCGCGTGTCGAGGATGACGATGCGGCCGTCGGCGACGTCGACGAACTGGCGGGTCATCGTCGCGATGCCGCACAGCCGCTGCAGGAAGTTGAGCGCGGTGCGTTCGGCCGTCAGCAGCGCTGACGCGTGACCGCGGATCTCGGCCACCTCGGTTCCGCGCTCGCACCGCTGGCCGTCACGGATCGCGATGGTGATCTGCGCCGACGGATCGAGCTGACGGAAGGCCTCCGCGGCGATGTCCACCCCGGCCATCACGCACGTGGACTTGGCGACGATCACACCGCGCGCCTTCTGCTCGCGGTCGACGATGGCTTCCGTCGTGACGTCGCCCCAGCCGAAATCCTCGGCGAGCGCGCGCCGCACGAGCTCGCGGTAGACGCCCGGGTCCAGCGGCTCGAAGGCGGTGGGCTTCACGCCGCCGGTTCCTCCGCGAACTCGAGCTGCGGCTCGGCGACGTCGCCGAACCGCAGATCGCGGATGTGCGTCGCCGCCTGGAAGTCGCGCGCCGCCGGACCGAGACCCGAGAACGCCGCGGGCAGGACGGCTTTGTTGATCACCGCCTTCGTCGGCTTCTTGAGCAGCGACTTGATGCGGCGCACCTCCGCGAGCGCGCCCTGCGTCACCTCGCGCACCGCGAGCGCGCGTTCGTCCGCGCCGCTGATCGACGCCACGACCTCCGCCGCGTCCGGCCACTTCGAGGTGTGCACCGACCCCGGCCGCCACCACGACCAGACCTCCTCGGTCACGAACGGGAGAAACGGCGCGAAGAGCCGCAACAGCGTCGAGAGCGCGACGAGCATCGCGCTGTTGGCCGATGCGGCGGCCTCGCTTCCGAAGTCACCGTAGCGCCGCCCCTTCACCAGCTCGAGGTAGTCGTCACAAAACGCCCAGAAGAACGCCTCGGTCCGCTCCAGCACGCGCGCGTAGTCGTACCCCTCGAGATGCCCCGTGGATTCGTCCACCAGCCTGGCCAGTGCCGTCAGCATCCCGCGATCCAGCGGCTCGGTAATCGGCCCGCGAGGCTCGGCCTGCATCAGCGCAAACCGCGCGGCGTTCAGGATCTTGATGGCCAGCCGGCGCCCCACCTTCATCTGCGCGGGATCGAACACGGTGTCGCCGCCCGGGCGCGCCGAGGCCGCCCAGTACCTCACGCCGTCCGACCCGTGCTCCTGCAGCAGGGTAAACGGCGTGACGACGTTCCCCTTCGACTTCGACATCTTCTTGCGATCGGGATCGGTGATGAAGCCCGAGATCGCCGTATCCGACCACGGCAGCGAATCGTGCTCGAGGAGCGAGCGCAGCACGGTCGTGAACAGCCACGTGCGGATGATGTCGTGCCCCTGCGGCCGCAGGTCCATCGGAAACACGCGCGCGAACAAATCGGCGTCGGCCAGCCATCCGCTCACGATCTGCGGCGTCAACGAGGAGGTGGCCCACGTGTCCATCACGTCGGGGTCGCCGGCAAAGCCGTTGGGCTTGCCGCGCTGATCGGCGGAGTAGCCATCCGGCACGTCGGTCGAGGGGTCGATCGGCAGGCGCGATTCATCCGGCACGATCGGCGTGTAGTCGAGCCCGCCATCGCCGCGAACGGGATACCACACCGGGAACGGCACGCCGAAGAACCGCTGGCGGCTGACGCACCAGTCGCCGGTCAGCCCGTTCACCCAGTTCTCGTACCGGTGCCGCATGTAATCCGGGTGCCAGCGCAGCTCGCGCCCGCGCGCGATGAGCTGCTCGCGGAACTCCATCGTCTTGATGAACCACTGGCGGCTCGTGATGATCTCGAGCGGCCGATCGCCCTTTTCGTAGAACTTGACCGGATGCGTGATGGGGCGCGGCTCGCCAATCAGGTCGCCCGACTGGCGAAGCTGCTCGACGATCACCGTGCGCGCCTTCGACGGCTGGAGGCTCGCGAGCTGGTCGTAGGCCTGCTGCGCGCGCGCCGGGTCCACCGATTCCCACCCGGGCTGTCCCCATGTGACGGGGCGAAACGCGCCGTTCGGCTGGATCACCGCACGCACCGGCAGCGACAGCTCGCGCCACCACGTCACGTCGGTGATGTCGCCGAAGGTGCAGATCATCGCGATGCCGCTCCCCTTCTCGGGATCGGCGAGCGCGTGCGGCTTCACGGGCACTTCCGCCCCGAAGAGCGGCGTGATCACCTTCGTGCCGAACAGCGGCTTGTATCGCTCGTCGTCCGGGTGCGCGACGAGCGCGACGCAGGCGGGAATCAGTTCCGGCCTGGTCGTCTCGATCTCGACGTACGCAGTAGGGCGGGTTCCGTCGCCGGCCGAAGCCTTCGGCGACGGACCCGCCATCCCCCGATCCGCCAAGGCGAATCGGACCTTGTGGTACGCGCCCGGCTGCTCGCGGTCTTCGAGCTCCGCCTGCGCGACCGCCGTGCGGAAGTCGATGTCCCACAGCGTCGGCGCCTCGACCTGATACGCGATGCCGCGCTTCAGCAGACGCAGAAACACCGCCTGCGACACGCGCTGCGATCGTGTGTCGATGGTCGCGTAGGTCATCGACCAGTCCACCGACAGGCCGAGGTGGCGCCAGAGATCCTCGAACGCCTTCTCGTCCTCGGCGGTCAGCCGGTTGCACAGCTCGATGAAGTTCGGCCGTGAGACGGGAATCGGGTGCTTCGCGGGCTTATCCGGCGGTTGAAACGACGGGTCGTACGGCAGCGACGGGTCGCAGCGGACGCCGTAATAGTTCTGCACGCGGCGCTCGGTCGGCAGCCCGTTGTCGTCCCATCCCATCGGATAGAACACCGCCTTGCCGCGCATCCGTTGGAAGCGCGCGACGACGTCCGTGTGCGTGAAGGAGAAGACGTGCCCGACGTGCAACGACCCGCTGACGGTCGGCGGCGGCGTGTCGATGGCGTACACCTCGGCGCGCGTGCGGCTGCGATCGAAGCGGTAGGTGCCCGCCTCCTGCCAGCGCGCGTTCCATTTGTCCTCGAGACCTTCGAGCGCGGGCTTGTCGGGAAGGGTGATTGGATGGCTGGCGTCCAACGCGTCAGGCATTCTTACTAGTGTAGTCCGCGCCCTGCTCGCGTCCGCGTGTTGCCCGTCTTGCTGCGGCCTACTGCCCGGTTCCGCCTGCCGCGTGCCGCCTGATCCGATCGATTTCCTCGCGGACCAAGCGCTCCGCCACGCTGGACACAATCTCCCTGACCATCGCCTGCAGCTGTTCGGACGAGCCGAGCGCGAGCTTTTGCACCACGCGCCGCGCCACGTCGTCGATCATCGCGTCGGTGACGGCGACCGAAGGCGACCCGTTGCCCCCCAGCCGCGGCGGCGCGGCCCCTGCCTCTCCCTGTTCGGCGGCGAACAGCGCGCTGAAAGCGTCGGCGATGATGCTGCGGCCTGCAACTCCCTCGACGTGACTCGGGGCAAGCCCCTCGACGTTGCTCGGGACAGGCCCCTCGACGTGGCTCGGGACAAGCGGCACGGGCGGCGCGGGTGTCAGGGTTGGCGTCGTGTCAGGCGGCTCGATGGGCGGGGCCTCGACTCGCGGCGAAATCGATGGCGGCACCGCGACCGGGGGCGGCGGCGCGGGAAAGTCGATGACCTTCGGCGGCGCGGCCGCAGCCGGCAGCGAGTCGAAGTCGATCTCCGCGCTCTCGGGCCCCGGCGGCATCCCCGCGAGCAGGTCGTCGAGCGTCGGGACTCGAATCGACTCGTCCACGTCCATCGCCTCGAGTCCCGAGAATGGATCCGACGTATCCACGCGCGGCGCCTCGTCCTCGAGCGGCGGCAGGTCGATCATCGGGGGCTCGTCGAACGTCTCGAGGTCACGTTCGAGCACGGGGCCCTCCGAACGCGGCGGGCGCGCCTCCTCGCGGGGCGGAGCCGTCGACGTCGCGGGGTTGATCGTGCCGAATGTCTCGTCGAGCTTGTCGAAGTAGTCGTCGAGCGAATCGTCCAGCACGATCTGCGGCGTCTGGATCTCAGTGTCCTGGACCCTCGGCAGCCTGTCTTCGCGCGGCAACAGGTCCTCGTCGCTGATGTCGACCAGATCGTCGGGAATCTGCGGCCGGTCCTCGCGCCTCGGGAGCTCGACGGGCCTCGGCGGCGTGAGCGCGGCCGCGGGGCGCCGGATGTCGGCCACCGCCTGCGTCGGACTCCCCTTCGCGCCGCCGATCAGCTCGCGCACGCGTGCGATGACGTGCTGCGGCTCGAACGGCTTCACGAGCACCCCGTCGCACTTCGCCTCTTTGGCCTTGCCCTCGTCCACCGGCTCGAACGCGCCGGCCAGCAGCAGCACGGGGATCGTCTCGAGCTCCGGGTTGTTCTTGACGAACGCCGACACCTCGTAGCCGCTGCGTTTCGGCATCCCGATGTCGGCGAGGATGATGTCGGGCCTTTCCGAGGAGATGCGCGCGATGGCTTCCTCGCCGTCACCCACGGCGAGCACCTGCACGTCCTCGCCCGCGAAGGTGAGCTCGATGACGCGCTGGATGGTGACGCTGTCGTCGGCGAGCAGGAGCTTCTTCTTCGGCATCGCGCCTACGTTTCCACCCGCGAACGCACGTTGCGCGCGATGAAGTCGACGATCTCCTGCATCGGCGTCCCGGGCAGGAAGATGCCCTTGATCCCGATCGCGTTCAGCTTCGGGATGTCTACGTCGGGGATGATGCCGCCGACGACGACCAGCACGTCCTGGAGGCCCTTGTCACGGAGCAGCTCCATCACGCGGGGGCAGATGTGCATGTGCGCGCCGGAGAGGATCGAGAGGCCCACGGCGTCCGCGTCCTCCTGGAGCGCGGCGGCGACGATCTGCTCGGGCGTCTGGCGCAGCCCCGTGTAAATCACTTCCATGCCGGCGTCGCGCAGCGCCCGGGCGATGACCTTGGCGCCGCGGTCGTGGCCGTCGAGTCCAGGCTTGGCAATGATGACGCGGATTTTCTGCACGTCGGGTCCGGCTACCTCAGATTATCGGCGTTTCTTCGTATTCGCCCCAGACATCACGCAGCGCGTCGCACATTTCGCCCACCGTGGCATAGGCGCGCACGGCGTCGATGAGCAGCGGCATCGTGTTGGCCGAGCCGCGCGCCCCTTCTTTCAACGCGCCGAGCGCCTTCCGGACGCGGCCATTGTCCCGTGTCTTCCTCAGCTCGTTCAGCTTCGAGAGCTGCCGTTCCGCGGCGGATTCGTCGATGTAGAGGGTGCCGATGGGCTCGTCCCCTGGCGCGGCGAAGTCGTTGACGCCGACGATGATCTTGTCGCGCTGCTCGACGGCCTGCTGAAACTTGTACGCGCTCTCGGCGACCTCCCGCTGCGGATAGCCCTTCTCGATCGCCGCGACCATGCCGCCCATGCGGTCGATCGTATCGAAATACGCGAGCGTCTCCTCTTCGAGGTCCGACGTCAGCTTCTCGACGAAATACGACCCGCCGAGCGGATCGACGATGTTGGTCACGCCGGTCTCGTGCGCGATGATCTGCTGCGTCCGCAGCGCGAGCGTCGCGGCCTCTTCGGTCGGGAGGGCCATCGCCTCGTCCAGCGAGTTGGTGTGCAGCGACTGCGTGCCGCCGAGAACCGCGGCCATCGCCTGCAGCGCCGTCCGCACGACGTTGTTGTAGGGCTGCTGCGCGGTCAGCGAGACGCCCGCCGTCTGCGTGTGGAAGCGGAGCTGCCACGACCGCGGGCTGCTCGCCTTGAACCGGTCGCGCATGACATGCGCCCAGATGCGGCGCGCCGCGCGGTACTTCGCGATCTCCTCGAAGAAGTCGCTGTGCGAGTTGAAGAAGAACGACAGCCGGGGCGCGAACTCGTCCACGTCGAGCCCCGCGTCAACGCCGAACTGGACGTACTCGACGCCGTCGCGCAGCGTGAACGCCAGCTCCTGCGCGGCCGTCGCGCCCGCTTCGCGGATGTGGTAGCCGCTCACCGAGATCGTGTTCCACCTGGGCACGCGCTCGGCGCAGAAGGCGAAGACGTCGGTGATGAGCCGCATCGACGGCCGCGGCGGGTAGATGTATTCCTTCTGCGCGATGAATTCCTTGAGGATGTCGTTCTGAATCGTGCCCGACAGGCGGTCCCAGCTCGCGCCCTGTTGCTCCGCGACGACGAGGTACATCGCGAAAATCATCGACGCGGGCGAATTGATGGTCATCGAGGTCGTGATGCCCGCCAGGTCGATGCCGTCGAACAGCGTCTCCATGTCGGCCAGCGACGTGACGTTGACGCCGCACTTGCCGACCTCGCCGAGCGACAGCTCGTGGTCGGGGTCGCGGCCCATGAGCGTCGGGAGGTCGAACGCCACGCTGAGCCCGGTGCCGCCCGCCTTCAGCAGCTGCTTGTAGCGCGTGTTGGTCTCTTCCGGCGTGCCGAACCCGGCAAACTGCCGCATCGTCCAGAGCTTGCCGCGGTAGCCGGTCGGATGAATGCCGCGCGTGTATGGAAAGACGCCGGGGTCGCCCAGATCGCGGTCGTAGGCGAGCGCGGCAATGTCGGCGGGCGTGTACAGCTGATTGATGGGCCTGCCCGAGATCGTCGTGAGCGATCGACGGCGCTCTTTCGACGCGCTGGGACCGGGCGCAGCCGTTTTCATGATCAGTCCATTGTAAGGCGGACCTGAAGGTCCGCCTCTACGTTCGATCGTAGGGGCCGACCTTTAGGTCGGCCCACATGCCAGAATAACGAGTCATGGCAGAGCACGGAGCGATCTTCGGGGCGATGCTTCAGGAATTCAACGTTGCCGCCCGCATCATCAACCTCGAACCCGGCGTCTGGAACATCCTCACCCATCCCAAGCGCCAGATCATCGTCTCGTGTCCGGTGCAGATGGACAACGGCGAGATCGAGGTGTTCACCGGCTACCGCGTTCAGTACAACATCACGCTGGGGCCGGCCAAGGGCGGCATCCGCTATCACCCGGACGTGTCGCTCGACGAAGTCACCGCGCTGGCCGCGTGGATGACGTGGAAGTGCGCGGTCGCGCACATCCCGTTCGGCGGCGGCAAGGGCGGCATCGTCTGCGACCCGACGCAGATGTCGCGGCGCGAGATCGAGGCGCTGACGCGGCGCTACGTCGCGGAAATCGTGGACCTGATCGGACCTGAGAAGGACGTGCCGGCGCCCGACGTCAACACCAACGACCAGATCATGGCGTGGGTGATGGACACCTACAGCATGCACGTCGGCCACACGGCGACCGCGGTCGTCACCGGCAAGCCCGTCGAGATGGGCGGCTCGCTCGGCCGGCGCGAGGCGACCGGACGCGGGGTCATGATCGTCACGGCCGAAGCGGCCAAGCACGTCGGCCTCGACATCAAGAAGTTGACCGTCGCGGTCCAGGGATTCGGCAACGTCGGGTCGGTCTCGGCCGATCTCCTGTCGAAGGCGGGCGCGAAGATTGTCGCGGTCACCGACTGGAAGGGTGGCGTCTACAACCCGAAGGGGCTCGACATCCCCAAGTTGATCGAATACTCCGCCTCGCACGGGAAAAGCGTGCACGGCTTCCCCGGCGGCGAGCCGTTGGCGCAGGACAAGCTGTGGTCGCTCGACGTGGATGTGCTGATTCCGGCGGCGCTCGAAAACCAGATCACGATGCAGAACGCGCCGCAGATCAAGGCGAAGATCATCACCGAGGGGGCCAACGGGCCGACGACCC
>Ga0070694_100001248_pt1 | contig 14758 bp, 9 predicted proteins | sample KBSK1251metaG_FD_65470 | JGI IMG/M metagenome (GOLD analysis project Ga0070694, IMG submission 65470) | Corn, switchgrass and miscanthus rhizosphere microbial communities from Kellogg Biological Station, Michigan, USA - KBS K1-25-1 metaG | ecosystem: Host-associated > Plants > Roots >... | reverse complement strand
GCTTCCCTCCGGCGCCTCGCTTGGGCCGCGGGCGCTACATGTTTGCGAGCAGCACGTCGTAGATACTCTGCACGTTCTGATACGGATCGGGCCCCATGTTTCCGCCCGCCTCGATCGAATAGAGTCCCATGTAGCGCAGCTCTCTCGTCAGCTTGAGCGCCGCTGCCAGGTCGTACCGCGCCGGGTTCAATTTGACGTGGCAGTTGCCGTCGGTCAGCGGAAACATCGCGCGCATGCCGGCGTGCTGCGTCTCCTGATCGGGGAAGTTGCCGATGTCGCAGTTCGCGTAGGTCCCAGAGCCCTTGATGATCTCCACGAGCAGGACCCACGCGGCCGGGCCAGCAGGGGCGGGAGGGGCAGGAGGGGAGGCAGGAGGGGCGCCTTGTCGACCGCCGCCGCCGCCCCGGTTCTCCATCGCGACCTTGATGTTCTTCGACTTGCCGTAGTCGCCCATCGCCTTCAGCGTCTGGATCGCGGCCGCCTTGTTCTCCTCGGTCGGCATCCCTTGATTGACCATGATGCGCGGACAGCCCACTGCCGCCGCGTAATCGATCCACTGCTTGGTCCGATCGAGCGCCTGCTGCCGCAGCGCCGGATCCGCCGCCGAAATATTCTGCGGGCCGAATTCGAGGTTGATGTTCGTCACAAGCGATTTCGTTCGTGCGAGCCGTTCGCGAAAGTCCTTCAGGAAGGACAGCTCCGTCGATGGAAAATGCGCGTGCTGCATTTCGACGTTGTGGACGCCGTAGCGATCGGCCAGCATCGGCCCGAGGTCGTTGATGTCGAGCGTTCGCGCGGCATCGCTCGGCTGCGACGGATTCTTCAGGATGCTGTTGAAGCACAGCGACATGATCGCGATGCGCCGCAGCTTCTGTGGATCGCGGGCCTGCGCCCAGCTCCGACGATGACTGACGAGACCGGCGGCCGCGGCCGCCCCGATCAGGAATTCGCGGCGTTTCATCATGATGGTCACTTCCCCAGATGTTTGTCGAAGAACCGCGCGAGTTCTTCGAAGGCTTCCTTCGTCTCGGGCGCGCTCGCGTCGCGCAGGTAATGCGCGTGCGACTGGCCTTCGTAGACGTGCAGCTCCGCTTCGACGCCCGCCTGACGAAGCTTGCGGTGCACGCGCACGGTGTTGCTGAGCAGAAGATCGCGGGTTCCAGTCGTGAGCAGCGCGGGCGGCAGCCCGTGCATGTCGCCGTAGACCGGCGACAGCAACGGGTCCTTCAAATCGCGGCCGTTCGCGTACAGCCTGGCCATGGCGTCGCAGCGGCCGTCGCTCGCGACCAGGACGTTGTCCACCATCGCATTGGTGGCGAACGAGTCGCCGGCCCCGGTGAGGTCGGACATCGGCGTGCCGGGCGCGATCGCGCCAGGCAGCGGCAGCTTTTCCTGCTTCGCCCGCAGCACCATCGACAGCGTCAGCGCGCCGCCGGCGGACGTCCCGAAGATCGCCATGTTCTTCGGCGCCGCCATCTTCTGTGCCGCCTTCCACACCGTCATCGCATCGTCGAGCGCGGCGGGATACGGAAACTCCGGCGGCCTGCGATAGTCGACCGACAGCACCTTGAAATGTCCGAACCCCGCCATGAAGATCGCTTCGCTGGTTGCGTTCTCGCCGCCGCCGAGCACGTAGCAGCCGCCGTGAACGTGAACGAGAAGGCGGTTGCGGTTCTCCGGCGGAATGACCTGCGGCGTCACCATGTATGCGGTCACGCCGTTCAACACGACAGTCTCTGATTTGACGCCAAACCGCTCGCGAAGCGCGTCGAGACCGCGTCCCGCCGACGGCGCGGACAATGTCTTCCATTCGTCCGTCGATTTCGGCACGACGTTCCAGGTTGCGCTGAGCGGCGCGGCGATGATCGCCTGCATCTGCGGGCTGACGGTTGCCGGCACCGGCAGCGTGCGGGCCGGCACCTCGAGTGCGCGCGGCGCCGTTGTCTGAGCGTTGCCCGCCGAGAGAGAGAACACGGCTGCGGTCATGACCACCGCCACATGAAATCGCATGGCATCCCTCGCGATCGCGCGTGAGTTTACACCGGGCGGACACGCGGGTCCGCCCCTACCTTGTCAAAATGACGGCTACACTTGCCGGCGATGCGGAGGAGCTGACCGTGCGGCTTGGTGGATGCGTGTGCAGCCTCGTCCTTGGATCCATGCTGGCCGCGGGTCAAGCGCCGCCCGGCCACGCCCGTGCGCTGCTGCGCGACGTCGCGTCCGCGGCGGGCGTGCGCTTCGTCCATCCGGCGGCCTCCGGTCCCGCCAAATACTACGTCGACAGCGTGCCGGGCGGCCTCGCGATCTTCGACTACAACGGCGACGGCCGGCCCGACCTTTTCTTCACCAACGGCGCGCAGACGCCGTCGCTCGAGAAGAGCAGCGAGTACGCCAACCGTCTGTTTCGCAACGACGGAAACATGAGGTTCACGGACGTCACCGACGCCGCCGGCGTGAGAGGCGCCGGATACTCGATGGGCGCCGCGGCCGCCGACTACGACAACGACGGCCGTGTCGACCTGTTCGTCGCCGGCATGCGGCGCAGTCAGCTGCTCCACAATCGCGGCAACGGGCGATTCGACGACGTGACGAAGCGCGCCGGCATCTCGAGCGACGAATGGGCGGTCGCGGGCGGGTGGTTCGACTACGACAACGACGGCCGCCTCGATCTCTTCGTCGTGAACTACGTGCAGTGGTCGCCGGAAACGAATCATGTCTGCCGCGATGAAGTCCGCAACATCGCGATCTACTGCCATCCGCGATCGTTTCAGGGACTGCCGAACCGCCTCTATCGCAATCGCGGCGACGGGACGTTCGAGGATGTCTCGGCGCGGAGCGGCATCGGGCGCCACGCCGGCAAGGGGATGAGCGTCGCCTTTGCCGATTTCGATCACGACGGACGCCTCGACGCGTTCGTCACCAACGACACGGTGCCCAATTTCCTGTTCCGCAACAACGGCGACGGCACGTTCGCTGAAACGGCGCTGCTCGCGGGAGTCTCCGTGCCCGATTCAGGCCGCCCGGTGTCGAGCATGGGCGCCGATTTTCAGGACTACGACAACGACGGGTGGGAAGACATCCACTTCACCGCGCTCACGGGTGAGACGTTCCCGTTGTTTCGCAACGCCGGGTCCGGGGGCCCGGGGAGAAACGCCACGTTCGTCGAGACGACGCAAGCGAGCGGACTGGCGAGGCTGACGGTGCAGTCATCCGGCTGGTGCTCGATTCTCGCGGACGTCGACAACGACGGCTGGAAGGACATCTTCACATCCAACTCGCACGTGAACGATCGCATCGGCGACTTCGAAGCCGTTCGGTGGAAGCAGCCGAACAGCCTGTTCATCAACGACGGACGCGGACATTTCCGCGATGCGACGTCCGAATCGGGCCTCGCCGCGGCCGCGGCGGTGCATCGCGGATGCGGCGCCGCCGATTTCGACGGGGACGGCCGTCTCGATCTCGCAGTGCTCGTGCTCGGCGCGCAGGCCGAGTTGTGGAAGAACGAGAGTGCACCGGACCATCGATGGCTCATTGTTCGTCTCGCGGGCACGAAGAGCAATCGCGACGGCATCGGCGCGCGCGTCATCGTCGGCAATCAGGTGCGCACGATGACGACGGCGCTCGGCTACGCGTCATCTTCACATGCGGGCCTGCACTTCGGACTGGGATCCGCGAGCGGCCCCGTGCGCGTGGAGGTCCAGTGGCCGTCAGGCACGCGGCAGACGCTTGAAGGCGTGAAGACGAACCAGACGATTCAGGTGATCGAAAAGTAGAATTGGCACCGAACGGAGGCTGTTCATGCAGCACACGCAAATCCGGACGCGGATCGCTCTTGGGTTCCTGCTCGCAGGAATCTGGTACCTGACCGTTCAACGGGACACGCGAGCGGCGCCTGAGACGGTGAAGCTCATCGCTCCGGGCGTGTGGTTTCGCGAGGGAGATCTGAAGGAGAAGGGCCACTGCAACAACATCTGGATCGAAATGAAGGACTACGTGATCGTCGTGGACGCCAATTTTCCGAGCGGCGCGCAGGCGTGCTTGACCGACATCAAGAAAACGACGCAGAAACCGGTGAAGTACGTCTTCGACACGCATCATCACGGCGATCACGCCTACGGCAACCCGATCTGGAGCAGGATGGGCGCGACGACGCTGGCGCATGTCGGCGTGGCGGAGGAGATGAAGCGCTATGAGCCGCAGCGCTGGCTTCAGAGCGCCAAAGAGCGGAAGGATGTCGCCGATCTGAATCTGCCGAGTGCCGAGCCGCCGAAGCAGACCTTCACCGGAGACAAGTTCGTCCTCGACGATGGCAGCCGGCAGGTCGAGTTTCATTTTCTGGGATGGGCTCACACGCGCGGCGACGGATTCGTCTATCTCCCGAAGGAGAAAATCCTCTGCACCGGCGACGCGGTCGCCAACGGACCGTACAACTACATGGGCGACGGCAATTCGGCCAACTGGCCGCTGGTCATCGACAAGGCTCGCCGGTTCGATGTGACGACGGTGCTGCCGGGGCACGGGCTGCCAGCCGGCAATGACGTGTTGCGCGGTCAGGCTCAGTACTTTGTCGAGCTGCGCAAGGCGGTCGGCGACGCCATCAAGAAAGGCAAGAAGCTCGAGGACCTCGTCCTGAAAGAGGGCGACAAAGTCACCGGGACCAGTATTCGATTGCCTCCGTCGGTCAAAAACTGGGTCGATACCGCAGGCCTGCCCGCACATGTCGAGGTCGTCTACAAGGAGATGACCACGGGAAAGCCGCACGGCGAAATCATCGGCGGACGATAAGAAGAAGAAGTCTGCGCCGCTATTTCGGCGGCGTAATCGTTCGCCGGCCCACGGTCGCGCTTCGCTCGTCGGCCGTGCGTTGAATCTCCTCGGCGCGCGCGAGCAGCGGTGCCGCCTTATCCCGCTGGCCGAGACCGATGTACGCGCGGGCGAGCTGCACGTGCACGCTTCCGTCCTGATCGTCTTCGAGCTGCGCTTCGATCAGCGGAACCGCGGCGGCGAAGTCGCCGTTCAGCAGGTACGCCTGACCGAGCGCGAGGCGCGGGCCCGGATCGCCCGGATCGCGATCCGCCGCGCGCTGCAGCACCGGCAGGGCTTCGTCGACGCGTCGCAGACGGATCAACGCGTAGCCTGACAACTTCAGATATCGCGGGTCGTCGGGATGTCTTTCGAGCAGCGGCGACAGCGTGGCGATCGCCTGTTCGTAATCGCGCGCCGCGTAATGGGTCGAGGCCAGCTCGTAGAGCAGCGCCGGATGACCGGGCGAGAATTTCAGCGCGGCGCCGAGCTCCGCGATGGCATCGGCAGTCCGATCTTCGGCGCGAGCCAGCGTCGCGCGCACCGCCCGGCGCTCGAGCGAGTCGGCCAGACCGTCGAGGCGTGTGAACGCGGCGAGGGCGAGCTCGTTCGCCGCGCGCGCACGCCAGTACCGCGACTCGGCGTCCGACTGACGCATCGCCGAGTCGAGCGAAGACAGGTACCGGCTCGAGCGAAATTCGCACAGCGGCTTGCGCCTGACGCACTCGTCGGCAGACAGCGCGCCGGACGTTCGTTCGCGCGCCGCCCAGTCGGCGTGACCCGTCTGCTCGTAGATCCGCGCCACCGAATCGTGGATGGTGACCATCGACGGCAGCCGCGCCAGCGATTCGCGGTACAGCGTGAACGCGTCCGTCAACCGGCCCGCGCCCATCAGCGCGTCGGCGGCGAGGAGTTGCTGCCAGGCGAAATCCTCCCGTGTGCCCAGCGATGCGATGGCTTCCTGCTTGATCGTGTTGTACGCCTGACCGAGCGCATACCAGCCGCGCGGCTGCGACGGCGCGCGCTCGGCCGCCTCCCGCAGCTCGTTCACGGCGGCGGATTGCGCCGCCGCCGTGACGAACAGGAGGAGGAATCCGCAAATCACCAGTCGAGGCGCAGAGTCAGTGCGAGAACGCGCGGCGTGATCGTGCCCGCCGCGAGGTTGCTGCCTCCCGTCGCCACGTACTTTCCGGTGTTCGCGTTGTTGTTGATCGAATTGTTCGGTCCGGTGAAGTTGTACGTCGCGTTCAGTGAGGTGAATTGCACCTCGTTGAACACGTTGTAGGCCTGGAACTGCAGCTTGATGCCGCTGTTCTTGCGGCCCGCGAACGTGATCGGAAAACGCCGCGCCAGCGTGATGTCCCACTCGTGCCACATCGGATTGCGCAGGATCCCGAGCGGGCTGTTTCCGAAATTGCCGATGCTGCCGTTGGGCTGCGGCATCCGGAACGCCGCCAGGTTGAAATGCGGCTGATCGGCGAACGGCAGCGACTGATCGACGGTGAAGCCGCTGAAGATCGGCTCGCCCGTCAGCTCGCAGCGCCGCGTCTCGTTGTTGGCGTAGAAGCCGTTGGTGAGCGACGGGTTGGTATTGGCGATGCCCGCGTTGTTCGACGAGCAGATCGGCGTGACGGCGGTGCCGCTCAGCAGTCTGGTCACACCCGAGACCTGCCATTCGCTCAACACCTGTTTGAGCACCGGCGCGTCAGTCAGAGTCGGGATGCTGTAGCTGTAGTTGATGACGAGGTTGTGTCGCCGATCGTCGGCCGTCGGTCCCCAGTACCGCGCTCTGATCGCTTCCTCTCCGCCAAGCGCGTCCGTGTACGGGTCGTACCCGAAGCCGAAGTTCGTCGACGAGTTGTACCCTTCGCCCTTCGCAAGCGTGTACGCCACGCCCATCTGCAACCCCTTCGACAACCGGCGAACGACCTGCAGCTGCATCGCGTTGTAGCGGAGCGCTTCGGTGTAGAGATCCGGCACGAACGCCATCACCGAACCCATGCCGGGATATTTCCCGTACGCCTGCCGGAGGGAATTGGCGTTGACGGGCGCGTTGTTCACGAGGTTGTTGGAATCGCCGTACACGAAGACCGGAAGCTGATTGAGATCGACGAGCCGTCCGGCCTCGCGCAGGAAGTTCCCGACGTACGCGATCTCGGCCACGGTGTTGAAGCCGATGTCTTTCTGAAACGCGACGTTGACGTTGTACGCCTTCGCGAGGTCCTGTTCGTAGCCGCCGACGTTCACGTTGACCGGATTTTGCACGAACCGAGTCCCCAGCCCGGAGGCGTTCGCGACGTCGTCGAACGTGGCCCAGCGGATTTGATTGCTGCAGGCGATCGGGCACTGCGCCTGCGCGAAACCTGTGTAGCCGCCGACGTTGGTCGATCGCGGGAAGTTGTAGAAGATGCCCGCCGACGCGCGCAGCGCCGTCTTGCCGTCGCCGAACATGTTCCAGGCAAACCCGCCGCGCGGCGCGAGCTTGAAGTAAGGGAAGGTGAAGTACGTGCCCGGCTTCCTGTCGGGAATCCCTCCGGTCCGGATGCCGTTGATCTGGTTGCCGGTCCCCTGCACGATGTTGCCGTTGAACGCGGACGGCAGAAACACCGTCGGGAACGCCGGATCGATTGTCCGCTGTGAGGCCGCCGGACAGGCTTGATTGCCCGGACGGCCGTCGATGCACACCAACCGGTACACGCGCGCCGCCTGGCTGGCATTCCACTGATCGGTGAAGAACCCGCTGTTCATGTTGTTCACTTCGAAGTCCGATCCGCTGTGCTGCAGCCGCACGCCGTAGTCGAACGTCCACCGCGGGCTCGCGCGCCAGTTGTCCTGCGCATAGAAGTCGGCCTGCCAGTGGCGAACGTCGCGGTCGATGCGGTTCGTCAGCTCGGTGTACGTCGTGAACACGCCGAGCAGCATGTTCGCGTAGCCGTTGCCCGTGCTGAGCGGGTTGTCGGCGTTGTGGCCGAAATCATAATTGCCCATGTAGTCGGCGGAGCCCGGCTCGGTCTTCTTGTCGTACTCGAGGTACATGCCCATCTTGAGGTTGTGGCGTCCCCTCGTAATCGACAAGTCGTCCGCGAACGACGCGCGCGCGCTGATATTCAGCTTGGGAATCGGCTCGTCGGCCGATTGGATCGTCCCGTTCCCCACGCGGTAGTTCCCGAGGTTCGAACGATTGCCGCCGGTCGTGGCGAATCGCGGTGCGTACGGCCACTCGTCGAGCTGCGGTCCGCCGAAGCCGGACAGCTGCGGCGGATCCGAGAACGCGCCGAACGGTTCGATCCTCGGCGCGTTGATGCCGAGCGTCGACGCATAGAGGCTCCTGTAATCGAAATCGTCCGCCGCTCGGTGGCCCCAGCGGTTGTGTGTGTACCCGAAGTTCATCTCGTTCACGACCGTCGGCCGCAACACCTGCGTCACCGTGCCCGAGGCCAGCACGCCGGGCGTGTTCTGGTTCACGTAGCCGGTCCCCGGCGTGAGCCGGTTCCAGCTGTAGTCGTCGTCCCGGTCCTTGATCAACTTGAAGGCCATCCGCGTCCTGTCTGTCAGGACCGCATCCATGCGCAGGACGTGGTTCGTGCGGCCGTGCACCGGTGTGAGGTCGTACGTGGAGTTCGACGTCCACTCCTGACCCGCGCGCGGATCCAGGATGCCGTTGGCCGTCGGCAGCAGGTTGAGCATCTTCTGACCGAGCACGCTGAGGCGATTCGCCGGGATGATGTTGCCGGGGAACGGCAACCCAGTGAACGGATCGATGATCGGCTGGATCGTCCCGTTCGTGATCCGCGTCTGCGAGAAGTCGCCCATCTTCTCGAGCGCCGTCGGCATGTTGGCGCGGCTCGTCGACGTCGGCCGCGCATCGTCGGTGTACTCCTGCGAGCCGAAGAAATAGAGCTTCCTCGAGCCGCCCTTGCCGCTGCGGCTGTCGATGATTCCCGGGATCACCACCGGTCCGCCGACGCTGTAGCCTGAAATGTTGACGCGATAGAGCGGCTTCGCCTGACCGCTCGCCTCGCGGAAGTAGTCGTTCTCGTTGAACCGGTCGCGGCGGCCGTTGTACCACCCCGACCCCCTGAGCGAGCTCGACCCCGACTTGGTGACGATGCTGATCAGACCGCCGTTGTTCCGTCCGTTCTCCGCCGTGTAGCCGTTGGCGATCACCTGCACTTCGCCGATGGCGTCCATGTTCAGGTTGACGTACGCCGTGCCGCAGCCGCCTTCGTCGACGACGTTGAGACCGTCGACGCGGACGTCTTTGTTCTGCGACGGCGCGCCGTTGATGGTGATGGAAATCGCCGACCGCCACTGCGCGAAGTCGCGATTCAGATTGGTGTCCTGGACGCCGGGCAGAATCGCCATCAGCCCGAACACGTCGCGCCCCTTCATCTGAATGTTCTCGAGGTCGTCGATGGTAATCGTGCTTCTGCGCGAGCTGTCCACGGTTTGCACCGGCGTGACTTCGGACGTGACGGAAACCGTCTCGCTGAGCGCGCCGATCTGCAGCGTCAGCTTGCCCAGGTCGCGTGTTTCCGCCGCCGACAGACTGATGTCGGCGACGGCCAGCGCGTTGAAACCGGGGAGCTCGACGTTCAGCGAGTATCGGCCCGGGTTCAACGCCGTGATGCGAAACAGCCCGACGTCGTTCGAGACCACGGCTCGAACCGCACCGGTGCTGGCCTCCGTCGCGGTGACGCCGGCGCCGGGAAGCGCCGCGCCCGTGCCATCCACGACGGTGCCCGTGAGCGTGCCAGTACCGCCGCCGGCTTGCGCGAATGCGGGAGCTGCGCCCGCGAGACAGAGCAACACTACGACGACTACACGTGTCCAAGTGCGCCGCACGTCATCCATTGCCGGCTCCTCCTGATTGGTAGTGGCCGCCGATGTAGCGCAGCCCTTCAGGGCTGCAACGCGCGGCGGGCGCTGGCAGGCCTGAAGGCCTGCGCTACGTCAGCCCGCCGCCGATCACGCTGCGCGGGCTCTACCGCGCCGTTGGCTTCTCGCGTTGCGGCAGCGCGAACGCGATGTATCCGCGCGGCAGATCCGGCGGAACCTCGGGGGCTGCAGCAGCCCCGCGGCCTCCGCCCCGGCCTCCACGGCCGGCGGCGCGCGGCAAAGACGAAAAGACGACGTACTGACGGCCCTTCGCTTCGTAGCTGACCGGAATGCCGTTCGAATTTCCCGGCAGCGTGCCGGTCCACAACACCTGCCCGTTGTCCTCGTCGTACGCGCGGACCTTGCCGTCGCCGCCGGCGACGAACGCCATGCCGCTCCTGGTGACGAACATCCCGTTGCGCGCGCCGAGACCGCCCGTGTTCGCGGGCCCGCCTCGCGCCATCGTCGTCGGATCGTCGCCGATCGGAACCTGCCACTTGATCGTGCCGGTGTTGAGATCGTAAGCCGTCAGCGTCGTGTACGGCGGTTTGGTGGCCGATGCCATGACGCCGTACTCGCTGACGTAGCGAATGGGCGGCACGGCCACGTTCTCGGGATACGGAATGTTTCCGCCGCTGCCGCCGATGCCCGCATACGTTGGTGGCAGTTCAGGCGGCATCTTCGGCGGAGGCAGCGGCACGCCGCCAGAGGCGATGACCGGTCCCGGCGGCGGCGGCGGTCCTGATGGAGCACCGCCGCGGCCTTCAGCAGGTGGCGGCGTCGAGAGATATGCGACGACCGCGGTCAGCTCCGCGTTGGTGATGCCAGGGACGGGACGCATCGTACTTTTGCCGCCCGTGACCGCCGCGCGAACCGTGTCCTCGTCCATCCGGTTCATCACATCGGCCAGTCTCGGCGCAGACGCCGGCGCCGCGCCTTGTTGATCGGATCCGTGGCAGGCCTGACAGTACTTTTGATACGCCTGCTGGCCAAACGTACCAGGCCGGCCGGTCCGTTCTCTGACGTCCTCGAGCTTGAGAATCGCCACCTCGTTCACGTTCACGACGAAGACGAGACCCTTTTTCGGATTCGCAGCGGTCGTGCCCCAATTCGATCCGCCCTGGTTGCCGGGCATCGAGATCGTGTCGATCAGCGCCGGCGGCGTGAAGATGCCCTCGTTGCGCGCCTTCGCGACACGCTCGCGCGTGATTTGCAGTTGATCGGGATCCAGCAGCCACGGATTGACATCGTCAACCGTGAACGTCTGCTTCGCAAATGCCGGCGGCCTGGTGGGGAAGGGTTGTGTCGGCCACGCCTGTTCGCCGGGCACGTCGCTCTTCGGCACCGGCCGCTCTTCGATCGGCCACAGCGGCTCGCCCGTCACGCGATTGAAGACGTACAGGAATCCGGTCTTGCCGGCGTGTGCGACGGCGTCCACGCGGCTGCCGTTGCGCTGCACGGTGACGAGCTGCGGCGCCGAGACGTTGTCGAGGTCCCACAGATCGTGATGGACGGTCTGGAAGTGCCACAGGCGTTTGCCGGTGCGCACGTCGAGCGCGAGCAGACAATTGGCGAACAGGTTCGTGCCGTGCCGATCCGCGCCGTAGAAATCGTACGTGGCCGATCCGGTCGGAACGTAGATGATCCCGCGCTCTTCGTCGAGCGACATCTCGCCCCAATTGTTGGCGCCGCCGACGTACTTGTACGCGTCTTTCGGCCACGTGTCGTAGCCGAACTCGCCGGGCAGCGGCACCGTGTGGAACTGCCACACGAGTCTGCCGGTGACGATGTCGTACGCGCGAATGTCGCCCGGCGGCGTCACCCAGCCTTCGCCGGACGCCGAGCCCATGATGAGCAGGTTCTTCCAAATCTTGCCGGGCGTTCGCGACTGCACGCGCCGATCGGTTCCTTCCGATCGCGCCAGGCCTTTCCGCAAATCGACGATGCCGTTGTCGCCGAAGGTTCTGATCGACTCGCCGCTCTTCGCGTCGATCGCCTGCATGTAGCCGTTGATGGCGAAGATCAACCGTCGATCCTTGCCGTCGCCGCTCTGCCAGTAATTGATGCCGCGGCTCGTAATGCCGTTCAGGCGGTCGTGGATCCAGATTTCTTTGCCGGTCGTGGCATCGAGCGCGATGAGCGCATTGTTCCGCCCGAGCAGGTAGATGACGTCGTCGATCACGACGGGATTGAAGCCGGTCGTGGCGTACGGATAGAACCACGCGACCTCGAGCTGGCCGACGTTGGACTTGTTGATCTGATCGAGGTTGACGAAATGCGAGTTGGCGGGACCGCCGCCGAAGTCCGCCCACCATTTATCGCTCGTCGCGGTCATGAGTGGAGCGCCGAGCAGACCGACGATCGCCGTGGTGATGAGTAACCGCTTCATGCGAGTTGTCCTCTTGCGCTTGGTCGTCGTTGGCAGCCCTGACCGCCTTCGCCAAGGCTACGGCGGTCAAGAAGGGCTGCGCTACGCCCCTTTTTCTTTCCGCTTGATCGCCTCATCGACTCGCCGCAGAATGACCGGCCAGAATATAACCCCGATCGAGCGAGGCGGGCCTGATCAAAATCCAACTGGACAACATCATCACAGGGGGACGCATGGCGCCGATGTCGAGACGCGAGTTCTTCAGGGTTGCGGCGGCCGACGCCGCCGTCGCAGGCTTCCTTGCCGCGCGCGCCGCGCGTGTCCATGCGAACCCGCTGGGACTGCCGATTGGCAGCCAGACCTATCCCCACCGCGCCATGATCAAGGACGGCAACTTCGCCGGATTGGCGAAGACGCTGGCCGACCTTGGCGTGCAGCGGGTCGAGATGTGCTCGCCGCTCGGGTACGCCGACTTCTCCAGCCTCGCCGACGGGAAGCAGGTGAAGAAAATCCTCGCCGATCACGGCCTCAAGAGTGAAAGCGGCCACTTCAGCATGAGGGAGCTGCGGGAGCGGCAGGCCGAGAGCATCGCGTGGGCGAAGGACGTCGGCATCACGCAAATGATCACGGCCACGCTCGGCGCGGGCAACACGCCGACGATGGACGACGTGAAGCGGGCGGCCGACGAGTACAACAAAATCGCCGCGGTCGCGGCGAAAGCCGGCATTCAACAGGGGCTGCACAACGAGGGGTTCGAGCTCTCGACGGTCGACGGCAAACGGACTTACGACATCCTGTTCGAGCTGCTCGATCCGAAGCTGGTCAAGTTCCAGTTTCAGATGTCGACGATCGGGCAAGGCTTCGTCGCCGACGAGTACTTCACGAAGCACCCGGGCCGCTTCTTCTCGATGCACGTGCAGGACGTGGACCTGAACGCCACGCCACCGCCGCCGCCTCCCGGCGGCCGCGGGCGCGGCGGCCGCGGCGTGCAGACGTCAGTCGGAAAAGGCAGCATCGACTGGGTCAAGACGTTCAAGGCCGCGAAGATCGGCGGCGTGAAGAACTACTTCATCGAGCAGAACATGGATCTCACGAAGGAGAGCGTGACGTTCCTGAAAGCGCTGAAAGTCTAGGTGGGTCGGGTAGGTCTGGTGGGTCAGGTAGGTCTGGTGGGTCGGGCCTGACCTACCAGACCCACCCGACCTACCAGACCCACCCGACCTACCAGACCCACCCGACCTACCAGATCCACCCGACTTATCGCGGTGGCATTGCCGCGAACGTCTTCTCGATGTTCTCCAGCACCGCGAGCGTCGAGCGCACGCCCGCTTGCAGGTAGCGCTCGCCCATCTCCGGCGTCGACTTGCGTGCGTCGCCCCACGTGCCGGACTTCGTCGCCCAGTACACCGATCCCGGCGAGGTGAAGAAAAACGCGGTGTGGACCGGCGCCATGTTCACGGTGTACTCGGGAAACGGCGGGAACTCCGCGTTCGCGCGGTCGAGGTCGACGAGCGCAGGATTGATCGCGAGCACCGCCGACGTCTCCGCCGCATTGGCATGCAGTCCGTTCTTCAGCCCTGAAAACTCCGCCACCTCCTCCGCCGTCAGCCCGTCCCAGTAGTTGATCGGAAACGCCTTGACGTCCTTCGACATGCGATCGGCCGCGTCGGCGCACCCATAGGCAATGGCGTACGTGTTGTCGTAGTGGCCGTTCAGGAAGATGATCCGCTTGAAGCCCGATGTCGCGAACGACGCGCACAGATCCCCGATGAGCGCCATGAAGGTCGGAATGCGGATGTACACCAGGCCGGTGAAGCCCACGTGCGGGTACGACAAGGCGTAGTTGATCGGCGGCGCGACGACGGCGTTGATCCGCGGCGCCACGCGGCGCGCGATTTCCTGAGGAATGAGGACGTCGGTCAGCAGCGGCCCGTGCGGTCCGTGCTGCTCGGTCGCCCCGGTTGGGACGATCACGGTGTGATGCGTCCGGAGAAAGGTTTCGACCTCGACGTTCGTCATCTCGCCGAGAAAGACAGTCGGTGGTTTCATCGGGGACACTCCACACGTTGGCGCACGCTGCGCGCGCCGACGTAGTATGTCGCAAACGCGCGTGCAGCTGACTGAGCGGAAAGTCGCGACTAACCACCGCGCCGAGCCGAGAGGCGAGGCGTGGCAGGCGCTGGGGGTGGGGCCCCAGCGCAAGTAAATAATGTCGGGCCTGATTGGCTTCTGGTCGTCGCATCGCGCTGAGCTTGCGGCGCTCGTCGGGCAGCACGTGCTGCTCGTCGCGGCGGCGACGCTCGTCGCGGTCGCCGTCGCGGTGCCGCTGGGCGTTTTTGCCTCGCGGCGTCCGCGGCTGGCGGCGCCGATTCTGGCCGTCGCCAACGTCGTCCAGACCGTGCCCAGCCTCGCGATGTTCGGGTTTCTGCTGCCCGTCCCGTTCATCGGCGGCGTCGGCGCACGCGCAGCGCTCGTCGTCCTCATCCTGTACGGTCTGCTGCCGATCGTGCGCACGACCATCGCCGGGTTGCGCAGCATCGATCCGTCGATCCGCGAAGCGGGCGTCGCGATGGGCATGACGCCGCGCGAGCTCCTGCGCCAGGTCGAGCTGCCGCTCGCGTTGCCGTCAATCGTCGCCGGCGTCCGCGTCGCAGCCGTTGTCGGCGTCGGATCGGCGACCATCGCGGCGGCGATCGGCGCGGGCGGGCT